>Ga0189292_10097_pt1 | contig 50433 bp, 52 predicted proteins | sample UW1oraminimetaG_FD_130317 | JGI IMG/M metagenome (GOLD analysis project Ga0189292, IMG submission 130317) | Marine microbial communities from the Costa Rica Dome - UW179A-orange mini metaG | ecosystem: Environmental > Aquatic > Marine > Oceanic > Photic zone | place: Costa Rica: the Eastern...
CGGCGGCGGGTGGAGCTTTCTTGGCAGCAGCAGGAGCGGCTTTTTTGCCGGCGGCGGGTGGAGCTTTCTTGTCAGCGGCGGGAGCAGCTTTCTTCTCAGCAGCAGGAGCGGCTTTCTTCTCAGCGGCTGCTGGTTTTTTGGGTTTCAGCTTCGATGTGTCAAGATTTTTTTCGCCGAAAACTTTGTATCCGATCAAAACCAGGCCGCCCAGCACTGGAATTGAAGCGATGCCGCCTACGGCAATCTCAAACCCTGACAATGCCATTGCTGATTGGCCGAGAAGTAAAAAAGATAACATATGGCCATCCTCACATCTTGCAACAAATCTGATGGACTGCGCTAAGGATTTTCTGGATTGATCTAGGCCATTGATGACATTGCTTGTTTTGGCGGCTTGAGCCGCTCAGCCTGTGATCACATCTGATCGTTGAAGTCGAAGATTGACCAGTTTTTTAGGATTTATGCCCTTCAGCCTGTGTTTCCACGTTGCAAGCTTTGGATCCAAGTTTCAAGCATGCGGCAAACATTATCTGAGCAGTTTCTGTCTGCGGCTGATTCCGATCTTCGAGCAACTGTCAGAAAGCCGCCCTCCGTCGTGGAGGGCATGCCAGTGCATGGCTTGCGTGGAAATCCTCCTGAACTTTCCAGGTCAGTCTGCGTGAAATCTGGCGCACGATCTGGCGCAGCAGGTGGTCGCCACTGGATTGAACCAGGCCATTGGGGAGCATGGTGATCACTCGGGGAAGTGCAATCCACACCGTTAAATCAAGTGTCCAACTGACCCAGCTGTGATCATGCTCCACGCTGTTCTCAGGGAGGTCCACCAGAATTAAATTGGCTTGGAAATCAACGTCGTAGAGCTTTGCCAAAGTTGGATCGTGATCTGGAAGGGTGACGGTTTCGATCGCGTAGCTCTTTGCTTGGCGAGGGAGGAGTCGTAGGCCGATCGTCGGCTCCACTTCAAAGCCGAAATTTCCAAAGCGTCCGAGAGTCAGCGCGTAGGCCTGGGGATCGAGAGCTTCGACCTCCATGGGTGAAGCACACCTGTGGAACCAACCTTGATGTTGATCAAGATAAGTTGCAATCGTGTCGGGATCCGCCCGCATCTCCATGCGATCACTGAAGTGGCTGCGATAGCACCGCACCTGTTCGTTCACGTCCTCGCAGTGACGCAGCGCTTCGTCGGATGGTCTCGACAAGATCAGGACGGACGAGCTCTGATCAGGGGAATTGCTGTGCTGAATCAATGTAAAGCTTCGCGGCGATCAATCTGCGTCGCTGATGGCGATCATGCGCTGAATCACGTGCTCCACTACGCGATCTGGTGTTGAAGCTCCGGACGTGATGCCAACAGTGATCGGTCCGCTGGGCAAAAAGTTCGTGTCACGGGTTAAATCCTCGCCAAGTGGTTTGTGCTCAATGCTGTTGTCTTCACTGATCCGTTCCGGTGTGTCGATATGGAATGAACGAATGCCACGACTAATGGCAATTTCCTGAAGGTGGGTGGTGTTGGAGGAGTTGTACCCACCAATCACGACCATGAGATCAAGCGGTTCGTCGACCAGTGAGAACATCGCGTCCTGTCTCTCCTGGGTTGCGTCGCAGATGGTGTTGAACGCCAGAAAATGTTCGTTCAATTGCATGGGGCCGAACTTGCTCAGCATCGTGCGTTCGAACAGCCGGCCGATCTCCTCTGTTTCGCTTTTAAGCATGGTGGTCTGGTTGGCGACACCGACACGCTCCAAGTCGCGGTCCGGGTCGAAGCCTGGAGAGCAAGCATTGGCAAAACGTGTCATAAAGCTGTCTCGATCACCATTGCCGAGGATGTAATCCGCGACAAACTGAGCCTCCTCTAGATCCAGTAGCACGAGATAAGTGCCTGCAAAGGAACTGGTGGCCAGGGTTTCTTCATGTTTCACCTTCCCGTGAATAATCGATGTGAACACATGTTTTTTGTGCTTTTCCACTGTGTTCCAAACTTTGGAAACCCATGGGCATGTGGTGTCAACAATGTGGCAGCCACGATCATTGAGTAATTGCATTTCCTGCACGGTGGCCCCGAAGGCAGGAAGAATCACTACGTCGCCATATTCCACACCCGAGAAATCCTTCACCCCCTGGTCTACAGGGATGAAATGGACATTCATCTTGCGTAGATGATCGTTCACTGAAGGGTTATGGATGATCTCATTGGTGATCCACAAGCGCTCACTTGGATAGTGCTTGCGCGTTTCGTAAGCCATCGCAACGGCGCGCTCCACTCCCCAGCAGAAACCAAAGGCTTCAGCAAGTCGAACGTTCAGGCGTCCATGGCTGAGTTGATAACCGTTTTCACGGATGGATCCAATCAGGCTGCTCTGATAGGCCTGCTCCAGACTTCCAGCCACCTCATCAGCGCGTCCGAAGCCACGACGGTTGTAGCGGTCGGAATTATGAAGAGAGCGCTTGAAGGCGTGGGTATCCATGGCCGCTGCGACAGTGGTATGACTCTATGGGCTGTGGGAGGGAGCTGTCTCTTGCCGATCAGCTGTGCTGAGTAAACCAAGAAAAAACCCCGGTCCCTGTGGGCCGGGGTTCTACGTCCTTGATTAGGACTTCAGTTACCAGCAGAGGCGAAATCGGGATACGCCTCCATGCCGTGTTCACCGATATCGAGGCCATTGATTTCCTCTTCCTCGGTGACGCGGATGCCGCCGAACAGGGCACCAATCACGCTCCAGGCGATCCAGCAAGTCACCAGAGCCCAGATGGCGTAAGCCGCGCATCCAAGGGCCTGAATGCCGAGTTGTTCGATGCCACCACCCACGAACAGGCCCAGAGGGGACCCATCGCCTTGGATGTCAAAACCCCAGAGACCGACCACGAGTGTTCCCCAGACACCACAAACGCCGTGGACTGAGAAGGCTCCGACTGGATCGTCGATTCCAGACGCGTCAAGAGCTGCAACAGAGAAGACAACAATGACGCCACCAATCAGACCTGCAACCCAGGAACCCACCAAGGTCAGATTGCCGCATCCAGCAGTGATGCTGACAAGGCCGGCAAGAATGCCATTGATGATCATTGTCAGGTCCGGCTTGCCGGAAGTCATCGTGGAGATGATTGTTGCTCCAATAGCTCCACCAGCTGCCGCGAGCGTTGTTGTTACGGCCACGTAGGGAACCCATTGGTCCATCGCCAGCTGGGAGCCAGGATTGAAGCCGTACCAGCCGATCCAGAGGATCAGAGCACCGAGGGTGGCAATCGACATGTTGTGGCCGGGAACAGCCTGAGTTTGGCCGTTCACAAACTTTCCGATCCTGGGTCCGAGCAGTATCGCTCCAACCAGGCCGGCCCAGGCGCCAACGGAGTGAACAATTGACGAACCTGCGAAATCAATGAATTCCTTGTTTCCAACGCTGTTCAACCAGCCACCATTCCATTCCCAGCTGCCAGAAATTGGGTAGATGAAGGCAGTTAGAACGAGGGAGAAAACAACGAACTCACCAAACTTCACGCGCTCTGCGACCAGTCCGGAAACGATGGTTGCAGCTGTACCAGCAAAGGCTGCCTGGAAAAGGAAGTCGACGGTGGGGACAAGGCCTCCCTCGCTGATGGTTTCAGCGGTGACTGCAGGATCAAAGAACAGACCTTTGAAGTAGAGCCAACCATCAATGACGGATCCGCCGTACATCAGCGAATAACCGATGACCCAGTAAGCCGTCACTGCCAGAGCGAAGACAAACAGGTTTTTGGCGAGGATATTGACCGCATTTTTTTGACGGCACATGCCTGCTTCGACCATGGCGAAGCCGGCATTCATGAAGATCACGAGGATGGTCGCGACCAAAAGCCAGAGATTATTCGCTAGGAAAGCTGCATTCAGTTCAGGCAGCTCCTGCGCATGGGCAGAAAGATTGAAAATTCCTAAGCCAAAGAGGGCTAAGGGTGCACAAGCCAACCAAAGCATCGCGCGGTTGGATTTGAAGCCCCGAATGCTCTGAAGGAGAAGCATTGGTCCTTCGATCAGGCTTGCCTCTTGGAGGCGCGCTTTGCGCCGCCGCGATGGCGGATGCAGAGCAGTTGTCATGGAAAGAAAGCGAAACTGCAAGTTGGACGGTCTTGTAACAGACCATCACTCGCCCACAAATTGCTCAACGATGAACATTCTTCGCGTCGCCGTTGCTACCGAATTACTGATTGGCTTGGCTTGACTGGCCGTTGGCCTTCCCAAAGAATTCGGTCGATCTGGAAGCTGAAGGCACAGGGCAACACCTCAACACCTGCTTTTGAGGCCTCCCGGAACAGTTCGCCATAGCGTGGATCAGCACTATCTCCAGGGGCGAAGTACGACACATCGGGGCGGCTCAGGCAGGGCACCAGCACTCCACGTGCATCAGGAAGTACGCCCATCAGCTCCTGCAGGTGTTTTTGTCCCCGTTCGGTCACTGTGTCGGGGAACAGAGCCATCGGCCCGTCGCACCAGGTGGTGTTTTTTACCTCCAGGTAGATCGGGCGTTGGTCAGAGGCCCCCTGTTCCGGAGTGAGCAGTAGATCAATGCGGCTGCGGCGGTTCGCTCCGTAGGGCACCTCAGCACGGATCGCGCCGATGGGTCCCAGCGCAAAATTGAGGTGACCGGCCTCAATGGCTGCTCTGATCAGCCGATTGGGGAGAGCTGTGTTGATTCCGACCCAGCAGGAAGTTCCATCAGCGCTCGGCACTTCCGCCTGTTCCCAGGTCCAGGCCAATTTGCGCTTGGGGGAAGGGGCATAGCGCATCCTCACTCGTCCTCCAGGGTGGAGCACACCGGTCATCGGTCCGGTGTTGGCACAATGAGCTGTGACTACTGAGCCATCCGTGAGTTCCACGTCAGCCAGAAAGCGTTTGTAGCGCTTGATCAGCACGCCCTCTGTCAGAGGGGTGAACTCAAGTAGAGGGGTGCCGGTCATGGAGGCGGGCTTGCTGGCGCCATGGTGCCTGGCGATGGACCGAAGATCTCTTTCAGTGATGGCAAGGTTCAGCGGGCATCGATGGGGAGATCTCTCAAGCGCATTGCTCTGGTGGTCACCTATGGCACCTTGCTCAGCAAAGCGGGAGGTCTGATCCGTCAGCTGGTGATCGCTGCGGCCTTCGGCGTGGGCGCGGCCTACGACGCCTACAACTACGCCTACATCCTTCCCGGTTTCCTGCTGATTCTGCTGGGGGGGATCAACGGCCCCTTTCACAGCGCGATGGTCAGTGTGCTCAGCCGCCGGCCGCGGGAGGAAGGAGCCCATATCCTCACCACACTGAACACCACCGTGAGTGCCTTGTTGCTCGTGGTGACAGTGACGTTGGTCCTGGCCGCCGATCCTTTGATCACGCTCGTGGGTCCCGGGCTGACTCCAGAACTGCACCGTATTGCGGTGGCCCAGTTGCAGGTGATGGCCCCCATGGCCCTGCTGGCAGGTCTGATCGGGCTTGGCTTCGGATCGCTGAACGCCGCTGATGAGTTCTGGATCCCCGCCATCTCACCGCTGATGTCGAGCGTGGCTCTGGTTCTTGGTGTGGGTTTGTTGTGGTGGCAGCTCGGCGCTGAGATCGCACTGCCCCTGAATGCCCTCTGGGGGGGCGTGGTTCTGGCGCTCTCCACGCTTGTTGGGGCTCTTCTGCAGTGGCTGCTTCAGCTTCCTGCCCTGGCCCGCCAGGGGATGGCGCGCTTTCGTCTTTCCTGGGACTGGAGTCATCCCGGAGTCCGTGAGGTCTGGCGGGTGATGGGCCCCGCCACGCTGTCGTCGGGAATGCTTCAGATCAATGTGTTCACCGATATGTTCTTTGCCTCGGGCATCCTCGGTGCTGCGGCAGGCCTGAGCTACTCGAATCTGTTGGTGCAGACGCCTTTGGGTCTGATCTCCAATGCGCTGCTGGTGCCTTTGCTGCCAACGTTCTCCCGGCTCACGGCTCCGGAGGACCGCCAGCCGCTGATCGCACGAATCCGGCAGGGACTGATGCTGTCGACGGCTTCGATGCTTCCGCTTGGTGCGTTGTTTCTGGCCCTGTCGACGCCGATCGTTGCCCTTGTCTACGAACGCGGCGCTTTTGATCAGAAGGCTGTGCAGTTGGTGACGGGCCTGCTGATGGCCTATGGGATCGGCATGCCCGCTTATCTGGGCCGGGATGTTCTTGTGCGTGTTTTTTATGCCCTTGGTGATGGAACAACCCCTTTCCGCCTCTCGATGGCGGGGATCGGCCTCAATGTGATCTTTGACTGGGCACTGGTGGGTGGTCCTTCCCCGTGGGGACCTCAGTTCCCAATCAACCTCGGGGCCCCCGGACTGGTGCTGGCGACAGTTCTGATCAATCTGCTCACATGCCTTGCTCTACTGCTGGCTCTGCAGAAGCGACTGGGGGGACTGCCGCTGCGTGACTGGGGACTCGACTCACTCAAGCTCACCCTTGCGGCTGTCGCTGCGGGATTGGCGGCTTGGGCGCTCAGTGTCGGCGTTGCCTGGAATGAGGACTTCGTTGGCAGACTCTTCCAGGTTGGGCTTTCTGGTGCCTTGGGATTATTGGTGTTTGTGCTTTGCGCGCAGGCCTTCGCCGTCCCAGAGGTCAGCGAAATCACTGCAGGTATCGCCAGGCGTTTCAGGCGTCGTTGAGCCGAACTTCGCGCTCTTCCCGTACCTGGATCGGTAGCTCAAGGTGCTGGCGACCCACCAGCTGAGGGCCTTGCACGGAGAGGATTCTTGCTTCGATTCCAAATTCTCGAAAAGCCGTGTCGATTTCCTGGATCAGGGCTTTTTCCACCTGTGCTTCGGGATCGACCACCTTGCCGATCAGCCGCTCACCCAGGCGACCGAGGCGTTGACGCACTACGTCGCGAGCATTGGTGACCTCGATGATGAGCACGAGCACTCCCTGAAGGTCAGCAACCTTATCGGCAGTGGTCCTCGAGAATCTGCTCCAACTCCGAAAGTTGAGAGGACGGCAACAAGCGTGAAAGTGGCAGTCGACTGCTTCCAGCGCCGATGGGGACCTGCACTGCCTCCAGTGCTCGCCGAGCACAGACGGCTGGCCCTTGGTCCAGCAGAGCACTGCATTCAATGGCGAGCGTCTCAGCTAGGCCGGCATCACCGAGGTAAAGATGCCAGCCAGCGATCTGAAGATAGAGCCGGTCACTCAGTGCTGCAGTGAGGTCTTTCAGGTCAGCCGCATCCAGAGTCATGGTGAGAGGGCGTCTTGAACCATCGTGCCGTCAGGATTCAGGGCTGTCCGCATCCTCAATGGGACGTTGCTTCAAAACCACACCTAGGTGAATCAAGAGGGCGGCAAACCAGATTTCAGTGAAGAGATCCAGGTGATTCCATGGCTGCCGCATCGACTGGACAAACCAAAGACCGCTATTCACAGCAGCGAAAGCCCCCGCATGCAGTGTGAAATTCACAATCCGGCTGAAGTGCCGATACCTGGGATCCGTGTTGTCACCGGTGCCATACCAGCGGATGGGCATTGGGAAGTGTCGTTGCAGTGCAACGATTCTGGCGCGCTGATGTGCCCCAGTTGACGAACGGCACCTTCGTGGGGTCAGATGGTGTGACGCCAGCGCTTGTAGCTCAGCGGATTAGAGCATCTGACTACGGATCAGAGGGTCGGGAGTTCGAATCTCTCCAGGCGCGTTTGCGAAACTGCCTTAGGGCAGTTTTTTTTTGCTCACGTCCTTTCACATCACGTCACTGCAGGGCTCGTTGCTTACGATTCGGGCAAAGCAATACGTAACGCATGGCAGATTTCGCTTCGGCCCCGATCAATGCCTCTCTGGCATCGTCCGACCTGGCTATTGCTGGTCTGATTGATCAGGAGCAGAAGCGCCAGGAAACTCATTTGGAGCTGATTGCCTCCGAGAACTTCGCATCCAGGGCAGTGATGGAAGCTCAGGGTTCCGTGCTAACCAACAAGTATGCAGAAGGGCTGCCAAGCAAGCGCTATTACGGCGGTTGTGAGCATGTCGATGCGATTGAAGAGCTTGCGATCGAGCGTGCCAAGCAGTTGTTCGGTGCAGCCTGGGCCAATGTTCAGCCTCATAGCGGTGCTCAGGCGAACTTTGCCGTCTTCTTGGCACTGCTTCAGCCCGGCGACACGATCATGGGTCTTGACCTCTCCCATGGAGGCCATCTCACCCACGGCTCTCCTGTCAACGTCAGCGGCAAGTGGTTCAACGTTGTCCAGTACGGCGTCGACAAGCAAACCCAGCGCCTTGATATGGAGGCGATCCGCGCATTAGCGCTCGAGCAGAAGCCGAAGCTGATCGTGTGTGGTTATTCCGCTTATCCCCGCATCATCGATTTCGCAGCGTTCCGCGCGATCGCTGATGAGGTGGGTGCCTACCTACTGGCAGACATGGCTCATATCGCCGGGCTTGTGGCTGCTGGTGTTCATCCAAGCCCTGTCCCCCACTGCGATGTTGTAACCACCACCACGCATAAAACATTGCGCGGTCCCCGAGGCGGCCTGATCCTTTGCCGCGATGCGGAGTTTGCCAAAAAATTTGACAAAGCAGTGTTTCCCGGTAGTCAGGGCGGCCCTTTGGAGCATGTCATCGCTGCTAAGGCGGTCGCTTTTGGAGAGGCTCTGCAGCCCTCGTTTAAGACGTACAGCCAGCAGGTGGTGACCAATGCTTCCGCTCTGGCGGAGCGCCTGATTGAGCGGGGCATTGATGTGGTGAGCGGTGGCACCGAGAACCATGTGGTGCTACTCGATCTCAGGGGGATCGGCATGACCGGAAAGGTCGCAGATCTGCTCGTGAGTGATGTTCACATCACGGCCAACAAAAACACCGTTCCCTTTGACCCTGAATCTCCCTTTGTGACCAGCGGCCTGCGTCTCGGCACCGCTGCTCTCACCACGCGTGGGTTTGATGCTGCAGCCTTCCGTGAAGTGGCGGATGTGATTGCTGACCGCTTGCTCAATCCTGAAGACGACACCATTCAGGGTCGCTGCCTAGAGAGGGTTGCCAGCCTTTGCAGGCGTTTTCCCCTCTACGCCACCGCCGCGGAGCCGGCGCTTGCCTGACTGGACCAAGGTCCACTGGATCCTGCACAGAGGTCTGCCTAGGATTATCTTGTTTCTCCCTCTTTAGGGTCGCCACCTCCGGAGTTTTTTTTGACTCTCGCGAGTTCTCCCCTCGCAGTTGCTGTCGGGATCTTCGTCACGTCGACGTTGATCACCACAGCGATTGCGCCTTTGGTGAGGAGACTCGGACTCAGGCACGGCTTCACCGACACCCCCGACGATCGCAAGCAGCACAGTATTCCGATGGTCCGTCTCGGCGGCGTCGCGATGGTGCTCGGGTTTTGTTTTGCGCTCGGCTTGACGTGGTTACTGGGCGGGTTTGGCCTGTTGAGCGCTGCACGCGATCAACTCATCTGGACAACCCTGGCGGGATCACTTTGCTTTTTTGTGATCGGCCTGGCTGATGATCTCTTCTCCCTCTCCCCCTGGCCGAGATTGGCTGGTCAGGTGGCAGTGGCTGTGGTGGTCTGGTCACAGGGAGTTCAAATTGGTGCGATTGACCTCCCTTGGCTCTCCAGCAGCGCCGAAGCCGTCATTCTGCCGGATGTGATCAGTCTTCTGGCCACCGTGATTTGGCTTGTCGGCATCACCAATGCGATCAACTGGCTGGATGGGCTTGACGGGTTGGCTGCCGGCGTCGCCGGGATCGCTGCGATCGGTCTGGTGTCAGTCAGTTTTTCCCTGCATCAGGTGGCAGCCGCTTTCTTGGCAGCATCTCTTGCTGGATGTTGTCTTGGATTTCTCAGACATAACTTCAACCCCGCCCGTATCTTCATGGGCGATGGAGGTTCCTATTTCCTGGGATTCAGCCTCGCGGCGATCAGCATCGTTGGGCCTGCTAAGGGACTCACCACGGTCAGCTTGCTTTTGCCGCTGCTGATCCTTTCCCTTCCTCTGGCAGACATGTCAGCGGTGATCATGGGGCGCTTGCGCTCCGGCCGTTCACCTTTTTATCCCGATCGTCGTCATCTTCACCACCGTTTACTACGTGCAGGATTCAGTCATCGCAGAACTGTTCTACTGATTTACGTGTTCACGCAGTGGTTGGCGTCCATCGCCATGGTGGTGGCCAATGTGGAGATGCGGTTCCTTTGGCTGGCTTTGGCCACAGCGATTCTGGTGGGAACCGTGATGGTGATGCAGCGCCATCGCCAAAGTGATATTGCGCTTGAGGAGTCTGAGCAGGAACCTCAAGAAAAGTGTGCCCAGTCGTGCTGTTCGGATTCCCGTGGCTGAAGCACCACCTCCCTCTGGGGTGGAGATTCTGTGCATCGGAACCGAGCTGCTGCTCGGCAACATTCTTAACGGCAATGCACGCTGGCTTGCAGAGCAATTGGCAACTCTTGGGTTGCCTCATTACCGCCAAACCGTTGTGGGGGACAACCGTGAACGTTTGATCGCTGAGGTGCAGGCCATCTCCCGTCGTTCACGGGTGCTGATCACCACCGGTGGTCTGGGTCCGACGCCCGATGACCTCACCACCGAAGCAATTGCAGCTGCATTCTCCACACCGTTGGAAGAACGCCCTGAGGTCTGGGACGACATCACCGCCAAAGCACGCAGTCGCGGCAGGGAGGCAGGACCCGAGACACGCCGCCAGGCTTTATTGCCGCTCGGTGCGGCTCTTCTTCCCAACACCACTGGAACGGCTCCAGGAATGATTTGGTCCCCGATACAAGGATTCACGGTGCTCACGTTCCCTGGGGTGCCCAGCGAGATGCGGGCGATGTGGCAGCACACTGCTGTGCCCTGGTTTCAACAATCTGGGCTGTCCAAAGGAGTGTTCAGCAGTCGATTGATGCGGTTCTGGGGTATCGGTGAGTCCACCTTGGCTGAGCAGCTGCATGATCTGCTTGATCAGACCAATCCCACGGTGGCTCCCTATGCCGGTGGTGGTGAGGTCAAGCTGCGAATCACGGCCCATGCCCCAGCCGAAGTTGAGGCTTTGCGGCTGCTGGACACCACAGAATCTGAGCTGCGACAGCGCACCGGCAAGCTCTGTTTTGGCTGTGATGAGCAGTCGCTGGCTTGCGTGGTCCTCGAACAGCTACGCCAGCGGAAGCAAACGCTTGCGGTCGCCGAATCTTGCACCGGCGGTGGGCTGGGGGCTGAACTCACCGCGATCCCAGGATCCTCAGATGTTCTGCTGGGAGGAGTGATCGCTTACTCGAATGCTGTGAAACAGCATTTGCTCGGTGTTTCAGCCGAGCTGCTTGAGCAGTTCGGAGCGGTCAGTGATCCTGTGGCTCAAGCTATGGCGGAGGGTGCACGACGTGTCACAGGGAGCGACTGGTCGATGGCAATCACGGGTGTCGCCGGCCCCGGCGGTGGTTCAACAGAGAAGCCAGTCGGGTTGGTCTACATCGCCGTTGCCGGCCCCGATGGTTGTGCCAGTCAGCCCATCCGTTTGGGCGAAAGTCGTGGCCGGGACTGGATCCGCACCGTGAGCGTTGGTGAGGCACTCAATCGATTGCGGTTGCGTCTGATGCCGATGGTGTGATGGATGTCGGCCGTTAGGGTTAACAGTTGACGGCTGGCATCGAATGAGCAGCGGAACCCTCTACGACAAGGTTTGGGATCTGCATTGCGTCGCGGATCTTCCTGGAGGTGCTACACAGCTGTTCATCGGTCTGCATCTGATTCACGAGGTCACCAGTCCTCAGGCCTTTGCCGCTCTGGATGACAAGGGCCTTGCAGTGCGCTGCCCTGAGCGCACAGTGGCCACTGTGGATCACATCGTTCCGACCATCAGCCAGGAGCGACCGTTTTCTGATCCGCTGGCTGAGGAGATGCTCAGCACCCTTGAGCGTAATTGCGCGCGTCATGGCATCACCCTGAATGGGCTTGGGAGCGGTCGTCAGGGAATCGTGCATGTGATTGCACCTGAATTAGGTCTCACCCAGCCGGGCATGACGGTTGCCTGCGGTGATTCCCATACCTCCACTCATGGAGCTTTTGGCGCGATTGCCTTCGGTATCGGCACGAGCCAGGTGCGCGATGTGCTCGCCAGTCAGAGCCTTGCCATGAGCAAGCTCAAGGTGCGTCGCATTTGGGTGGAGAACCGCCTCAGTGATGGAGTTTTCGCCAAGGACCTGATCCTGCATGTGATTCGCACCCTGGGTGTGAAGGCTGGTGTTGGTTACGCCTATGAATTCGCAGGGCCTGCGATTGAGGTTTTGTCGATGGAAGAGCGGATGACTCTCTGCAACATGGCAATTGAGGGAGGTGCACGCTGCGGGTATGTCAATCCAGATCAGATCACCTTTGATTATCTGAAGGGTCGCGCCGAGGCTCCAGCCCCGGAGAGTTGGGACCGTGCTGTCGCCTGGTGGCTTTCACTTGCGTCCAATGATGATGCGAGTTTCGATGATGAAATTCGCTTCGATGCTGCTGCTATCGCTCCCACGGTGACCTGGGGCATCACACCTGGACAGGGCATCGGGGTCGATGAGCGCGTACCGATTTCCGAGCAGCTTGACCCGGCCGACCGTCCGATTGCCGAAGAGGCCTATCGCTACATGGATCTGGCTCCTGGTCAGCCCATTGAAGGAGTGCCTGTTGATGTCTGTTTCATCGGCAGTTGTACCAATGGTCGCCTCAGTGATCTTCAGGCCGCCGCTGCTGTAGCTCGTGGTCGGCATGTTGCCGACGGCATCAAGGCTTTTGTGGTGCCAGGTTCGGAACAGGTGGCTCGTGCCGCGATCAAAGAAGGACTTGATCAGGTGTTTCGCGACGCAGGTTTTGAGTGGCGTGAGCCTGGCTGTTCGATGTGTCTAGCCATGAACCCTGACCGTCTTGAAGGCAGCCAGATCAGTGCGAGTTCAAGCAACCGCAATTTCAAGGGACGTCAGGGTTCCGCCAGTGGGCGGACGTTGTTGATGAGTCCGGCCATGGTTGCAGCAGCTGCCATCGCCGGACGGGTGAGCGATGTGCGTCAGTTGCGCTGAGAACGCACTGCATGCCGTCCCATTCAGCTTTTGACCACTTATCCCCACACTGATTGTTCTGTGATGACTGAGACCATCGCGTTCCCTCAGGGCCCGATCGACCGTGTGTCGGGGCGTGGACTGGTGCTGCGGGGTGATGACATCGATACCGACCGGATCATTCCAGCAAGGTTTCTCAAATGTGTGAGCTTTGAAGCTCTGGGGGAACAGGCCTTTGCCGATGACCGCAAGGAATTGGCGGGTGCACACCCGTTTGACCAGGCGGATCATCAGGGGGCATCGATCCTGGTCGTTAATGACAATTTCGGCTGTGGTTCAAGTCGTGAACATGCGCCGCAGGCACTGATGCGCTGGGGAATCCGTGCCGTTCTGGGCGTTAGTTATGCCGAGATCTTTCATGGCAATTGCCTCGCCCTGGGAATTCCTTGTGCCACGGGCACAGTTGATCAGATCCAGGCTCTTCAGGATGCTGTAGCGGCGGATCCCTCTGCTGAATGGACGCTCGATCTTCAGGCGCTCACCTTCAGTGATGGATCAACGTCTCAGACCATTTCTCTGGCTTCAGGTGCTCTGGACATGCTTCGCACCGGCCAGTGGGATGCCACAGGGCAGCTCGTGGCGAGAGATGCGGAGCTGACCCGCACGATGGCGGCACTGCCCTATTTGCACGGTTTCTGAGTTTGGCGGGCTATTCACATAAACGGCCCACGGCAAACAGCGACCAGATTGTCTAAGACTGAGACAGAGGCACTGCTGCCATGAATCAGTTCCGACCTGTTCCGCTAGCTGCTGTCCTTCTGGTCAGCGCACTGACCCCCGTCGTTGCGAAGGCTCAACCTGTTCAGTCATTGCTTGTGCAGCCTCATGGATCTGCCAGGGAGCGATTGCTGAATAGTGGGGCCTGTTTCGGCTGTGATCTGCGCTCGGCTCGTTTGCAGGGTGCCCACCTGATCGGCGCTGACCTTCGTGATGCCGACCTCCGCAACGCCGATCTGCGTGAAGCCAACCTTGAGGGTGCTGACCTGAGTGGAGCCCGTCTCGATGGTGCCGATCTGCAGGGAGCGCAACTCAGTAATGCGGATCTCTCGGGAACTGATCTACGCCGTGCTGATCTCCGTGGAGCTGTGGTGATCAATGCCTATGCGCCGGATGTACTCACCGATGGAATGCGTTTTGCAGGCGCAGACCTAACCGGCAGCCATCTGATTTATGGGGGTGGACCGAACTAAAGCGGGTTCTGCTCAGAATGGTCGCCTTTCAAGTTCGTTAGGCAGATTGCGTGGTGTGTAAGGGATGAAGGGCAGGCCGGTCCCTGTGAAGTTGAAGTCATTCAGACGGAAGCGGAACCCGCCGATGCCTTCATAGGGGTTGAAGTAAAAACCAAGGTCATAACTGCGCCGCTGCCAGCGCAGCTCAATGTTGGAATTGATCACACTGCCGTAGAAGGGGGAATTGGGATCAATGTTCACGCCGACTCCGGCATTCAGAAGCAGCGGCCCAGCAATCTGCTGAGTGATGCCGATGCCGAGAGTTGCGAGGTCTACCGCTTGGTCAAATTCAAACGGACTGTCTCCGTTTTTAAGGGTGCCGCCACCGGCGATGGACAGTTGGGTGTAGTCAAGAAAAGGCTTGCTGAATGTGCCCAGCGTGAGCGTTGGTCCGCCGGTAAGGCTGAGCGTGCTCTGATTCTTCCCATTACCGAAAGCAGCAAGAGAAGTGTTGATATTGGTGCGCAGTGTGAGACCGGGCACGATGGCTACTGGTGAGTAGCGATAAGCCGCTTCTGGGGTGAGCGCAGCAGGTTTGCCGCGCCAGAGTGGATAGCTGCTGTTCAGCGACCCATAGAAATTGGCGCGAGTGGTATCGATGAGGTTGGTGCTCGTGAAGCTCTCCGCTTGGTAATTGCCGAGGCCAAAACGCCAGATGTAGTTATTGGAGAGCTTGCCCCATGTCCAGTCGCCCTTCTGCTCCGCGAAGGCGCCGTAGGCGCTGTAGACGTCGGTCTCACCAAGTGAGCCGTTCCAGGTTCGGTATCGATAGGCGCCGAACAAGCGGGTCTCCACTTCGCCAAGCAAGGGCAGCTTGATGAAGCGATTGATGTCCCCCCAGAAACGGCTGCCGTTCATGAAATTGCTTGGATTCAACGTGCTGATATCCGCTTCTGCTGTGGCGTCCCAGCCCAGTACTTCAGCCCTGAGTTCGGCCTCCAGGCCAAACAGGTCACCGATGGTGTTGTCCTGTGTGACCTTGGAGCTGTCGATGGATGTCCCTGGAGCGACGTAGCTGTTGTTTTTTCCGTCAATGGCTCGCTGAGCCAGGAACTGAGGTTGCAGATCGAGGCTGATGTTGTCTGTCAGTTCGATGGACTGAAGCTCACGGCCAATGAAGAAACCACTGCGATCTTCGTTGTCGATGCCCAGTACCCACCGGTTCACAACCTCCTCTTCTTTCTGAATTCTCTGTGTTCTGGAGACAGGAATGGGGAGCCGTTCTTCAACAATCAGGCGGTTGCGTTGGCTCTTGATCAAGATGTCTCCGTTTTCCTCTTCCGTGGCCACCACATCCTCAGCATCGATACGGGTCTGAGCCGGTGTATAGGGGTCATTGGTGAAGCTCATTCGGTTGGCTGTCCATCCCTCGGGGGTGAGGCGCACCTGGGCTGCCTGAATTCGCCAGCGACTAATTTCTCCCGTGAGTAACTTCGACTTTCCGCGAGTTTTGAGCTGCGAAGGTTTCACTCCGCCGTAGCGATTGGCGGACAGCACTTCGCTGTTGCGCACGTTGTCACTGACGCCCTCGTTTCGTTCGATCACCAACCGCTGCTGCAGCTGGATACTGCTGATCCGTTGGTCGATAGCAGCGATGGCCGCGCTGCGAAGCTTCTCTTGTTCCTTTAGCGAGAGATTCGAGTTTTCAGGCTTCGCAGAAAGTTGTGCCACATCTGCAGCGGCAGAGTTGGCCTCTGCTTCACGCAAAGGATTCCCTAGGGTGATGTTTTCGAGTTGTGCGCTCAGGCTTTCTGATTGGGCTCTTGCTGCGCGCTCGGAATCAGGGCAACCCAGCGGTGGGGGGGCTTCGGGAGCCAGTGGCTCAGGTTCATCCTGCCCCCAGCGGTAGCGCAGGCCGATCAAGTAAGCGTTGCTGCCTTCCTTCACGCCGCTGAAAGTCCCGAAGGCTCCGGAGCGGTGGTGGATCCGTCCCACCATGGAAAGCTCCGGAGACACAGCTGCTTCCAGTTCGAAAGCGAGGTAGTTGAGCAGATTGGCGTAATTCTCGCGGTAAGTGCGCTCGTAATTGCTGACCGCAGAGTTGTAGCTGATGCCTTCGACGAAGCCGAAGCTGAGCCAGGGTTGCACCCACAGGCGAGCACCAATGCCGAGGATGCCCTCGCCGAAGGTCTGGGCCGGGGTATTCGCGTTGGGAATGGTCTGATTGAACGGGCCCCCTTGCTGTTCATAGGCCTGGTGGGCAAACAGATCAGCCTCTAGCTCCAGTTGCAGCGGACCTGCTCGCCAGATGCGCTTCTGCATGCTGACGCCAAGCAGATACTCAGGACGCATCCGACCGTTGAACAGGAATGTATCGCCGAAGTTGGAATCAATCATTTGTCCGCCCCAGGCTGTTACAGCCCAGGGGTGGGGGTGCCAGTTGGGAATCGGTGGGATGGCTGGCGGGCAAGCCATTCCCTCGTCGGCCTCTCTTTCTGGACCACTGGGCATCGGAACCAGCCATTCTTCGCTGGGGAGCGGCTGCTCAACGGTCCAGAAGCTCTCATCATCTCCCTGAGGGCTAACGCGATTGGCAGTGGATGATTCCAGCTCAATGTCGATGGCTGATGGGAATCCCAGGCCAGTGCTTTCAATGACAGGCAGCAGCCTGGTTTGGCCTGGATCCTCTGCAGGGACTTGACCTGATGGCGGAGCGTTGGCAGGCGGGGCTTTTGGGTTGCTTGCCATTGGGTTGAACTCAACAGCAGCGGTATCCAGATCGAGAACGCCATAGACGTCCTCCATCGAACCGCTGCCCTGGATCAAGCTGAATCGCAGGCTGCTGGCCTGAAAATACTGAGCACCCTTGCGGTAACGAACACTGCCGCGAGCGAACAGGCTGTTGAAATTCGTGTCGAACTCCAAGCGATCCGCTTGCAGCTCTCCTCCATTGAGCACAGCAGTCACGTTGCCTTCGGCTACGAAAAGCTGACGCCTGGCGTCGTAGGTCTGGCGGTCGGCCCTGAGGCGTAATTCAGGTGGAGGCTGTACGACTGAACCAGGCTCTTCAACCTCGGCTGCCTCTGCCGCTGCCTTTGCCTCGGTTGTCAACGCTTCAATATCGCCATCTGTATCGACGGATGATTCCACCCGCGCGGGTGGAATCACTCCGAAGTCGATCAGGTCTTCAATACCTTCGGATCGCGCTGGACTGCCTAGGACTGCAGCCACAGCCAGAAGTCCCGTGATCGTGATAGGAGATCGGGAAGCTGGCAAATCCGCTTAGGAGTGGCCGGTGATCCTCACACGATCATCCTCAGCATTGGTCCTGGAATGACCAGTGTTCGTCGTGACCCCTGAACGGTGTTCGCTCAGATCACGTCAGCACTCAATCTTCCAGGTCCTTACGACTCGGGGTGCGGCTGGGATCACTCGCCAAAAATCCAAAGACGAAGATCCCGATAAAAAAGAAGACGACCGAGTAAACGGAAATCTTGAGGGCGAGCATGGAGACCGACCGGCGTCTGGGATAGCGCCATCATCTTATGGCTCAAGGTTGTGAGATCACGATGCAGCCCCCTCTACAGACCCGGCGATTGGCGTGGATTGAAACGTTTCGAAGTCGCAGCCGCCTCGATCTGCTGCCTTTTTGGCATCGTTGCGCCGATTTCCACAGGAATTCCGTCCTTGAAGAGCCCTGGGGGGCGCAGCATCGACCTGACTGGGCGAAGCGAGGACTGTTGATCTGGCCAAGAGGGGGCGTTTGGTTGCGAATTGAGCAGACCATGACCTGGCCAGAGCACTGGCAACACAGTGAAAACAGCCTTGAACGGCTCGTGCTCAGTTGGTGGGCAGACCAGGTGCGGCTCTGGGTGGATGGGGTTCTTGTGCATGAAGGCGACTTGTTCGACACCCGTTGCCGTTGGAAGCTGCCTGTTCACTGGAGGCATGGGGCAGGGCTGAGGTTGCTTCTTGAGCTGCGCAGTCCTTGTCATGACGATGGAGCACTGATTAGCAGTGATCTGGTCCGGGAGCCCGCGTTGCCCGCTGTTGATCCCCAGGGGTGTTTGCTTCCCCAGGCCCTTGAACTTGCCGGTACCAACGCAGACTCTCTGCCTGACTCATGGCTCGACTGCGATCCGCTCTCCAACAAGGCGGCAGCCCAGGTTGATCAACACCTCGCAAAGCAGGCTCGTGCCACCGGTGGACTGCACTGGGTGGGTCATGCCCATCTTGATCTGGCCTGGTTGTGGCCAGTTGCTGACACCTGGCAGGCGGCGGAACGCACCTTTCGCTCTGCTTTGCAGCTGATGGAGCTCTTCCCGGAGCTGCATTTCGCCCACTCCACTCCGGCCCTATACGAGTGGATGGAACGGCACCGCCCTGCGCTGTTTACACGCATCCAGCAGGCCAGTCGCCTGGGACGTTGGGAGCCCATTAACGGTCCCTGGGTTGAGACCGACTGTGTTCTTGTGAGCACGGCTTCTCTCTGGCGGCAATTTGCAATGGGTCAGGAGACCAGTCAGAGACAGTTCCCTGAGTGGACACATGATCTGGCTTGGTTGCCGGACAGTTTCGGATTTGCGTCCGGGCTGCCGGCCGTTGCACGCGCCACCGGCGTTCGCTGGTTCTGCACGCACAAACTGGCGTGGAATGCCACCAACGTTTTCCCGCACCGTCTGTTTCGCTGGCAAAGCCGCGGCGGCGCTGAGTTGCTGGCCTTGATGCTGCCAGGCATCGGCACCGATGCCGATCCTCTGGCCATGCAGCAGGAACAGCAGCGCTTCCAGCTCAAGACAGGAGTGGATCAGGCGTTGTGGTTGCCCGGGGTTGGTGATCACGGCGGTGGACCGACCAGAGAAATGCTGGAAGAAATGCAGCTCTGGCAAGATCATCCAAAGAGCTCCCCACGCAGAGCAGGCACGGTGCGTGAGTACCTAGGCCAGCTTGAGCCGCTCAGCTCTTCGTTACCTGTGTGGAGGGATGAGCTGTACTTGGAACTGCATCGGGGCTGTGCCACATCACGCCCCGATCAGAAACGACACAACCGCACCTTGGAGAGATTGTTGCGAGAGGCTGATCTGGTCGAGGCTCTTGGGGCTGAATCCAAGCAGCGGCAAGACTGGCAGGTGCTTCTGTTCCAGCAGTTTCACGACATCCTCCCTGGAACATCCATTCCTGAGGTGTTTGATCAGGCGGAGCATCAATGGCGAGGGGCCCGCCGTCGTGCAGCAATGGCGCGGACTGCCGGTCTCCATCAGTTGCTCAGTCGTGCATCGTCCGATGACTCAAGGCCTAAGCAAAGCTGTCAACGCTGGGCCTGGTGCGGCCTTCAGCCTCTGCAGCGCTGGACTCCCCTGGTTCGTCTGCCGCGCGGTGGCTGGTGTTGTGAGGGCAAGAACCTCCCATCACAGGCGGCTCCGGGCGGGGATTTGTGGGTGCAGTTGCCGGAGGCAAAGGGGATTACGGCCTTGCCTCTGGAGTGTTATTCAGACCCCCCAGCGGTTGCCACAGCTGCTTCTGCTGTGCGGAATCCGGTGCGTGTCCAGCTCATTGCTGAGCAGAGCTGGCGCCTTTGCAACGGTCTACTGACGCTTGAGCTGGACCACAGAGGATTGACCCGACTGCAGGATCAGCAGGGTGTTGATCAGCTTTCAGAGCCACTGCATTTCAGGCGCTACCGCGACCAGGGTGAGTTCTGGGATGCCTGGGACCTGGCGGCGGATTATCCGCAGCACCAACTGCCGATGGCTGCTGAATGGCAGGTGGAACTAGTGGAGCAGGGCCCTCTGGTGGCCAGGATCGTGCTGCGCAGCTCAATCGAGAGCAGTGCGATGCGTATGGATGTGTTGCTGCGAGCTGATAGTCCTGCCGTTGAACTGCAAGTGACCATCGACTGGCGTCAGACCCATGAACTGCTTCGCATGGTCTGTCCCTTGGTCAGACCAGCTGTTCGCTGGGCGGCGGACACCAGTGGCGGTGTGATCGAACGACCCGCTGTTGCCTTGACACCCTGGGAACAAGCCCGTTGGGAGCTTCCTGTGATCTCCTGGTTGGCGAGTGAGGAAGCTGCCTCCGGTGGTGGGCTTGGCGTTTTACTCGACGGTCCTCAGGGCGTTGATGCAGGCCCGCATCATCTGGGTGTGTCCTTGTTGCGCGGGCCGACCTGGCCTGATCCATCAGCTGACCAGCGATTGCATCGTCATCGACTGGCCCTGATGCCTGTTCCTCGGGGGTGGTATCGGGATGGCCTCACACAGGCAGCCATTCAATTCCGCGAACCCGGTTGGATGGGTCCGATCGAACTCTTTAAGCGTTGGCAGGGGCTACCTGCACTACCCAACACATTGGTGCCGGTTTCGATTCGAGCTGATCAATCCCCTGACGCTGTGAGAGGCGCTGTTCTCATCCAGCTGCTGAACCCAGGCAGCGCAAGGGTGAACTGGTCGCCTGGAGATGAGGGCTGGTGGATTCAGGATCAACAGCACTCAGTGGTGATCTCCCCTGGAGCACTCCAAGAGCTTCGCTTGACCCCTCAGTCGTCATGATCGTCAAAGGGATCGTCCAGGCGCTTCGACGGTGGTCCGAAGGCTGTGTAAACGCCAAAACCGGTGAGCCCAAAGAGGGCAGTAAGCACGGCAATCGACACCGACAGCGCCGGGGAGGAGCTTTCCATCACATCTCTCGACAGGATCGACCCTGTTACGGGTCGGGACCCTTACAGTATCGGAACTGAACTTCACCCGAGACCTCAGGGCCGCTATGGCACAACGCACTCGTTTGGGCGATCTGCTCCGTCCACTCAACTCCGAGTACGGCAAGGTTGTCCCTGGTTGGGGAACAACTCCTGTCATGGGCATCTTTATGGTGCTGTTTCTGGTTTTCCTGCTGGTGATCCTTCAGCTCTACAACCAGTCTCTGATCCTCGAGGGAATCAACGTGAACTGGAACGGCGGCGCCTGATTCGGCCCGTTCATCCCCTTCCATGAACATCTTCGGCATCGGACTCCCTGAAATGGCCGTCATCGGAGCTGTGGCGCTCCTGGTGTTCGGCCCAAAGCGGCTACCTGAATTCGGCCGGACGCTTGGCAAAACTTTGAAAGGTTTTCAGACTGCTTCGAAGGAGTTCGAGCGGGAAATCAGTAAGGCTATGGCAGATCCAGAGGAACTTCCACATTCCTCCCCAACGGATTCAGCGTCATCACCCAAGGGTTCTGAGGACTGATCGGTGATCAAGCGTGGTGACCTCCGTCTGGTGGTCGGACTGGGCAATCCCGGCGAAAAATATGCATCGACCCGCCACAATGTTGGGTTCATGGCTCTTGAGCTGCTCACAAACCGTGAAGGTGGGCGTTTTAAGCCAATGTCAAAGCTTCAGGGTGATCTCGCTGATGTGGGTTCAGGTTGCGCTCGACTCAGGCTGCTGATGCCACAGACTTACATGAACGACAGTGGGCGTTCGATCCGTGCAGCGCTGGATTGGTTTGATCTAGGGATTCACCAGTTGATCGTGCTCGTCGATGACATGGACCTGCCGCTCGGACGGTTGCGTCTGCGCGCGCGGGGTGGTGCAGGTGGACATAACGGTTTGAAGAGCACCATTCAGCACCTCGGCACACAGGAATTCGCCCGACTTCGCATTGGTATCGGCGCTCCCGGTCGTAATCCAGAGGAACGTCGTGCTCGCACGGTCTCCCATGTTCTCGGTCAGTTCAACCGTGCTGAGGAACCTCTGCTCCAGGACGTGCTTCGGGAAGTGTTGTCCGGCCTCGATCACATTCAGCGACAAGGCCTGGATCGGGCTGGAAACGCCATCAATGCAGTGAATCTGGCGCCTGCTGCTGATGGCGAACCGGCCTGATGGCGCGCCTGCCTGTCACCACAGCTCATCTCCGGGTGCACCAGCACAGCTTCCGAGACAAATGTCTGCAGGGAGAGGTTCAGGCCGGCGGTTTTACTTGGACATTTCACTGGTTGTTTGACCGGGGTGAGCTGAGCGTGGAGCCTTCCCTGGGCAGAGCGCTGATTCAGGACGCGTTGCTTCGTTTCCTTGTGAAATCCGACTACAGGCTGGAAGCCGGCGGCGACTACAGCTTTACCGTGAGAGCTCGTTTCTAAGTGGTGCTGGTCCAGGCCAAAGGATCTCGCGACCGAGCTCGGATTCAAGAATCACCAGGGCTGCCAGAGCATCCAGTTCGGTGGGCGGTAGCAGCAGGCCTTGGGGGATCAATCGCCGCCATCCCTTTGGAGGCCAGAGCTGCCAGTACCGCTTGCGTGCCCGAAGTGTGGTGCCGCGCTCATCCACCAGCTTCACGGGAAGATCTTGAGGAAGCTGTTCTCTCAAGCCGTCGCTGGCTGTGCCATTCCCCAGCACCATGCCTTCAATAGGTGCGATCTGCTTCCAGCACTGAAGGGTGTCCAGCACATCCTCTGTTGCCACCACTCGCCCTTCGATGACGCAGTCCCTGTCGCAATCAACCAAGACCAGGCCGCATTTGTTGCGTCCAGGGTCAACCGAGACGATCCGGCTCATGGGGTGACGTCCTGGCGCGTCGATGTTGGGCGCAGCCGGCGGCTCGGACGCAGCTCGATGGCAATGGGATCGGCGGTTTCACTGCGCCGCACGGCCACCGCTTCGAGTTCAACCCGTCCACCACTGCGTTCGGTCAGCTCCCGGGCAAGCGAGTTGACGCCATTGGCATTGAATTGAAGTCCTTGGCTGAGCGATCCCCGTCGGCGTACCTCTGCAAGGGTGGACGCCAGCAGCAGGTTGATGCGGTTTCGCACCGCTTCAGGACTGGTGTCCTGGCTGGCAAGAGTGGTTTTGGCCAGAACTTCTCCCTCAATGGTGATGGCCACATTGGGTCGAACATCCGGGAAGGCGTAAACCACGCGCTCACCACGCAGCACATTGGCCGCTGAGCGCAGCAGCACCACCCAGGTGCCTGGTTTTCGGATGGCTGTTTCCAGCCTTTCAATGTCCTGGCGGGGCACGAGGATGATCTGGCGATCAGGCGCCTGTCCAGGCAGAACTTTCTGATAGGCCTGCAGATTGGCTTCCCGCAGCACCTGGTCAATCACTTGGCGGGCTTGATCAGGACGATCCAGCTTGAGCGTGACGGTGGCCAGTGGCTGGCCACTGCTGATGGCCACATCGCCACGCCGTAGTGCCAGCAGGTTTTCCTCTAGTTGCTGGAGCTCCGCTTCGCCGGAGCTGATGCGTTCGCGCACCGCCCGAAGTTCATCGTCCGTGCGCTGGATTTCCGCATCGCGGTTGCGCACGTCTTGGCTGAGTCTCTGTCGTTCCGCCTCAAGTCGGCGCGTCTGTTCCTGCAGCGGTTGAAGTGTGCTGCGCAGCTCACCGGCCCGTGCCTGGGCATCAGCCAGGATCTTCCTGGCTTTGATTTCATCGGCGCGAGCCTGCTCGAGTTGTTGACGGGCCTTTTGTTGAGCCCTGCGGCTTCCTTTCAGATCGGAGCGGCTGCTGCGCAGTCGTGCTTCCAAGTCGTTGAGTTCAAAGAGGCCAACGCGCAGCTGACGGCTCACCAGCAGCATCAGACCCAGCGATAGGGCACTGATCAGGCTCCCCGTTAGCACTGTGATCACCACAGCGGTTTGACGTGGGCGAAGCCCAAAAAGGCTCAGCCGAGCCTTGCCGACCCTTGAGCCCAGTCGATCACCAAGGGTCGAGAGCACTCCCCCAAGGATCAACAGGGACAGCAGCAGAAGCCACCCGGTCACGGACGTTCAAACATGCGGCAGGCCGCTGAGGTGCTGCCCATCTTCACCTGTCGAGGAATTAACTGAAACGTTTGGCCAGCGCAATCGGATCCAGAACGGTGATTTTCTTGCGGTCAATTTCGACCAGACCTGAATTGCGCAAATCGCCAAGCAGTCGCGTGATCGTGACACGCGTGGATCCGATCGCTTCAGCGATGGCCTGGTGAGACAAACGCAGGTCAATGGTGATGCCCTGGGCCCCAGGCATGCCGAAGTCTCTGCAGAGGACAAGCAGAAAGCTCACCAACCGGGAGGACATATCCCGGTGTGTGAGGGTTTCGATCATGGTCTCGGTCTGCAGAATTCGGCTGGAGAGACCCTGCAGTAGAAGCAGTCCCACGCTGGTGTCCGCTTCGATTGCCTGGCGCACTGAGCTCGCCGGTGCTGTCACCATCTCGACTCTGGTGAATGCCACGGAGTGATAAAAGCGATCGGAGCGATGCCCGGTGAGTAGTGAGAGCACGCCGAACAGGCTGTTCTCTCTCAGCAGGGCAACGGTGATCTCTTCTCCCGACTCGTACACCCTCGACAGACGCACGGCCCCTCGTCGGATCAGATAAACGCGCTCGGCGGGGTCGCCAGGGAAAAAGATCGTCTTGTTCCGCTCCACCATTTCGGTGCTGGCGCCATCCAGATCACGGATCACTTCCAGCAGGGTTCGGCTGGCGGGGTTGGGCGCATTGGTCAGGCTTGTCTCTGTGGATCGCCCAGGTTGGGGAGCAGTCCGACTGAAGCCGCGCATTACTTCGGCCATGACCAACGCATCAATTCCGGGAAGTTACGGAGCGATGCGTTGTCACCCTGTAGCAACGCACACGGTTCTCCTGGCTCAGTCTTTATGGAGTGCATTCAGCTGTGCAGCCATGAGTTGCTTGAGCCCTGGTTCGGCAAGGTCCAGAAGGCTGTTGAGCTGCTGGCGACTGAATGGCGCACCCTCCGCAGTGCCTTGCAGCTCCAGCAGATCGCCAGCGTTGTTCATCACCACATTGAGATCCACATCGGCCCGACTGTCTTCGCTGTAGTCCAGATCGAGCAGGGGATGCCCCTCGATCAGGCCCACAGAGACCGCTGCCACTTGGTTGACAACAGGATTGCTGCTGATGCGGCCTTGTGCAAGCAGCCGTTCGCAGGCCTTCTGCAGGGCGAGCCATGCACCAGTGATTGCCGCAGTCCGAGTTCCAGCATCCGCTTGAATCACATCGCAGTCGATTAGCAGTGTGTTTTCTCCCAGAGCCTCCATGTCGATTGCGGCTCGCAGGCTGCGGCCGATCAGGCGTTGGATCTCCTGGGTTCGTCCTGACAATTTCATGAGTTCCCTGCGCTGACGATCAGGGGTGGATCCCGGCAGAAGACGGTATTCAGCACTGAGCCAGCCCAGGCCCTGATCACGTCGCCAGCGTGGGACGCCATCTTCCTGGCAGATGCTGCAAAGCACGGTGGTGCGTCCGGTGCGAACGATGACGGAGCTCAGAGCGAAGCCCATGGGATCCCAGTCGACGGAGAAGGTCCTGAGATCGGCGGGTTGGCGACCATCGTTGCGCTGGGTCTCGCTCATGGGGCAAAGGATCGGGATCTTGAGCCTGCCAGTTGGCGTAGAGACACCAGGGATGGTGTCAAAGGGATTGTGATTTGCATTTTCGCCGCTAGATTCGAATTCCGCTGGGTCGATTGGATTCAGTTACGACGGAAGCGACTGAGATGACAGCCAGCCTGAGCCCCAGCCATCGCTCCAGCGAACAGAGCGATGCCGATCAACGGGCTCTCAATCGTGCAGGCTTGCATCCCTTGCCCTCGCTCCAGCCTCATCAGCCCCTGCATCTGGTGGCCCCTGAAGGGCAGTTGCAGGTGCATACAGCCCCCTATCGAGGCAGTTTTGGCACGGTGCTTAGTCAGGCCCTGCGTTCCGCTGGGCTTGGCAGCCGTGTTGCAGTGATGCAGTTTCTCAAGGGTGGAGTTGCTCAGGGGCCTGATGCGGCAATTACCCTCTGTGATCGCATGGTCTGGATGAGGCCGGCGGTGATGGGTTGTCTTTCGGACCCGGCCAGCTCATCTGAATCCACGACAGTGGATGCTGTTCAGGCGGTCTGGCAGATCTGTCGCCGCCACCTGGCTAGTGGGGATCTCGATCAGTTGGTTCTAGATGAACTCGGTTTGGCCATTGCACTCGGCTATCTGAACGAAGCTGACGTGCGTGACAGCCTTGATGCACGCCCTGGTTCTATGGATGTGATCATCACAGGACCGTCGATTCCGGAATCTCTTATGGGCCTGGCAGATCAAGTGACGGAACTGCGTAGGGGTTTCTGATGCTTAAGAACGATCGTTGGATCACTGAACAGGCTGCAGCCGGCATGCTTGAACCCTTTCAGAGGGGCTTGATTCGTCATCTGGACCCTGAACAGAAGCTTGCACCTGTTCTCAGCTTTGGATGTTCCTCCTACGGCTATGACCTGCGTTTATCGCCTCGGGAATTTCTGATTTTTAAGCATGTTCCTGGAACAGTGATGAACCCCAAACGGTTCAATCCTGGAAACCTTGAACCCACAGAGCTTCACCATGATGACGATGGTGACTACTTCATCCTTCCGGCCCATTCCTATGGCTTGGGCGTGGCTCTAGAAAAGATGAAGGTACCGCCGAACATCACTGTGATCTGTCTCGGCAAGAGCACTTATGCACGACTAGGGATCATCGTGAACACCACACCTGCTGAGGCCAGCTGGGAGGGGCATCTCACGCTTGAATTCAGCAATAGCTCAGGAGCTGACTGCCGCATCTATGCCAATGAAGGCATCTGCCAGCTGCTGTTCTTTGAAGGTGATCCTTGTGACACCACCTACAGCGATCGCCAGGGCAAATATCAGCATCAACCTGAACAAGTGACATTAGCCAAGGTTTAAGGCCGACAAGATATGGATATCGCCTCTTCGTCAGGGCGCCAATCGCGCCTTGTGTAGGCGGTTTTTTTCGTACCAGTCAGCAAACTCAGGTGCCCAGCTCTGGAGATGCGGCCACATCAGGTCACAGAGCTCTCTGATTTCCTGTTGCGCATCAAGTTTGGAACGCAGATCCAGGAAGTGAAGGAAGGCTCGCAGACTGAAACTGACAACAAAGTGCTGTCGGTAGTCAAACGGCAGGATGCCTCGGGCATGCTCTTCAGAAAAGCCTTCGCGTAACAGATCGCGATAGCGCTCCGCTGCCTGTTGGCAGAGTTTCAGATCGATCAATCTGTGTTCGAATGCATAGGTGTATTTCTTGCCAAGCCGGTCTCGATACTCCCCCACCGGACGCAGATAGAACACTTCCTCAAGATCCAGTTCCCCATCAGCAGCTCGGCAGATGCGCTCGCCGGTATAACGCATCGATTGCACATCGAAGCTCACGCCCACCCGGTGCGTTCTGGCTTGCTGCATCACCGAGTGAGGAAACCAGCCCACGTTCAGCACGATCTGGGCATGTTCCAGTGGTCCGTAATGTCCTTTCATGCCACCCAGCAATCGTTTGATGCAAATTTCCCCAGCTCTCGTTTCGTTCGGCCACTGATCGCGTTCCATCACCACGAATCCCTCGCTGTAGTCCTGGTGCATGCCGGCATACACGCTCTGCTGGGGATTGGGCGTGGCGGCGATCAGTTCGACCCGGAAGCGGGAATCCATGAGGTTTTGAGGTTTCGGGTACGGGGTGTCGGTCGATCATCGCCTCCCCAGTCAGTATTGACCGGAGTTATGAGTGGCTTCGTGGACCGGCGGAATCCACCGAGGCAGCCTCCGGAAGAGGACTTGTGCTGCCTACGCCGGACAGAGCTGGAAGTGGGCCGCCGTCCAACAAGGCATTGGCGATCGAATCCAGCTCGGCTTCACTACGCCCTCCGAGCGAGCGGCCTCGCATTGTGCCGTCTGAAGAGAACAGGTTGAGCTGAGGAATTCCAGTCACGTCGTAGCGAGCCGTCAGGTCAAGCCAGCGCGGATTGTCGATGTTGACGAGAACCACGTCCAGATCGGCACTGTGGCGTTGCTCAACCTCCAGCATCGCTGGAGCCATCTCCCGGCAGACCTCGCACCAGTCGGCATAGAACTCGAGGATCGTGGGTCGACCGTTGCTGAGAGCCACTTCCGGAGACAGTGAACGTCGGGCGAGCTGATCAAGCGGCGATTCGATCGAACCGCCGTTGCGCACCAGGAAAAGGCCGACAGCCAACACCAGGGCTGAAACCAGCAACAGAATTTTCTGAAGTGTGGTGAGGCTGGAGTTTGAAGCGCTGTCGGTCATCCTGGACTGACATCAATGACACCACTCTGACAGGACAAACCGCTTGCTGTTGCTAGCGTCTGACCGCAGATGATCGCGTCGTTAATCGACGTTTGTCCGCCGCGAATCTGCCCCAAGCCGATGCCCGTCTTGCGTTTTCTCTTGCTACCGCTTCGGGCCCCGCTGCTGATCGTTCTGTTCGTGGTGTCGCTGTTCCTCGGCCATCACTGGGCGATCCAGGAGGCCTGGCTGGCCGAGGCCCATTCGATTTCGGTGAGCACGTTCTGGGCTCTCGAGCTGATCCAGGCGGTGGTGGTGGTTGTGATTTGCACCATGCCCGATCTACTGCTCCGTCAGCTTTCAATGCTGATGGCGTCCAGTCGAGTGCTCAGTTTGGTGGTCACTCTCACACTGTTGATCACTGTTGGCCTCTACGTTCTCAGTCTGAGTCTGTTGTCGGATGTGCTGATTCTGGGGTCCGCCACCCTGCTGGCACGCCTTGACCTGAGCCGCATCAAAGTGGTTCCCCCTCCGCAGTTGATGGCGTTCTGGCTTGCGGTAATCGTGATCGCCGGCATCTGGATCGGGCATGACCTGCCCAACCCCCCGACTTCACTCGGTGCAGCCATCAGTGCTGAGATCGTTGCCTGAGCTGTTGTTCAGATAAGCCCAGAGATTGCCGAGCACTTTCTTGGTGTAAAGACGGGTTTCAGGGTATGGAATGCGTTCGACCCACAACTCAGGGTCTTGATCGAGTTCAGGGCTCACCCACGATCCTGCTGCGCCCGGCCCAGCGTTGTAGCTGGCCACTGTCAGCCATGGGTTGCCTTGCCAAAGCTCCAGGAGACCTTCTAGGTAGCGGGCTCCGAGAATGGCATTCCGTTCTGGTTCGCGCAGGTCATCGGCATTGAGCTGTTCTCCCGCAACTTCGGCGGCAGTGGTCGGCATCAGTTGCAAGAGCCCCACTGCACCAACTGGTGAAGACACACTGGGGGAAAATCGGGATTCTTGGCGGGCAACAGCCAGAAGTAACTCCAATCGCACCTTTTCCTGCGCTGAAGCTTTCAGGAACAGGGGCAGCAATGGTTGGGGGTGAAGGCTGTTGTGCAGCAGCTGACGGGTGTTGCAGGTTGGTGACACCAGGCGCAGGCTGGCTCGCCACAGCCGACTTAGACCGGTCCAGTGGTCATTCATCCCCAGCCGAAGTCGCCCTTCCACTAGGAGCTGTTGCGGCGATGGTTCGGCGTTGCCTGCATCGCTGCGCCAGGTCTCCCAGGCCTCCTGATTCATGCCAAGGCGCCAGAGCTGGTCAATCAAGGGATTGCCGCTATTGAGAGGGCTCCAGGTCTGGACAGAGTTCAGGCGGTCAGTCTCTGTGGCATTGATGACCTTGTCTCCTGAGAGCTCAGGCAAGTTGCCAGATCCAAGCCTGGCCTGAGCTCGCCAGGTGTAATAGCCGGGTGGCTGCTCACGCGTCAGTGTCTGCCAAATCTTTTTGGCACCGTTGTTGTCTCCGAGTTTGTCCAGGCTCATCCCCAGCCAGAACTGCTGGCGAGCACGCAGGGGGTCAGGCAGACGTTCAGCTGGGATCGCAGCCAACCATGACCGTGCCAGGTCCCATTGACCGGTCAGTAGCGCGTCACGAGCCAGGTCCCATTGCAGTTGCCAGCTTGCTGGATGGCCTGGCCATCGTTTCAGCACGACCAGCCCTCCATCGCCCCCTGACAGACGGACCCGGGCTGCGGCCACATCGGCTGATCGTTTCTGTAGGGATTCAGGCAAAGCGTCGATGAGGGCCTGTTTCGGACGCAAGGGCTCGCTCAGCAGCGCTGCTGACTCCAGTGCCTCTTCGCTGTCTGGATGATCCTTGGCCAGCTGCAACAACATCGCTTCACCGCGCTGCTGTTGATCCTTGTTGCCTCGAAGCAATGTGCGCCCGATCGTCAGCGCCTGCGACGGCGCCAGCGGTGTTCCTTGCAGACAAAGTTCAGCGGATCGGCCATCACCAAGCTCTGCCAGGGCGGCGGCGAGTTGCAGACGCTGTTGCTGCTCAAGTCCTTGGCCTGTTACGTCGCCACAGGCCTGGCGAAGCAGACGCTGCGCTCCTGGCCAGCTGGCTCCCCAACGGGCCAGATGAAGGGCATTGGTTTGGACCAAAGCCTGATCGGCGTCGTCCGGTAATTCGGCGGCAGCCGCTAGAGCAGCGGGATGGGCAGGTTGAAGTCTGAGCAACTCCTCCTTCAGTTGCTGCTGGCGATCAGCAAGGTGATAGCGGGCATCGGCACTGGCCACGGAAGTGGGAAAACGTCGGAGCAGATCGCTCCAGTGCTGTCGCTCCTCCTCATTGCGGCCCAGCGACTTTGCCGCCAGAGCTTGTTGTTTGAGGGCGACTGCGGCCAGTGGGTCTGGCCCCCAGCCCTGTCCGCTGAGCAGGTGCCTGCGTCTTTGCGGAGAATCGCCGCTACGGCCGCCCAGCATCAAGGCCGCTTCTCGCCGCTGCTCAGGGTTCGCGGACCAGCGGTAGTGCCTCCAGAGCTGGGCATCACTCAACTCTGGCGTGATCGGAGTGTGCTGACTGCGCAACATGGCGCGACCCCCCAGGATCGCCAGAACAGTCAGAAGCGTGGTGCCACCGAGAAGCAGCGGTCCGCGGGTCTCTCGAGTGTTCAAGCCATGGCTGGAAACTGCTGGCATTCTGTGCCCAGCAGGATCGAACTGGATGGTTGCTCAGCGTCGGCAACCCAGGCCTGGCCAGCGCCAACGCTTGCGTCTGGTTATGGCTTTAGGGCTGGCTTTTTTGGTTTGGGGCCTGCGCTGGCTGTGGCCGTTGCAGTGGCTGCCTGGCTGGGTCGTGCTGCTGGTGGGTTTATGGGCTCTGCTCGAGCTGGCAGCACTGCTGCTTGTGCCTCAGCGATGGAATTGATTGGCATCGTGCGGCTGAGGGCCTGTCACTGGTTCAGGGATCGGTTGTCTCAAGGCTCTTAAGGTTCAGTCCACAAATGAGACCATATGGCCTCTCCTGCTGCCCATCCGCTTGGCTCACTCCAGTCCCCCGAGGTCAGTTTCGGGACAGATGGTTTGCGGGGGCGCGTCGGTTCGGCGATCACTCCTGCTCTGGCATTGCAGGTGGGTTTCTGGTGCGGGCGAGTCTTGCCACCGGATGGTCCCGTCCTGATCGGGATGGATTCCCGCTGCAGCGGTTCGATGGTTGTGGCAGCACTGACCGCAGGCCTAACTGCTGCAGGTCGCGAGGTCTGGACTCTTGGCCTTTGTCCCACACCGGCGGTTCCAGGCCTCATCCGTCGCTTTCAGGCATCGGGTGGGCTGATGGTTTCTGCAAGTCACAACCCGCCTGAAGACAATGGCATCAAAGTGTTCGGGCCTGACGGCAGCAAGCTGGGTTCTGCGTTGCAAAGCCGCATCGAATCCGGTCTGCGTGGAGAAACTGATGCTGCTGGGCCGGTGAGCGCCTGTGGAGCTGCAAGCCACCGCGCTGAATTGCTGGAGCACTATCGCGACAGTCTGCTGAGCAGCGTTCAGCATCAGCGTCTGGATGGCGTACCGATCGTGCTCGATCTGTGTTGGGGTTCTGCCACCGCCTGCGGTGCAGAGGTCTTCCGCTCACTTGGGGCCGACCTCACCCTGCTGCATGCAGTCGCTGACGGCGAACGCATCAACGTGGGTTGTGGATCCACCCATCTTGGCCCTCTGCGTAAGGCGGTGATCGAACGTGGCGCGGCCATGGGCTTCGCTTTCGATGGTGATGCCGATCGGATGCTTGCAGTCGACGGTCGTGGCCGCGTGGTTGATGGTGACCACGTCCTCTATCTCTGGGGATCTGTGCTTCAAGACAGCGGTGCTCTGCCTGATCAGCGCCTGGTCGCCACGGTGATGTCCAACCTTGGATTTGAGCGGGCCTGGCAGGCGAGAGGTGGGCAGCTGGAGCGGACTCCGGTGGGAGACCAGCATGTGCACGCGGCCATGGTGAGTAGTGGTGCAGCTCTTGGAGGTGAACAGTCCGGACACATCCTTTCTTCAGCCCATGGACTCGCCGGGGATGGGGTTCTTACTGCCCTTCAGCTCGCCACTCTCTGCCATGGCCAGCAGATGACTCTCGAGGATTGGCTTGACCGCAGCTTCCAGGCCTATCCCCAGAAGCTGGTGAATGTACGAGTCACAGACTTAGCCCGTCGCAAGGGTTGGGCCGAGTGCGCCCCGCTGCGAGAGCTGGTCGACGAAGCAAAACGTTCGATGGCCGACGACGGCAGGGTTTTGGTGCGCGCAAGCGGCACCGAACCTCTGTTGCGGGTGATGGTGGAAGCGGCTGAAGCGGATGTGGTGGAACTCTGGACCGGTCGCCTGGCTGAGGCCGCAGACCGCCATCTCAATGTGGCTTGAGGGCAGATCGTTCCAGGGCGCAGGCCAGCGCACCATCACAGGCATCCCCCGACGCTGACTGCCAAGTGCTCTCCGGCAGCAGCTCGAAGATTGCTTTGTTGACGAGTTGACGGAACTCTGACAAATGCTCCAGTGCTCCCCCGCGGGCGCCTAGTGATTGCGTCTTCAGATCGAGTGCCTGAGCAGTGGCACCTACTGCCAGAGCGAGCGCTGAGGCCGACTGCTGGAGGATTGCCCGAGCGGCTGCATCTCCTTCTGCGGCTGCAGCGTCGACCAGCGGCGCTAACTTTGCCTGATCGGCGACTTCATGGAAGGGGCTCACCACGAGAGATTTGAGTTCGGCGGCGCTGCGACAGTTCAGTGCATCCCAGAGCCGATGGCGCAGGGGCCCATCAGCAGCACGGCCGTCGGCCATCTTCACGCTCAGTTGAAGTGCATGATGGCCAATGTCAAAGGCAGATCCCGCGCCATCCAGACGCCAGCCCCAGCCCCCGCAACGATGCTCGCGGCCATTGGAATCCCGACCAACCACAATCATTCCGGTACCACTGATCAGCACGATGCCCGCCTGGTCGGGGAATGCGCCCCGCAAGGCGGTGCGTTCGTCGCCGGTTGCCAGACAGCGAGCTTCGGGTAGCTGTAGCTCTGAAGCGAGAAGCGCTCCGCCCCTCGCCTGCACGGGAGTCCCAACCTCAATGCCGCTCGCTCCGATTGCAGCAGCACTGATCGGTTCTGCCTCATCGGGATTGAGTCCCAATCGCTGGGTCCAGTCGAGTCGGGCACTGTTGAGGCTGGCGCGGATGGCAGAGCGAAAGCGCTCTTCGCCGTCATCGGCATCCAGATGACTCACTCCAGGCCCTGAACCGTCAGCGACTCTCTTCAGCTTCCCGTTCTCCCAGACACTGAGCCGGCAGCGGCAATTGGTTTGACCGGCATCAAAACCAGCCAGGATGGGCAAGGGCTTGTTCAAGAGTTCCGGGGCATCTGGCTCAGGGTGGCGAGGCAGAACCATCCGCTGATTTGCACTTCCGGGCGGAAGAAGATCGTGTCGGCTGCGCCCTGGATGAGCAATCCGGCAATGGCCGCCAGGCAGCCCAGGCAGGGAAGAGCAAGTTCTGAGTTTGCGGTGAGTGCTCGTAAGCCATTGCGGATGCTGGCAACCCCGAGCCCCAGGCAGGCGATTAGGCCAGGGATGCCCGTTTCAACGAGGATTTCAAGCGGTACTGAATAGGCGCTGAGGGCGTTGAACTTCGGTTGCTGGTAGAGAGGGTAAACGCTGTTGAAGGCTGCATTCCCTGGGCCGATGCCCAGCCAGGGACGGTCCTGGATCATGTCGATGGCTGCCAGCCAGACGTTGATGCGGAAATTGTTGGAACTGTCGCCTCGACCTGCCAGCAGGCTGGCGACTCTGGTGCGGATCGGTTCCAGCTGAGTGGCAGCAATGGCGAGCACCACCCCCGTGACCACAAGCAGCGCCAGGGGCAGAAGCCGTCGCCAGAACGCTGGCCAGTGGCGGATGTAGCGGAGCAGCAGCAGTAGCAGCAGTGCACCCACTGAGGCCACCATGCCGAGCCAGCCTCCGCGGCTATAGCTGAACAGTGTTGAAGCACAGCCAAGAGTCAGTGCTGTAGCGGCGTAGAGCCTGGATCCCCAGCCACGCCATCGGATCATGGCCACCATGGCGATGGGCAGGATGGGAACGAGGTACCCCGCCAGCAGGTTGGGGTTGCCCAGTGGCCCGTAAATGCGGATGGTGCCCTCCGCCACCGAGTTGGGATCGGCCCAGCGAGCGAGCTCCTCTGTGGGGGCATAAAGCTGACGTAATGCCAGCAAGCTGCTGAGCAGAGATCCTCCCAGCAAGGCCGCGACTAAACGGTCCCACCATTCAGGCTTCACACTCAGCAGCTGGCGCATCAGTGCATACACGCCGAGGTAGCTGACCAATTTCAGGAGCCCTTTGGCGGCGGCGCTCGGTACGGGTGAAAAACCGCTGGCCAGTAACGCCACTGCCAGGAATAGCAGCAGCCAGCCACTGATCGTGCCAATGCGAGCGGGAGTCCGAGTAAGTGACCAGAGCAGCCAGAGGGCTCCGCAGGCCAGCATGATCAACCCCAGGCCTGTACGCGTAAGCACTGGCAGTCCGGCCATCAGCAGGATCAGCACAATCCCCGCCAGGTCGCTAATGCGCTTCTGCTGTGCCGCGGAACCTGGCAGGAGTCCTTGCCAGCGCAGCAGCCAGGGGGTCGGGGCCGAAGCCTCAGCCATCAGTGATTGAGAGGAACATCAGCAGGATTATCGACCCGTTGCCAGGCGATCTCCAGTTCTTCCCGCTCCGGTAGTGGCTGTTTGTTGCGGCGGTATAGCACCCTGTAGGCGGGCAGCCCCTGCTCCTCCGCGTAGCGCTCGCGTTCCGTCGGCACCGGCAGGGGATTGTCGGCTCGCCAGGGACGGCTGTCTTCGCTGGGACGCTCAAAGCAACCGCTCAGTTCCACAAGGGTCACCATGGGTTCCACCACCTCCAAGACATCGCTTTGCAAAAACAGTTCGCGATTGGGGCTGAGCGCTGCCGCGATTGCTAGCAGCAGAGAGGGCTGCATCACCCGGCGTTTGCGGTGGCGACGCTTGAACCAGGGATCTGGGAATTGGATGCTCACCAGCTGCAACTGATCTCTGGACAGCTCCGCAAGCCAGCCTTCCAGGCTGATGTTGGCGTTGCAAAAGAGGTAATGGAGGTTATGTCGCTCCAGTCGGTCGCGGTCACGCTGGGCTGCCAGCACGAGCGGACGTCTGATTTCCACTCCTAAATGATTCCAATCGGGTTTCAGTGCTGACAGTTCTAAAAGACAGACGCCTCGGGCGCAGCCGATATCCAGATGAAGGGGGCGATGTGCTGAGTCGAACAGCTGATCGGGCCCGGGCAGCTCTAAGGGCAGTTGAAAGAAGCGGCTGAGGGGATTGACGTGCTGCCGCATCAGGACCGCGGTACAGCCTCAGATTCGGGCGGATCGCAGCGCAACAGACCCCAGCAGGCGGTGTAACCGTGCAGATGTGTGGCACCCCCAAGAGGTCCGATCTCGCCATTGCAGAAGCTGCCAGCAACCGGAAGTTGCGGAAAGACCTCGCGAGCGATGGTCACATCGCCATCAGGGTTGCCGAACAGGCCTTTGCCCCGGCCCATACAGGCGAATAGGACTCCCATCAGTGGTGCTGACTCGCTGCTTTGATCCCGCCGGCTCTGCAACAGCTGTCGGGCTTCCAGTCTGGATGCCTGCGCTTCACGCAGCTGGAACTGCACGTTTTGTCCAGCACGGACGCGATCGGCAACTGCAACAGCGCCGTTGCGGGGATCAACGCCGATCAGATTGCGCACCAGAAAGGCTCTTTCGGGGCGATCGGCTGATACGCCGCCCTGATTCAGCCCAGCCAGCATGGCGTCCGCAACCAATTCCTCCCGCTCCACACCCAGGAACAGTGAGTGCTGTACCAGCTCCCTGTCCTCGGCGCTGAGATCGGCGAGCACACGCTGCAGGCAGGCCACCGGACTGGCGCGGCGGTCGCCGTCACTCAGTTCGAGCAGAACGTTGCGTTGAGCCTGTTCGATGGCGAAGACCGGTCCGATCGGTCGGCATCCCTGGGCGACCACTGGATCCAGGCTCCAGGTTCCGCCGATGCTGAGCCCAATTGCTCCCCCGACAACCTGATTGTCGTAGAGCAGTGAGCCATGATCAGCGTTGTGAGGGACAGCGATGCCTCCGACTTTGGCGATACCGGGGTAGGCGTAATCCAGTCCGCTGACCAGATCGTTGATGGAATTACATCCCGGATCGAGCAGCAGCAACATCGAACGACTGTGGGCAGGGTTCACCCCCACCCAGTCCTGCCAGTTCTTGGCGGCTCCATCAAGATCGGGCAGTTGGGTGCTGTCGAGACTGAAGCTGCTCAGTTCAGCCCCTGGAAGGTTGAGGAGAGTGATGCTGAGTGCTGGAGTGCGTTCCAGCTCATGGGCTTCCCCTGCGGTTGTGGTGCCAACGACCCCACCTCCCAGACAACCCAGCCAGTGTTTGGCGTTGAGGCGTTGTTGCAGCAGGGGTAGAAGGCGGGTCAGATCGCTCGCGAAGTGACTCGAGATAAAGACCAACGCTAGATCGGCCTCATTTGAGCCCAGAGCAGTGGTCACGTCCCGTGCAGCGTCCTCAAGAGAAGGCTTGCTGGAAAGGGCATGTCGGCATCGGGCCTGCAGCCCGCGGCTCCGGAACCAGTCGAGAGGATTAAACGGAACCATGGATTGGACCTTACCAATCCTTTCGACCTGCTGGATGACCGTGATAATGGCCCTCTGATGTCCCTGGCCGGTGTCCGATTTCACAACACGCACCCTGGTGTGGCTGACCTATCGCCTGGGGGCAACGATTGCTCTCGGGATTCCGCTGGTGCTTCTGATCTGGTCGGGGCTGCGACGTGACCCTGCCCTAGTGAGGTTGCTCGGGATCTACTGGAAAGTGGCGAGCCTGCTGGCCATCAGCGTGCTGTTGCTTACTGATCAACGGCCGATCGGTTATCTCACGGCATTCCTCGCTCCTCTGCTGATGGCTGCGTCTCTGTGGTTCTGGGTTGACCTTAATGAGGAGCTGGCCGACAGCCCTCCTGGTCGTGCGCTGCCGTTCACGGTGCGGGTCTGGCGATGGTCCCTCACAGTTTTCGCTGTGTTCGCTGCCGTGATGTCCGGTTCGGCACTGGGCTGCACCCGTCAGCTTGGGACTGATGCCTGTCGGGTGTGGCTGGAGGCACCCCAGGGGCTGCATCGGGTCGCTGAGCGGGTGTTTGACTTCGTCTTCGGCGGTGAGTGGACGATGGCCGTTGCCGCGTTCATTGGATACGTGGCGCTGGTGGCTTATGTCGTGGGTCTGTTGCAGTGGGCTCTGGTGCGTCTTCCTAAGCAGGGAAGGGTCGCAGGGGATTTCTGATCATGGACTCCATCGCTCTGGTTCAGGGTCTGGAAGAGCGCACGCGTCTGAGCCCTGATCGGGTGGTGAGGTTGCACGGATTTGTACTGGATGAGCCGTTTGAACTGTTGATTTTTCGTGGCTTCAGCAGCAGCACAACCCATCCAACAGCCTTCGATCCAGACGCCTCGGTGATCCCCGAGGGAACGCGCCTGGACTGGGCGGAACTGCTTCAGGGCCCTCTGGATCCTGCCGGCGAAACACGTCTTGTCGGTCCTCTGAAACCGGACGACCTGCTGGCTCAGGCCAGCTGGTGATCACGTCGATTTAGAACACTGCAGCAGCGTCCGCAGAGTGCCGGATGCTGGCTGTGCTGTCCGACATCGCTTTCGTAGTGCCAGCAGCGTTCGCATTTGATTCCACGCGCTCTGCTCACCTCAATGATCGCGGTGTCGTCGGTCTGGTTGGCCAAGAGTTCGGCCCAGGGCTCTCCTCCTAGTTGCAGTTGTGAGACCAGTAGCCAGTCGCGCAGGCCATCGGCTTCCGCGTTGCCGTTCTCGTTTAACCAGTTAAGGGCTGATTCCAGCTCGGGCTTGCGGGTTTCGATTCTGACGGCTGCCTCCAGCGATGCCCCTAGTTCCTGTCGGCTGCGGCAGTCTTCAAGAACTCTGTTCACCGCAGCACGCAGCTCGCGCAATCGCTGAATGGGTTCGCTAAGGCTGGGATCGCGCCACTCGGGCGGAACTGTCGGCCAGCCGCGGTTGAAAATTGATCTCTCCTCGACCTCGTAGGGCAGGTTCTGCCAGATGTCCTCGGCCATGTGGCAAAGCACTGGAGCAATCAGGCCGGCCAGGCGTTCGATGATCAAAGACATCACGGTCTGGCAGCTCCGCCGTCGATGGTCGCAAGGGGCACTCACATAGAGCCTGTCTTTGGCGATGTCGAGATAGAAGTTCGACAGATCGGTGACGCAAAAGTTCTGCAGCAACTGAAAGAAGCGGAAGAACTCATAGCTCTCGAACGCTTCCGTGATTTCATCCATCACCTCCGCAGTGCGCTGCAGCATCCAGCGGTCCAGCAGTGGCAGCTCAGCCACAGGAACCGCGTCGCCGGCAGGATTGAAGTCGTGGAGGTTGCCAAGCAGGTAGCGGCTGGTGTTGCGAACCTTGCGGTAAACATCCGCGAGCTGACGCAAGATCCCGGCACCAATCGGCACATCAGCGGAGTAGTCAACCGAGCTCACCCACAGGCGCAGCACATCTGCGCCGTAGGCAGGCTCCTGCTTCTGATTCTTGCCGCCCTCGATGATCACCATCGGGTCAACAACGTTGCCCAGCGATTTGCTCATCTTGCGACCCTTCTCATCGAGGGCGAAACCGTGGGTGAGCACCCGTTGGTAAGGGGCATGGCCATTGACTGCTACCGATGTGAGCAGTGAGCTCTGGAACCAGCCGCGATGTTGGTCGGAGCCCTCTAGGTAGAGATCGGCGGGGTAGCTGAGGGTCTCTTTCTGGCTGGAGACTGCTGCCCAGCTGGAGCCGGAGTCGAACCAGACGTCCATCGTGTCGGTGCCCTTGCGCCACTGATCCGCTTGATCGGCATAGGCGGGCGGCAGTAGATCGGCCTCGTCCTTTTCCCACCACACGTCTGCACCGTGTTCGCCGATCAGCGCTTCGATGTGAGCAAGCGTGTCGGCGTTGAGCAGAACGTCGCCTCCACTGCGGTTGTAGAAGACTGGGATCGGCACACCCCAGGTGCGCTGACGTGAGATGCACCAGTCGCCCCGTTCCTTCACCATCGCTTCGATGCGGTTGCGCCCTGAAGTGGGAGTCCACTCGACTTGATCAATGGCATCGAGGGCCTGCTGGCGGAAGCCGTCCACGGAGGCGAACCATTGTTCAGTAGCGCGGAAAATCGTGGGCTTTTTCGTGCGCCAGTCATAGGGGTAGCGGTGCCCGTAGGCCTCCTGCTTGAGCAGCGCTCTCGCCGTCTCAAGCGCCTCGATGATTGCTGGGTTGGCGTCCTTCAGGACGTTGAGGCCGGCGAAGGGTCCCGCCTCCTCCGTGAGGTTTCCTGCTGCATCGACAGGGCAGAGAACCGGCAGTCCGTTTTTCTGTCCCGTGTGAAAGTCATCAACACCGTGTCCGGGAGCGGTATGCACCAGGCCTGTGCCTGATTCCGTGGTGATGTATTCACCGCCAATCACAACGGGACTGGTGCGATCCAGTAGGGGATGGCGATACGTCAGTCCAGCGAGCAGAGCTCCTTTGACTGTTGCTTTGCGGACGAGTGGTAACTCGAGTGTTGTGGCGAGGGAGTCGATCAGGTCAGCGGCAACCAAAAGCAATCGCCCCTTGCCATCGTCGGCCAGGGCGTAGTCCAGCCGTTCGTTGACCGAGACCGCCAGGTTGGCCGGAAGCGTCCAGGGAGTTGTGGTCCAGATCGCCACCTGAAAAGCCTGGCCGAGGGCATCGGCATCGCTTGGCAAGGCGATTCCCGCTGCTGTCAGGGCGTCACGCAGGACCGGGGGCAATTCAACGGCTGGGAAGGCCACGTAAACGCTGGGGCTGGTGTGGTCATCGGGATATTCGAGCTCAGCCTCAGCCAGCGCTGTTTGCGAACTGGGGCTCCAATGCACTGGTTTGAGGCCCCGGTAGATGTGCCCTTTGAGAACCATGTCGCCGAAAACCCTGATCTGGGCTGCTTCATAGTCCTTCTGAAGAGTGAGGTAGGGCTGCTGCCAGTCGGCCCAGATGCCCCAGCGTTGAAACCCCTTCATTTGGCTGTCGACCTGCTTGCTGGCGTAGGCGGCAGCCTTTTTGCGCAGCTTGATGGGAGTGAGTGCTTGGCGCTGTTCCTGATCCATCGACTGCAGCACCTTCAGCTCGATCGGCAGGCCATGGCAGTCCCATCCAGGGATGTACCGAACCTTGCGTCCCCGCAGGATTTGATACTTGTTGATCACATCCTTGAGAACCTTGTTCAAGGCGTGGCCCATGTGCAGGGGGCCGTTGGCGTAGGGCGGTCCGTCGTGCAGCGTGAAGACTCCCCCAGGATTGTTGAGGCCGAGCTTCAGGTCGATTCCTTGTTCGGCCCAGAACGCCTGCAGCTCCGGTTCTCGCTTCACAGCATTGGCGCGCATGCCGAAGCCGGTTTGCAGCAGGTTGAGCGTGTCCTTGTAGGAGGGGCGTCCTTCGGCGTTGGCGTCGCGCGTCTCCTTGCTCACGGTTGGGCAGCTGCAGACGGAATTATCCGTCTTCGCTGGCCGACTTGGGTGCCTTTGCCTCCTTGGGCTTCTCCAGGGCTGTTTTAAGAGCTTGCTCCGGGCTGCCTTGCTGGTTGGAGTTCTCTGGGCGAACCCAGCGTTTGCCGCTGCGGTTACTGCCTTCTTCACGATTGGCAGCGGGTGGCTCAGGTTTCAGGTTGCCGACAGCAGCACCGATATTGCCTAGAAGGGTGGTGACGGAAGTTCCGAGTTGTTGCACGCTCGTCGCCCAACGTTCTTTGGATTGCAGGCGCTGTTGCTCGTCCTGGCTGAGATGTTGCCAGCGTGATTGGGCCACTTCTGCGCCCAGTCGACTGATGAGCAATGCACTGCAAATGACGGCCAGCATCGGTGCGCCGCGAAGGCGGTCACTGCTGGTAACCAAAACCAGGCCGAGTAACAGCACAACGCCTCCCCAAACCCCATCCCTGGGCCGGCTCAGCTCAGTGGCGAGCAAGGGCAGCAGCAGTACCGCCAGGCCCATCAGCAGACAGAGGTCTCCGGCGATTGTGGCCAGCATCAAGGCGTCCGCGTGTCTGAGTGCATTCTGGTTCTCTGCCTAAAGTTGCAACTTGCCCATCTGGCGGAATTGGTAGACGCGCTGGTTTTAGGTACCAGTGGCTTCGGTCGTGGGGGTTCAAGTCCCCCGGTGGGCATCCATTTCCCTAATTTGGTTCAACTCTCTGCGATCAGCCAATCTCCCCTCGCTGATGACACAGGCCATCACCAAACCTGCAACGCAAGGTTCCGAGACGCGCTTGCGCTCTGTTCCGAGGGAATTCCTTGCACCACCTGCAGCTTTGAACCTCACTGTGGGGTTATTCATCGGTGGTTATGTGCTGGCCGCACTCACGATCTGGGGCTGGTTTTCAGCGGGGTGGCCTCTGCCAGTGCTCTTGAGCACAGGTTTTCTGGCTCTGCACCTGGAAGGCACCGTCATCCATGACGCTTGCCATAAATCGGCGCATCCGGTCCCCTGGATCAATCAGGCCATGGGTCATGGCTCAGCCCTGCTGCTCGGTTTCAGTTTCCCAGTGTTCACGAGGGTTCATCTTGAGCATCACGCCCATGTGAACGATCCGAAAAATGATCCGGATCACATCGTGAGCACCTTTGGACCTCTTTGGCTGATCGCTCCAAGATTTTTCTATCACGAGTGGTTTTTCTTTCAGCGAAGGTTGTGGAAGCGCTGGGAATTGATGCAGTGGGGGCTCGAGCGCAGTGTGTTTCTGGTGATTGTTCTTGCTGCTGCCAAGTTTCAATTTCTGCCTTTCATCTTCAACTGCTGGTTTGCTCCAGCACTGATGGTGGGGGTAACTCTGGGACTCTTTTTTGATTACCTCCCTCACCGACCTTTTACATCTCGCAATCGCTGGAAAAACTCCAGAATCTACCCAGGCAGGCTGATGAATTGGTTGATCATGGGGCAGAATTATCACCTGATTCATCATCTCTGGCCATCAATTCCCTGGTTTGATTACAAACCTGCTTATGAAGCTACAAAGCCTTTGCTTGACTCGAAAGGCTCACCTCAGCGCCTGGGGATTTTTGAAACACAGCGTGATGGATATAACTTCCTTTACGACATTCTTGTCGGTGTTCGCAGCCATAAACGCCGTAGGGGAAAAATGCGTCGCGTGGCCAGGTTCATGCCAGTGCGTCGATTGAGACGTTCATGGCTTGGGTTCGTCAACCAAATTACGATCAAAACCGAGCAAAAGAGACACTCTTCTCGCTGAATTATTCAGCCAGAATTTTGGGTACGCGGAAGAAGTCTCCCTCTCTTTGAGGTGCCTGTTCCAGCAGTTCCTCCCGCACCTGGGTAGCTTCCACCCTGTCATCTCTGGTGGCATTCACCACTTCCACCGCACGGGTGGTAGGAGGAACGCCTTCGGTGCTCACGCCCTGGAGCTGATCCACATAATCGAGAATTCGCTCGAGCTGACCTGTGTAGGTCGTGATTTTCTCTTCGGGCAGATCGAGGCGGGCTAGATGGGCCACCTTGCGCACGTCGTCGGCAGTGATCTTGCTCATGAAGCGGCGAGAAAATTTTCAAGATCCTCGCGCAATGCCTTAGCGGCTGTGTTTAACAGCTCATGGCCATGTTCCGGTCTGGCCAGAAAGGGGTCTGATCCCATGCGTCCGTCCGGGTAGCGGCGCCGGAAGTCTGCTGGTCCATGAATTGATCCGCAGGGAGCTGGCTCCGGTAGTGATCTCTGCTTGTTGATCAAGCTGTCATGGAGATGCAGGGTGACAGCAATCTCGCTGGGGGTGGCGTGCTGTCCCTCACGGTCGCCATAGAGCTCACGTGCGCGCCTCATCACGGGACCGGCCATAAACCAGTTCGCAAGCCTGCAGCGCAAACGTGGGGCGACTTCCAGGCCGCGGCTTGCGGCGGTGCCATAGGCCTGAGCAAAGGCTGCCTTGGTTGTCGCGATGTTGCCGCCGTGGCCATTGACCACCAGGATTCGCTCGAAGCCGTGGGTGGCCAGTGACATCACGAGGTCATGCATCACAGCCAGTAAGGTCGCGGGCTGCAGGCTCATGGTGCCCGCAAATCCAAGATGGTGTTCGGCCATGCCGAAGGCCTGCACAGGTGTGACCAATACACCGCTCAGCTGTCCCAGCTCGAGTGCCACGGCTTCGGCGGTCAGGGCATCGGTGCCGATAGCGCCTGTTGGGCCATGTTGTTCAGTGGATCCAAGGGGCACGATGATTCCCTTGCAACTCTGCAGGTACCGATCAACGTCGGGCCAGCTCTGCAGAGCCAGGCGAATGGCGTCTTTGCTGGCCGCCGGGCCGGGGAGGATGGAAGGCATGCCGAGCGTGGCGTGGGCTTGAGGATTGATCTTGCGAGCTGGCTTTAGTGAGCTGTGCCGTTGCCGTCGTACTGATCGGTGTTGTAGTAGCCGCCGAGAGTTCCGAAGAACAGGGTGGCGGTCACAAACAGACCGCAGCTGAACAACAGCACGGTGCCCAGGTTGAAGCCGGAGAGAGCAGCATCCATGGCGCTAATTCTGCTGCTCCAAGCCTGGCAGCGGATTGGTGCTTGTCATCACTTGCATGCAGGGATCGTCATCGCCTCCGATCTCACTACCGCTGCTTGGGATCTCCAGCCAATGTCTCAGCCAACCCGTGATCCAGATGAAGGGAAGGGTGTCCGCCAGTGCAGCGAAGGATTTGAACAGATAGCCACTGGCGATGAACGAGATCAGTTGCGGAGCCACGGGTTCAGCGGGTCGCACAGGCAATACTCCAGAGGCGTAATGGCTGATCAGCACAACAGCGCTTGTGTCCACCAGCTGGCTCACCAGCGTGGAGCCGTTGTTGCGCAGCCAGAGTGCCTTGCCATTGCTCACCCTTTTCCAGAAATGGAACATGCGCACATCCACAAACTGGGCCGCGAGATAGGCGGCCATAGAGGCGATCACTGATCCGAAGGCCAGGCGTTGGATTTCGAAGAAGGTGTTGTCAGGTGCACCCTCCACTCCAGGCAAGATTCCTCCAAGCCAGAGGATCAGCACCACCCAACCATTGAGCAGCAGGCCAACCCATACAACCTGGGCCGCTCTCTGCTCTCCCCACAGTTCGCTGATCAGGTCTGTGCAGAGAAAGGTGATCGGGTAGGGCAGGGCGCCAACGGCCACCACAATCGGCCAGGAGCCGATGTGGCCTAGTTCGAGAAAACGGGTCAGGCCCAAGATGTTGAGCATGCCCAGGGTCCCTAGAAATAGCCCGGCCAGCACCAGAAAGCAGAATTCTCGCCGTTGCTGCAGCGCTGGATTCATCTTTAACGGCTGGCAATAGTTTCAGACTGGCGGTTATTCATCGCGAGTGCTGTTTTTTTTAAATGTTGAAAAGCCCGCTGTCTCGTAAAACGGCTTCTGCAGGCTTCAAAAGATCTTTGTAATTGTTCCAACCCCCTACAGATTTGTTGCTGATGGGCTGACGGGCTTGTATGACACTTGCGGTCTTGATAATTCTTTTGCTCTGCTCTGGGTGTAGGTAATCTTCGTTCCACTGTAGGCCTATCCATTCAATTAATTCTCTGGCATGCCTTTCCGGCTTATTTGTGAAATTGTCATAGTCAAATGTGAAGATTTGACTGTCATATTTCTTTTTCAGTGGGGATAGTATCTGCTCTTGATGAATTAGAAATTTCGCTGAGTCCAAGGGATCCGCGGTGTAGTTGTTCCCGGCTCGCAGATTGCTTCTGAGCATCGACAAGATATTGTCAAGTGGGTTCCTGCGGCAGTGAATAATCTTTGCGGCAGGCATAGAGCATTTTATTGCGTCAGCAAATCTAAAGTTGTACAGGTTTTTGTCTACGCTATGAGTAAAGTTTGTTAAAGCTTCTTTTGATGCCTTTGCATAGGCTTTGGCTAATTCAGATCGTTCTATTCCCATCCCATTCCCTGGCTTAATGTGAGCAAAGGCTTGGGCGATTGCTTTTGACTCCCCTAGATCTTTGATGTTGGGATTCGTTGCTAAAACTGACTCCAGTAATGTTGAGCCACAGCGAGGCGCTCCAATGATAAAAATTCTTCCCGTTCCGTCGCATGGGTGGCCAGGCTGAATTTGTTCGGACAGCGATAAAATCCGCATCGTCTCTTGTATCTGCAGGTCAAGATCTGAATTCATGTGAATTAGCTTCCGCCTGTTTGCGTTGGCTAGGTGTTGAGCGGCTTTTGCGTAGTCAAGTGTTTTATGAAAACAGTTCGCCAATGCAAACTCTAAAAATGAAGCCTCTCTGTCGTTGAATTCGCTTTTGTCTAGCTTGCTTAAATCTTCAGCTAATCCGATGGCTTCCTGGTTGGTTGTGATGCTTTTGCTCAGCTGGAAAAGTGCTTTCGTATGTTGAGGGTTGATGTTTATAACTTGATGGAAGTAGAGAACGCCTTCTTTGATATCTCCTCTTTTCTGTTGGGCTCGACCAATGGCGTACAAAACATCTGAGTTTGCCGGGTCAATCTCAATTGCTTTTTGATAGTTCTCAATGGCATCTGTGAGTTGGCCCTGCTCCTGGAGCGCATTGCCCAGGTTGTAATAAATGCTTGGGTCTTCAGGCTGGAGTTGGAGTGCGGTGTTGTAAGAGGCAATGGCAGCGGTGAGCTGGCCTTGCTGCTGGAGAGCATTGCCCAGGCTGAAATGAGCCCCTGGGTAGTTGGGCTGGAGTTGAAGAGCAGTGTTGTAGGAGGCTATGGCAGCTGTGAGCTTGCCTTGCTCCTGTAAAGCATCACCAAGGTTGTAGTGGGCGTCTGGGTAGTTGGGCTGGAGTTGGAGAGCAGTGTTGAAGGAGGCTATGGCTGATGTGAGGTCGCCCTGCTCCTGGAGCGCAACTCCCAGGTTGTTATGAGCGCCTGGGTAGTTGGGCTGGAGTTGGAGAGCAGTGTTGTAAGAGCTGATGGCTGCTGTGAGCTCGCCTTGCTGTTGGAGAGCATTGCCCAGGTTGTAGTGGGCGTCTGGATAGTTGGGTTGGAGTTGGAGAGCAGTGTTGTAGGAGGTGATGGCGGCTGTGAGGTCGCCCTGCTTCTTGAGGGCATTACCCAGGTTGTTGTGAGCGTCTGGGTAATTGGGCTCTAACTCAATTGTTTTTCTGAGAAGATCTATAAGTTCATCAAATTTGCCCTGCATTCCCAAGATTGCAGCCAGGTTTCCATAGACAATGTGATTTGTTGTTCCTGATTTAATTAAGTCTCTATAAATACGCTCTGCTTCTTGTGGTTTCCCCTGATTAATTAGCTCGATGGCTTGCTGCTCTTTGTGGGTGTGATCTGCAAATCTTCTTCTAGCAGAACTGATTTTTTTCGATTCGCTTTTGGGGGTGTTGGAGAATCCAGAGCTCTTTCTTCTGGGCTTACTCACGATTGATCAGGAGGGTTCAGTCAAGGCTAGGGACGTTTTTAAGCCACATCCATAGCTACCAAGCCCATCACCATGGATTCTCATGCTCTGCCAAGGAGCTTCTGCTTTCGCTTTTTAGAGGTGTTGGAGCCTGAGCTGGCGGGCTGCAGGTTTGTGAGACGTCAATCGTATGGAAATGGGAGTGTGCTCTTGGCCGTGATTGTGGACATAGAGGGGGTTTTTCAGGATGACCCGGCTTGCTGCAGCTATCGCCGCCGCTCGCCGCAAAATGAAACTCTGTTTTGCGAGCCAGGGCGGTTTTATGTTGATGAGAGCTATCGCATTCACCATTGCGTGAAAGATGCCGTGACGCAGAAGAGCTCAGGCTGGTCTTGAAGTTTGAGGGTTGGCAGCAAAGGAGCCAGCCAAGGTTGAGGCCTGCGAAGGCGATTTACTTGAGAGTTTCTTGCTTGCAGATGCTCGTAGGCTAAGGAGGGCGATGACCTTGGACGTCACAGTTGGCTAAGGCAGCGGTGGAGTCGCAGCCCTGGTGGCAGCAGCAATCCAGCTCCTTGCTCAAGCCGCCATCGCTCCGAACCACAATGGCACTCTCCAGTTGCGTGTTTGTGTTGGTGGGAGAGCTGCGTTCATCAACTGTTTGGGTCGTTGGATTGTTCCAGTGGCAGTTGCTGATGCCATCGTCGCTTACATATGGAGCGGCTTAACAACCGACTGCCGAGAAGGCAATTTCAGCTCAGTCGTAGAAGAGATTTTCAGAGCGCTGACTGGGTATTTACTGCTTGGTTCGACATCACCATCAGTCAAAAAAATAATCTCAAGCATCCGAACCACGCCTGGCTCTGAATTTTGATGGTGAGAATATTATCACTGAGATGATGAAATACTCTTATACGGCTTCAATAAGCACCACGTTAGAGACATCGCGGCGGCTGTAATATATGCGTTGAGAAAAAGTATTGATTTTTAATCGCGTACCGGCTCGCTTGACAACGGAGTAGATCATTTATAGAAAGAAAGAATAGCGACTCACTAAGCGAATGGCTTTCACTTCGGAAACAGAAACTTTATATTCTGACGCCATCAAAATAATGCTGGAACCTGTTTGCTTAGGTGATCTTGATTTGTCCAACAGATTTGTGATGGCATCCTTAACACGTGGACGCTGCGGGCAAAACGGCGTGCCTGATCAGATCAACGCCGAATATTATCGCCAACGCTCAAGTTTCGGACTGATCATTAGTGAAGCGACCGCAATCAGTCCAATGGCCGAAGGATGGTTTGGAGCGCCAGGAATCTACACAAACGCTCAGATCGATGGCTGGAAACAAGTCACGGATCTGGTTCATCAACAAGGCGGGAAAATCATTTGTCAGCTTTGGTTTGTGGGAAGAGGAAGTCATAGTTCTTTTTTGCCGGCTGGTGAGCGTGTGGTGGCACCCAGTGCTATTTCAATTATTCCCGGCTCACCAGGAGTGAGACCCGGTGTGACCTTGGCCTCTGGAGAGGTTGCAGATTATGAGGTTCCTCGAGAGCTGAGCAAAAGTGAAATCGCTACGATTGTCGAAGATTGGGGGGTGGCGGCAGCGAATTGTAAATTAGCTGGGTTTGATGGCATTGAAATTCATGCAGCCAACGGTTATTTAATATCAACCTTTCTTGAGTCTTGCTCAAACCAGAGAACAGATGAATATGGCGGCACTTTTGCCAATCGCTTTCGGTTCCTCAAAGAGATTCTGGAGAGAGTATCAAAAGAGTTTTCTAGCCGTCGAATAGGAATCAAGATTTCGCCAAATAACGCCTATGGAGGCATGGGCAGCCCAGATAACAATGAATTATTCCGTTATGTGCTGTCTGAATTGAATCAATATGATCTTGCCTACATTCAGATCATGGATCAAGTCAATGAAAGGATGGGTTATCACGGCAAATGCCCAGTCCAAGGTCTTGACGACCTGCGCAAATATTACAACGGAAATTTAGTTGCAAACTCAGGATATACAGCTGAAACAGGAGGAAGGCGTGTACTTGAAGGTCTTGCCGAAGCCGTAGCCTATGGCAGAGTCAGTCTCAGCAACCCTGATTTCGTAGAGAGGATTCGGAATGGCTTGCCACTAGCCAATCCAATGCAACCCACCGAATACTATCCAAAAGATCTTAGACACCATCAAGATCACTCTATCGGCTATACCGACCAGCCGACTGCGAATTTGTCTTGAAAAAATAGTATCTCTCTTGCTCAAATTATTTTCCTTGCCCTTCCTCTGAATCCTTTTTGTTATATTTTTGTTTATGCATGATGCGGTTGTTGGATCATCCTTAAGGGCGGTGTTAATAATGATTAAATTGCAATAACTCCTTGATGTGTTTCGTGAAAGTATAATCTTGTCTTGTGTCGGATATTCCGTCAACGATGTCATCCTTCGGCGAAGCTTTGAAGGAGTATTTAATGATGATTAGCCCCGCGACCACCCGCACGATATGCTGCTGGATATTGGATTGTTGTTTATCGTCTCGGCTCATTCAATCTCTCTTGTAATTAATTGATGAGCCATTCTCTCATTGTGCAAATCCGGTATCGCCCATAAAATAGATCATCAAAGTGAACCCAGCGTCTATAAATAAATGGGCAAATTCAGAGGTGCAACCCCGCAAATAGCAGCTCGAAATTTTCTTCCAGTACGCCAACGAAAAAGCCTGTCGTAAGAGCCGCTTTGCGATATATTCGAGCACTGCTAAATCTGTGAGTCTTCTCTGATCCAATGAAATCTGTGCTGTGCCAAACCGCACTGAGGATTTTGCTACTAATTTCAAGTAATTGGGACCTAAAAGTTGTTTCAGGAGTAGACCTGCATTCAAAATTTTTTTGATCTGCTTGAAGAGCTGCCACAGCATTGTTGTTTCTTTTCAGCATTTGGTTGGGTCTTTTAACTGGGAAAACAACTTGTACAGGGCTCTACGATTCAGCTCAATGTCGGCGTGGCATCCAAGCTTTCTGCAACTGGCATCAAGCCTGAAGGGATGCTCCAGGCGATATGAGCGGTTCTGCCAGAAGTATCGCCATCACGCCAAGGGAGGAGCGAAGTGCCATTGGGGCTCAAGGATGCTGAGGCGATTGGTTGGGAGCAGTAGAAGCAAGAAGAAACGGGTCTCACCAGGACAGCAGCAACTCCCTTTTGCTTTTGATGTTCGGCTCAATCAAATCCCAGAGGAGTGGTATCAAGTTGCGGCGAGATTTCGCAAGGCGAATGGCATCCGTGATGGTGATAGGGAGCGAAGGTTTTGGCAGTTGCGTTGAGGGAATAAGGGTAGATGTAGGACTAAAGAAAGCTGAGGCTTTATTTGCTCTGCCTTGTATTTTTTGTGGATGGATTAGGCGGTTGGGCGTGTGAAAGCTTTGACTGTTTTGTTGTCAGTGGTGCCAGGTATCGGATGCTATTTGGGTCTGATTGATGGTGGGTATGGGGTGATTGAAGAAATAAAAACCCCTGCGGCGGCAGGGGCTTTTGCCCCTGTAGCCGGATAGTTATGATGCACAGACCCAGTCAATACCGATAGTCGTTTTCCAGCCGCAGTCAGTACAGGCCCATGACCCGGTCGTGCCACCAGCCGCGCCTTCCAGCTCCCCGTTAGAAATCTCTGATTGAGCGTTCTTCAAGTCGTCAACAGAAACACTAAACCCAGCCTCTTTCGCAATCGCAAGAACTGCATCAGCATCAGCAGCTGCTTTGAGCTTCTCCTGCAGGCTGGTGTC
>Ga0189292_10098_pt1 | contig 49529 bp, 45 predicted proteins | sample UW1oraminimetaG_FD_130317 | JGI IMG/M metagenome (GOLD analysis project Ga0189292, IMG submission 130317) | Marine microbial communities from the Costa Rica Dome - UW179A-orange mini metaG | ecosystem: Environmental > Aquatic > Marine > Oceanic > Photic zone | place: Costa Rica: the Eastern...
AAGGAACAGACCCTCAACAACCTCGCCGGTGCCGCCTTCGGTGCGGCCGGCCAGCGCTGCATGGCGCTGTCGGTGGTGGTGCTGGTGGGCGAGGCGCAGGCCTGGATTCCCGATCTGGTGGCCAAGGCGCAGACCCTCAAGGTCAACGCCGGTGTCGAGGCCGGCACCGATGTCGGTCCGCTGGTTTCCTGCGCGGCGCTGGATCGCGTCAGCGGGCTGATCGAACGCGGTGTACGCGAAGGCGCCAAGCTGGAGCTGGACGGCCGCAACCCGAGCGTCAGCGGCTACGAAAAGGGCAACTTCGTCGGCCCGACGATCTTCTCCGGCGTCACCCGCGAGATGAGCATCTATCAGGAAGAAATCTTCGGCCCGGTCCTCTGCGTCATGGCGGCGGCGACCATGGACGAAGCCATCGAGCTGATCAACGCCAACCCGAATGGCAACGGCACCGCCATCTTCACCCGCTCCGGCGCCGCGGCGCGGCACTTCCAGGAAGAGATCGACGTGGGTCAGGTGGGCATCAACGTGCCGATCCCGGTGCCGGTACCGATGTTCTCCTTCACCGGCTCACGCGCATCCAAGCTCGGCGACCTCGGCCCGTACGGCAAGCAGGTGGTGCAGTTCTATACCCAGACCAAGACCATCACCGAGCGCTGGTTCGATGAAAACGAGGTCGGCGGCCCGGTCAACACCACCATCAATCTGAAGTGACATCACCCACCGGGCCGGCGGACGCGCCGGCCCTCAAGGACGCTGAAATGACATTCAAAACCCTGCTCGTCGACATCCAGGAGCGCGTTGCGCTGATCACCCTCAACCGGCCGCAGGCGCTCAATGCGCTCAATGCGCAGCTGATCAGCGAACTGAACCAGGCCCTGGGCCAGCTCGAGGCCGATCCGCAGATCGGCTGCATCGTGCTCACCGGCTCGGCCAAGGCGTTCGCCGCCGGCGCCGACATCAAGGAAATGGCCGAGCTGTCCTACCCGCAGGTCTATCTCGATGACCTCTTTGCCGAAGCCGACCGCATTGCCACGCGCCGCAAGCCGCTGATTGCCGCCGTCGCCGGTTACGCCCTGGGTGGTGGCTGCGAGCTGGCATTGCTCTGCGACATGATCTTCGCCGCCGACAATGCGCGTTTCGGCCAGCCGGAAGTCAACCTCGGCGTGCTGCCAGGTATTGGCGGCACCCAACGCCTGACCCGCGCAGTGGGCAAGGCCAAGGCGATGGACATGTGCCTGACCGGTCGCCAGATGGACGCCGCCGAAGCCGAGCGCGCCGGCCTGGTCGCGCGCGTATTCCCGGCCGAAAGCCTGCTGGAGGAAACCCTCAAGGCCGCCCGGGTGATCGCCGAGAAATCCCTGCCGGCCACCATGATGATCAAGGAAAGCGTCAACCGCGCCTTCGAGACCACGCTGGCCGAAGGCATCCGCTTCGAGCGTCGTGTGTTCCACGCGGTGTTCGCCACTGCCGACCAGAAGGAAGGCATGGCCGCATTCAGCGAGAAGCGCAAGCCTGAGTTCACCCATCGCTAAGCCGCATCTGGCCATAACAACAAGAGGAATCACGCCATGCATATCGGATTCATCGGCCTGGGCAACATGGGCGCACCCATGGCCCACAACCTGCTCAAGGCAGGCCACCAGCTCAGCGTCTTCGACCTCAACGCCGCGGCCGTCGAAAACCTGGTCGGCGCCGGCGCGCTGCCGGTCGACTCCCCGACCGCCATCGCCCAGGGCAACGCCGAGCTGATCATCACCATGCTACCGGCCGCCGCCCATGTGAAGAGCGTGTACCTGGGCGAGAACGGCCTGATCGCCAGCAGCCGGGCCGGTGTGATGCTGATCGACTGTTCGACCATCGATCCGCACAGTGCCCGCGAAGTGGCCAAGGCCGCCGCCGAGCATGGCAACCCAATGCTCGACGCACCGGTTTCCGGCGGCACCGGCGGTGCAGCAGCCGGCACCCTGACCTTCATGGTCGGTGGCAGCGATGCGGACTTCGATCGTGCACAACCGATCCTCGCGGCCATGGGCAAGAACATCGTGCACTGCGGTGCAGCCGGCAACGGCCAGGTGGCCAAGGTCGCCAACAACATGCTCTTGGGCATTTCCATGATCGGCGTCGCCGAGGCGATGGCGCTGGGCGTCGCGCTGGGCATGGATGCCAAGACCCTGGCCGGGGTGATCAACACCTCCAGCGGCCGCTGCTGGAGCTCGGATACCTACAACCCCTTCCCCGGCGTGCTGGACAACGTACCGGCCTCCCGCGGCTACAGCGGCGGCTTCGGCAGCGACCTGATGCTCAAGGACCTGGGCCTGGCCACCGAGGCCGCCAAGCAGGTGCGCCAGCCGGTAATCCTCGGCGCCCTCGCCCAGCAGCTCTACCAGAGCTTCAGCGCCCAGGGCCACGGCGGCCTGGATTTCTCGGCGATCATCAATCAGTACCGCAAGGACACCTGACCATGAGTGCAACCGAACGCCCCGTGCTGGCCGCCGTACGCAACCACGTCGGCCACCTCACCCTCAACCGCCCGGCCGGGCTGAATGCGGTGACCCTGGAAATGGTCCGCCTGCTGCAACAGCAGCTCAGCGCCTGGGCGGCCGATCCGCAGATTCATGCCGTGGTACTGCGTGCCAATGGTGAGAAAGCTTTCTGCGCCGGTGGTGACATCCGCTCGCTGTACGACAGCTTCCAGCGCGGCGACACCGAGCACGAAACCTTCTTCGAGGAAGAATACGCCCTCGACCAACACATCCATGCCTACCCGAAGCCGCTGCTGGCGCTGATGGATGGCTTCGTCCTCGGCGGCGGCATGGGCTTGGTCCAGGGTGCGTCGCTACGCGTGGTCACCGAGCGCGTGCGCATGGGCATGCCGGAAGTAGGCATCGGCTATTTCCCGGATGTGGGCGGCAGCTATTTCCTCTCACGCCTGCCGGGTGAGCTTGGCACCTACATGGGCGTCACGGGCCTGCAGATCCGCGCCGCCGATGCGCTGCACGTCGGTCTGGCGGACTGGTGCGTCAGCCACGACCAGATTGCCGAGCTGGATCGTTGCCTCGACCACATGAGCTGGTCCGTTCATCCGCAGGAGGCGTTGCGCACCCTGGTGGCGACGCTGGGCAGCAACAAACTGCCGGGTTCCGAGCTGAAGGCGCTGCATCAGGCCATCGACGAGCATTTCGGTAAAAGCGACGTGGCGGCGATTCGCGCATCACTGGCCGCCGAAACGCGCCCGGAGTTCGCCGACTGGGCTGAGGAAACGCTCAAGGTGCTCGACAGCCGCTCGCCCCTGGCGATGTGCGTAACGCTGGAGATGCTGCGTCGCGGCCGCGAGTTGCCGATCGCCGACTGCTTCGCCCTGGAGCTGCATCTGGACCGTCAATGGTTCGCCAAGGGCGACATCATGGAAGGCGTGCGTGCGCTGATCATCGACAAGGACAAGTCACCGCGCTGGAATCCGCCGACGCTGGCAGAGGTCACGCCGGAACGCGTCCAGGCGTTCTTCGACGGCTTCAAGGCCACCACCGGCAAGACACGCCGCAGCGCCACGGCCTGAACCTCTTTTGCAGCACAACAACAAGAAGAGACCGCGCAATGCATGACCTCGAACTCAACGAAGACCAACGCATGATCCGCGACATGGCGCGCGACTTCGCCCGCCGCGAGATCGCCCCCCATGCACAGGCCTGGGAAAAGGCCGGCTGGATCGACGACGCCCTGGTCGCCCAGATGGGCGAGCTTGGCCTGCTCGGAATGGTCGTCCCGGAAGAATGGGGCGGCAGCTATATCGACTACGTCGCCTACGCCCTGGCCGTGGAGGAAATCTCCGCCGGCGACGGCGCCACCGGCGCGCTGATGAGCATCCATAACTCGGTAGGCTGCGGCCCGGTGCTGAACTACGGCTCGCAGGCGCAGAAGGACGAGTGGCTGGCCGAACTGGCCAGCGGTCGCGCCATCGGCTGCTTCGCCCTCACCGAACCGCAGGCCGGCTCCGAGGCGCACAACCTGCGCACCCGCGCCGAGCTGGTGGACGGCCAGTGGGTGCTCAACGGCAGCAAGCAGTTCTGCAGCAATGCCAAGCGGGCGAAGTTGGCCATCGTCTTCGCGGTGACCGATCCAGACCTCGGCAAGAAGGGTCTTTCCGCGTTTCTGGTGCCCACCGACACGCCCGGCTTCGCGGTGGAACGCAGCGAACACAAGATGGGCATCCGCGCCTCGGATACCTGCGCGGTCTCGCTCAGCGACAGCCGAATCCCAGAGGCCAACCTGCTTGGCGAGCGCGGCAAGGGCCTGGCGATTGCGCTGTCGAACCTCGAAGGCGGCCGTATCGGCATCGGTGCGCAGGCCCTGGGTATCGCCCGTGCGGCCTTCGAAGCGGCCCTGCTCTACGCCCGCGAGCGCGTACAGTTCGGCAAGCCGATCGCCGAGCACCAGAGCATCGCCAACATGCTCGCCGACATGCAGACCCAGCTGAATGCGGCGCGTCTGCTGATTCTGCATGCCGCGCGGCTGAAGAGCGCCGGCCTGCCGTGCCTGTCCGAAGCCTCGCAGGCCAAGCTGTTCGCATCGGAAATGGCGGAGAAGGTCTGTTCGCAGGCGGTACAGATTCATGGCGGCTACGGCTATCTGGAGGACTACCCCGTGGAGCGCTACTACCGCGACGCTCGCATCACGCAGATCTACGAGGGCTCGAGCGAGATCCAGCGCCTGCTGATCGCGCGGGAGCTGGCGAACTACGCGCTTTAGTAGGCACGCCGCGAGGCTGGGGGCGTGAAGCTGCGGGGATCAGCTGCGCTTGGTCTTCGCGGCGTTTGTTGGTGGGCTGAAGCCCACCCTACGGTGCATACACCAATGCAACGCCGGGTTCCCACCTAAGCGCCTACGGACTTGTAGGGTGGGCGTCAGCCCACCAATCCCGCCTCCGCCCCGCCGGTAATTCGCAACAACCGTAAACTGCGGCCAATAAAAAGGGGAGCCATAAGGCTCCCCTTCAGTGCGTGTTGCTTTGTTCTTCTTCTGCTGACGGGCTTGTTGTTCTTGTTGGCAGCCCGGTCGGACAACGTCCGCATAGCAGTCCCATAAGGGACATAAAGAACAAACGGATTATTTTGGTCGCTGATGTTGCCACTGCCCTCGCGGGCTCAACCGGTTCTGGAGCTGCCTTAAGGCAGTTTTATTGTTCTCGGTCCGGTCGACAGGAAACCTGTCGGGCAATTCCTCTCCAAAAGAATCAGTTTGCTACGCCTCCACATGCTTATTCTTATTGTGTTGGAGTCGCTACGTGTTGTTTTTGTTATTGGGTGTGCTTTCTTGTTCTTGTTATGCCAATAACTAAGCATTCGTCGTGCCAGTTTTTATAAATCGTTATTTTTCAATGGTTTGTGATTTTTTCCTGCAGGCGGAGCGTAGAGCTCGAGCCAGATTCGTTACCGCGCACCTCAGCGGCCGTTACGCTGTACGAAAGGAGTAACACCTTTGGGTAACTCCTCTGTGGTGGGCGACACGCGAAGCGCGATGCGTGCGGCGGCCGACTGCCAACTCGCGGCTACACAATGCAGGACACCCCGGCAGTGATCACTGTCAGGGTGTCTATCGCTCGATGGGCATAAGAAGGTTCTTCTGCTGGTTAGCGCCTGAATCGTTCAGGCGTCTGCTGTCTGTACAGCAGTTTCCTTGCGTCTTGCTAGATAATCGCACGCCATGATGGCGAGCAATGGAACGACCCCAACACTCAGGGCAGCATGCCAGGATCCGACAAGGGCCACGAAGAGCATCCCCACGACAACGATCGCGGCAACGCAGTGGGCCAGGAAACGGCACAGTTCAAGTGCAACTACTTGTTGTTCGGCATCATTAATCATGACGTTGTACTCCCCGTTTTTGTTGTAATAAGCAGCCTCCGTTTTCATAGTAGTCAGCTGGTGCCAACTCGCAAACCAAAACCGACGTGCGGCACGTCTAGGCCGCGCTTTACGGGCGCTGCACACTACTTTGGTCGACCCCGAATGATTACTTTGAACAGTGTTGCGATATAAGCGTTATATATTCAGGAATCAATTTCCTGACTGCTTGCCCAATAATGGACGCGCTTTTTTTCGCAGCATGAAAGTCGTCGACTTCGATACTCGCGCGCAAGCCTGCGTGCGTCGTAACAGTGCTTAACGTCAGCTGTGCAGCTCAGTCCCACCCCTCTTCCGCACCGCAACGTAACGTCCGCCTCGCCTTGCCGGGCGTGCGGGAAAAACGCGGCGCAGGTGCTGCCTGCAGCTCACCATCAAGGTCCTGGTAAACGCCACGCTGGCGCAGATGCGGGTGCTGCGCCGCTTCTTCCAGTTCAAGCACGGGCGCGAAGCAGGCGTCGCTGCCCTCGAGCAAGGCGCACCATTCGGCTCGCGTGCGGGTCGCGAACAGCCGCTCCAGCAGCTCGCTCTGCACAGGCCATTCGCCCGGATCGGCACAGCCCACCCAGAGCGCTTCCGGTGCGTCTATTCGCGCCAGCAGCTCGTGCCAGAACTGTGGCTCCAGCGGCCCGATTGCAATCTCGCGACCATCGGCGCAGCGATAGCAACGGTAGTTCGGCGCAGCACCAGCCAGCGGATTGCGTTCGCGTTGCATGTCGATCCGCCCGCTCGGCAGCAGGCCGGCGAAGAAGGTCATCAACGACGACACGCCATCAACGATCGCCGCATCGATCACCTGCCCCTGCCCCGAACGTTCGCGCTCCCACAACGCGGCGAGGATGCCGACGGCGAGATAGAGCGAGCCGCCGCCGAAATCGCCGACCAGATTCAACGGCGGAATCGCGGTTCCACTCTCGCCACGGATTGCCGCCAGCGCACCGGTCAGTGCGATGTAGTTGATATCGTGACCAGCTGCCTTGGCCAGCGGGCCGGTCTGGCCCCAACCGGTCACGCGTCCGTAGATCAGTTTCGGATTACGTTGCAGCAGTTCATCCGGGCCCAGCTCCAGCCGTTCCATCACCCCGGGGCGGAAACCCTCGATCAGCACGTCGGCGTCCGCGGCCAGCGCCAGGCAGCGCTCTCGCCCAGCCACACTGCGGATGTCCAGTATCAGCGTCTTGCGCCCACGATCGACCACCGGATTGGGCCAGCCATTGCCACCCTCGCGCTCGATGCGCAGCACTTCGGCGCCCATGTCCGCCAGCAACATTGCGCAGTGCGGGCCTGGACCAATCCCTGCGAATTCCAGCACGCGTAGCCCTTTCAACGGGCCCTGCCTTACTTCGACGCCCTCACTCATCTTGCCTCTCCTGATTCGCACGCACGGGCACGCCCCGCGCCGCTGGGCACGGGGCGTACTTTCCAGCAAACGGTTACTGATTCGCGGCGGTCAGCTGGTTCTCGACTAGATGGTTGCGATAGCGCTCGCGAAGCACCTTCTTGTCGATCTTGCCCGTAGCGGTCAGCGGCACCGCGTCGAAGATCACCGCATCCGGCATCCACCACTTGACGATGTTCGGCTCCAGATGAGCGAGGATCTTCTCCACGGTGACTTCGGCATCGGCATGCGGCTCGATCACCAGTACCGGACGTTCTTCCCATTTGGGGTGGAACACGCCGACCACGGCTGCCACCTTCACACCGGGACAGGCCGCCGCGACGTTCTCGATATCGATGGAGCTGACCCATTCGCCGCCGGACTTGATCACGTCCTTGCTGCGGTCGGTGATACGCATGAAGCCGTCAGCGTCCAGCGTGGCGATGTCACCGGTGTCGAACCAGCCATCCTCATCCAGTGCGCTCACATCGCTGCGGTAATAGCGCTCCACCGTCCAGGGACCGCGCACCTTGAGGCTGCCGGAACTGACGCCGTCGCATGGCAGCTCACGCCCCTCCTCGTCGACGATCTTCAGCTCGATGCCGAATTGCAGGCGCCCCTGGCGCGTCCAGATGGTGTCGTTGGTGGCCTGCTGGCCACGTTCGGCGAGCTTGGGCGTCGGCGTTGCCACCACACCAAGCGGGCTGGTCTCGGTCATCCCCCAGAGCTGGCAGACCGCGACGCCGTACTTGGTCTGGAAGGTCTCGGCCATGGCCCGCGGCACGGCGGACCCGCCGATCACCAGCCGTGCCAGGCTGCCGGAATCCTCACCACTGCGTTCCAGATGGGCGAGGTACATGGTCCAGATGGTCGGCACACCGCCGGACAGGGTCACGCCCTCGCTCTTGATCAGTTCCTGCAGGCTTGCGCCATCCATCTTGTCGCACGGCAGCACGAACTTGCAGCCATTGATCGCAGCGGCAAATGGGATGCCCCAGGCGGTGCCGTGGTAGAGCGACGAGCACGGCATGATGCAGTCGAAGGCGGACAGCCCGAACGCGCCGGACAGCCCGGCGGCCATGGCGTGCAATACCACCGAGCGGTGGCTGTAGAGCACGCCCTTGGGATCGCCGGTGGTGCCAGAGGTGTAGCAGAGCACCGCGCCGGCGTTCTCGTCGAACTGAGGCCAGTCCAGCGGCTGCTCGACGGCGATCAGTTGTTCGTAGCCCAGGACATTCTCCAGGCCGGAACTCCGTTGCGCAGCCAGCTCGATGAAATGCCGGATATTGCCCAACCGCGGCCGCAGCCGCGCAACGCAGGCAGCGAAGCTGCTGTCGAACAAGAGCACCTGGCTGCCGGCGTGGTTGATGGTGTAGACGATCTGTTCGTCCGACAGCCGCGGGTTGGCGGTGTGCAGCACCGCACCGATGCCGGGCACGGCGAAGAACAGCTCGTAATGGCGGTGGGTATTCCAGGCCAGTGACGACACGCAGTCGCCGGGGCCGACGCCGAGCTTGCCCAGCATGCTGGCGGCCTGCGCCGAACGGGCGGCGAGCCCGGCATAGTCATAGCGCCAGAGGGGTTCATCGACCAGCCGCGAGACGATCTCGCGATCACCATGAGCACGGGCGGCGTGGGTGACGATGCTGCTGATCAACAGGGGGGCGTTCTGCATCAATCCTGGTTGCATGTTTCCTACCTCTATCTTGTTTTTATTGTGCAAGTACCGGTCGAGGAAACGGCGTTCTACCGGCACCACTTGAAATCACGTATCGATGCGCCGCAGGGCACGCAGGCGCAGCTGCTTCGGTCAGGCCGGCCCTCCGAGGTTGCGCGCGATGACCAGGCGCTGAATATCGCTGGTGCCTTCGTAGATCTGGCAGACCCGCACGTCACGGTAGATACGCTCCACCGGGAAGTCGGACAGGTAGCCATAGCCGCCCAGGGTCTGTATCGCTGCCGAGCAGACCTTTTCCGCCATCTCCGAGGCGAACAGCTTGGCCATCGAGGCCTCCACCAATGCCGGCCGTCCGGCCTCGCGCAGCGCCGCAGCGTGATGGACCATCTGCCGTGCCACAGCGATCTGCGTGGCCATGTCGGCCAGACGGAACGCCACGGCCTGATGCTCGATGATCGGCTTGCCAAAGGTCTCGCGGTCGCGGGCGTAATTACGCGCCGCTTCGAACGCCGCGCGGGCCATGCCCACCGCCTGGGCGGCGATGCCGATGCGTCCCCCTTCCAGGTTTGCCAGGGCGATGCGGTAGCCTTCGCCCTCCTCGCCCAGACGGTTGGCGACCGGTACGCGCAGGTCCTCGAAGGCGATCTGGCAGGTATCCGAGGCGTGCTGGCCGAGCTTGTCCTCGACCCGCACCACCTGATAGCCGGGGCTGTCGGTGGGCACGATGAAGGCACTGATACCGCGCTTGCCGGCGTCCGGGTCGGTCACCGCAAAGACGATCACCGTGCCGGCATGCTTGCCGGAAGTGACGAACTGCTTGGCGCCATTGAGCACGTAATGATCACCATCGCGCAGGGCGCGGGTGCGCAGGCTGCTGGCATCGGAACCGGCCTGCGGCTCGGTGAGGGCGAAGGCGCCGATCTGCTCGCCGCGTGCCAGCGGGGCGAGGAAGTCGCGCTTCTGCTGATCGCTGCCGAAACGCAGGATCGGCACGCAGCCCACCGAGTTATGCACGCTCATGATGGTCGAGCAGGCGCCGTCACCGGCGGCGATCTCTTCCAGTGCCATGGCATAGGCCAGGTAGCCGGTGTCGCTGCCGCCCCACTGCTCCGGCACCAGCATGCCGAAGAAGCCGAGTGCGGCCATTTCGCCGATTGCCTCGGCAGGATAGCGATGCTCGCGGCTCCACTGTTCGGCGAAGGGCTTCAGTCGTTCCTGAGCGAACTGGCGAGCCATATCGGCGATCGCGTTTTGATCTTCATTGGGCAGCATGGATGCCTCCTCAGATCAGTTCGACGGCCATGGCCGTGGCTTCGCCGCCGCCAATGCAGATCGCCGCTACGCCACGGCGCAGACCACGTGCACGAAGGGCCGAAAGCAGCGTCACCAGGATCCGCGCGCCCGAGGCACCGATGGGATGGCCGAGCGCGCAGGCACCGCCGTTGACGTTGACCTTGGCGTGGTCCAAGGCCAACTCGCGCATGCTCGCCATGGCGACCACCGCGAAGGCTTCGTTGATCTCGAACAGATCCACGTCTTCGGTGGACCAGCCGGTGCGTTCCATCAGTTTGCGGATCGCGCCGATTGGCGCCGTGGTGAACAGGTTCGGTGCATCGGCATAGGCCGCGTGGCCGTGGATCACCGCCTGCGGCTGCAGGCCCCAGCGCTCGGCTTCGGAGCGGCGCATCAGCAGCAGCGCGGCGGCGCCGTCGGAGATCGAACTGGAGTTGGCCGCAGTCACCGTGCCGCCTTCGCGGAACGCCGGTTTCAGACTGGGAATCTTTTCCGGCATCGCCTTGGGCGGCTGCTCGTCGTCGCGGATTTGCCGCTGCTGTTTGCCCTGGGTGACCTCCAGCGCAACGATCTCTTCGGCAAAACGCCCCTCACTTATCGCCACCTGAGCGCGGCGCAGGGACTCGAGCGCGTAGGCGTCCTGGGCTTCACGGCTGAAGCCGAACGCGTCGGCGCATTCCTCGGCGAAGGTGCCCATCAGCCGCCCCTTGTCGAACGAGTCTTCCAGACCGTCGAGGAACATGTGGTCGAGCACCCGCCCATGGCCCATGCGGTAGCCGCCACGGGCGCGGTCGAGCAGATAAGGCGCGTTGGACATGCTTTCCATGCCGCCGGCGACGACGATCTCCGCGCTGCCCGCCAGCAGCTGGTCGTGCGCCATGATCACCGTCTGCATGCCCGAGCCGCACATCTTGTTCACGGTGGTACAAGTGGTGGCGCGGGTCAGCCCGGCGCTCAACGCCGCCTGCCGTGCCGGTGCCTGGCCCTGGCCGGCGGGCAACACGCAGCCCATCAGCACGTCCTGCACGTTCTCGGCCGGCAGGCCGCTGCGTTCCACGGTGGCGCGGATGGCGGCAGCGCCGAGCTGCCATGCGGTCATGCCCTGCAGGTCGCCCTGAAAACCGCCCATGGGCGTGCGCGCGCTGCTGACGATTACGATCGGATCATCTTTCATCTCTGCTTCCTTCACTTGGCGGCCATGCGCAAGGCGCCGTCGAGGCGGATCACCTCACCGTTGAGCATGCTGTTCTCGAAGATGTGCCGCACCAGCGCGGCGTATTCGGCCGGGTGGCCCAGGCGTGGCGGAAACGGCACGCCGGCGGCCAGCGAGTCGCGGATTTCCTGGGTCATGCCGGCCATCATCGGCGTCTCGAACACGCCGGGGGCGATGGTCATCACACGGATGCCGAAGCGCGCCAGCTCACGGGCGGCCGGCAGGGTCATGCTGACCACACCGCCCTTGGACGCGGCATAGGCCGCCTGGCCGATCTGCCCGTCGAAGGCGGCAATTGATGCCGTATTGATGATCGCGCCGCGCTCGCCGCCTTCGTCAGGTGTGTTCTCGGCCATGGCTTCGGCGGCCAGGCGCAGCATGTTGAAACTGCCGATCAGGTTGATGCCGACGATGCGGCTGAAGCCGTCCAAACTGTGCGGGCCGTTGCGACCGAGGACCTTCTCGCCGCCGGCGACGCCGGCGCAGTTGACCAGTCCGTGCAGCCCGCCGAAATGTTCGCGGGCGGTGGCGACGGCATGCCGCGCGGCCTGTTCGTCACGAATGTCGGCAACGACGCCCATGGCATTGGGACCCAGCCCCTCGGCAGTGGCATTGGCCGCCGCTTCGTCCAGGTCGGCGAGCACAACCTTGCCACCCGCCTCGACCAGCGCCTGGGCCGCCGCAGCGCCGAGGCCGGAAGCGCCGCCAGTAATGAGGAATACCTTGTCGCGAATCTGCATGGCTCTCTCCCGTGCTTGTTGTTATTCGGTGCGAAGCCGGGGTTATCTTTGGACAGCCACACGGGTGCGGCAATGGTCGATGTTCTCAACCTGCCTGACCGTTTTGGCCAATGGCAAAACGCGACTACGCCAACGCCGCGATGTACGTCAGCGGGCGGAAGCTGCGAGGCGAGGGAATCAGCGCCGTGCCGGCGCCAGAATCAGATTGCGGTAGTGGCCCGGATTGATACCCGTCCACTTGCGGAACGCCTTGTAGAACGAGCTGACATCGGCAAACCCAAGGCGCTCGGCGATTTCCCCATAGCTGATGGCGGCATCGGCCAGCCACTCGGTGGCCATTTCCTGGCGCAAGCCATCCTTGATCGCCTGATAAGGCTGCCCCGCCTCCGCCAGCCGGCGACGGAACGTCGAGGCCGAGATGCACAGCGTCTGTGCCAGCGTCTCGCTGTCCGGCCAGCGTTCGGCAGGCAGGCTGCGCAAGTGCTGCTTGATGCGACTCGCCAGACTGGAATGATCACGGTAGCGCACCAGAATGTTCGCCGGGGCCTCGGCGAGAAAAGCACGCAACTCCGCTTCGCTGCGACGGATCGGCAGGTCGAGCACTTCGGCAGCGAAGATGATCCGTGTCGAGGGTCGGCCGAAACGCAGGTTGTCGGAAAACATCACCCGGTAATCGTCCGTGTAGTCCGGCTCGGCACAACGCAACTCGACCGCCAGCAGCGGGATGCGCCGCCCCACCAGCCAGCAGGCCAGACCGTGCAGCAGCATCCAGAAGGTGAAGTAGCAGAAGGCTCGCGCCGGCTCGGCGTGGCGCTCGCGCAGCACCACCTCTGCCAGGCTCTGGCTGCGGATCAGCTTACCGCGCAGGTTCTCCAGCCCCAGGCCGAGAAACTCCAGCGCGTGAGCCAGCGCTTTCTCCAGCGTGGGCTGTTGCAGGCAGCTGCGGCTGAGAAAAACGAAGCTGCCCGAGCGCAGCCGGCGCGGGTCCATGCCGAAGAATTCGTCGTCGAAGCGCCGCGCCAGACGCAGCCAGAGTTGCGAGTAGTCGCGCACGTCCATGCGGCCGTCGGGATCTTGCAGGCAGGCGGGGTCGAGACCGATTTCCTCCAGCAGTTGCTCGGCGCTCAGCCGCGGCCCGACGAAACCGAGCAGCGCCTCGGCCACCAAACGGACGCTGATGCTGTCACGGCTGGCACTGGCCGTGCCAACCGCTGCGTCTGCTGTCGTTTGCGCCTCGATGATCATGCGGCTTGGATTCCTGCCGGTTGTCGATGATGCATGATCAACCAGGCATAGTCGCGCTGTCAGCCCTTGCGTCACATCCAGCCGAGCGTCAGGCCCATCACGATCAGATAGCGTGCGGTCTTGGCCAAGGTAACGATCAGCAGAAAGCTCCATAGCGGCTCACGCATCACGCCGGCGACCAAGGTCAGTGGATCACCGATGATCGGCACCCAGCTTAGCAGCAAGGTCCAGCGACCGTAGCGGTGGTAGCTGTCCTGTGCCTTGGCCAGCTGGCGTTCGTTGACTGGAAACCAGCGCTTGTGGCGAAAATGCTCGACGTAACGCCCGAGCAGCCAGTTCACCAGTGACCCCAGCACATTGCCCAGGCTGGCCACGGTGACCAGCGCCCAGACCGCGTAACGCTCCGAAAGCAGAAGACCGGCAAGCACCGCTTCGGACTGCATAGGCAATAGCGTAGCGGCGCCAAATGCCGCAATGAAAAGGCCGAGATAGCCGGAAAGCGCGAACATCCACCGCCCCGCGAGCAGCATCCTGATTGGTGCGGCAGTATGCTCGAAATGACCTGCCCACGCCTGTGCTTACATCTCGTGGATACGGCTCACCTGCCGCGCCAGCCGCATCGTTTCGTGCTCTTCAAGGTGCAAAAGGTCTTCTGCCAGGTTGCGCGCGCCGTCAATTTCGGCGCGACGGGCCAGCGATCGATACAGATCGATGACCTGATTGTGGATGGTGAAGATATCCAGCGAGATCTCCTCCACGGTCATGGTGTCGTACGCCTTGCAGGCCTGATTGCGCAACACCGGATTGCGTGTCAGATAGTCATAGATCCAGGTGTGCAACGCCTTCGGATCGGCGTGTTTTTCGATCTTGTCGATCGTCTCAGCCAGGGCACGCTCGTGATCGGCTACATAGACCAGCAGCCATTTGGCTCGAGTTTCATCGTGCTTGTCGGAGCACCGCGCCATGCAACGCGCCAGCATGGCGTGGGTGTCGCGTGTCCAGTCGATCAGGTCTTCGAATCGTTCGATCTTCATCGCCAAATCTCCGCTGTACGCCAGCGCGCAGGAAGCCAGCCAGTTTGTTTTCACAACGCTCGATTCTGTCGCCGCTGACGTTTTTTTCCATGACTCCGGTTAAGAGACTAGTTCACGCTGCCTGGCTGTACCGCGAGACCACCGCTCGACCTTGCTACAGATCATTACCATCTAATCAGGCCGCCAGGCACGACACTTAACTGCATGCCCCGACGCCACACCGTCAGTGCCATTTCGCGTTGCTGATGCTACTGATCAGACGTATGCGTCTGATGACCGCGAACATGCCTACCAGAACGCAGCCCTCCAGCGCTGCAGGCATAAGAAACACACTAAAATTGACGACTGAATAAATACCCCCATGGGTATATGATAAGCCCGCCTACTTTTACGCATAGATGCTGGAGCATTCCGATGAAATCACTGTTGATCGCTGCCTCCTTCGGCCTGCTAGCCGCCACCGCTCAGGCTGTGGAACTCGAAATATCGCCCCAAGACGCCTACGCCCGTTCTCAAGCGGAGAACGCGCAAGTTCTATTCGTCGATGTACGCGACCCGGTGGAAATCATGTTCGTCGGTTTCACCGATGCAGTGGACGTCAACGTTCCGTTCCTGCTGGTTGACCGCAATACCTGGAACGATGAGCGAGGAGTGTTCCAGACCAATCGCAATCCTCAGTTCATTGCACAGATTCGGGCCGAGCTGGACACGCGTGGGCTGAGCAATGATGCCGAGATCATCACCATGTGTCGCTCCGGTAGCGAGCGTGGCAAGCCAAGTGCTGATTTTCTGCGCGATAACGGCTTCCCCAACGCCCGCTACGTTGTCGACGGATTCCAGGGCTCAGCGATAAAGGAAGGGCCGCAAGCGGGTTTGCGTCTGCAGAACGGCTGGCAGAACGCCAACCTGCCGTGGAGCCCGAAGATGAATCCGGAGAAGATCTACCGCACTGACCGATAATGACGATTCAGCCGCGTGGCAGAGCGGACGCCCTGCCGCGCGCGCATTACGGCGCATTGATATGCGCGTACTGCCGAACCAGATCCAGTGGTTAGCCGAACACCGTTACTGTCTGCCGACTCAGGGCGATCAGCTCGCCTGATGGCGTCCACAATGCGGCAGAGCAATGTCCATAACCGTCGCGCGCATGCTCGATCAGCGCGCGGTACATGCACCAGTCGTGCGTGTCGAGGCTGGGAAGCGGCTGGATGAACTCAATGGTCCACGTCAGCGAACTACCGGGGGCGAAGTTTTGCAGATGCGGCAGCACGGCAGGAGGCCAGGCATCGACCAACGCCAGCAGGTGTGCCTCGGTCATTGGCTCACGAGGTAAATCCCCACGCTGGCGGACCCAGCCGCCCATCTCGCGAGATGTGTTACCAGAGAACGGCAACCCGCCCATCCCCCAACGCATAGACAGGTACCGAGTGAATTCCGGCGTCACTCCCGGTACATAGGGTAGCTCCTGGCAGGCTTCCACTGGCGGCATCGCCGGCGCCGGTTCGGCCACAACATCTACTACCGAGCTCCGTGGCGCACCGAAACTACCCTGGACGATGGTGACAACCTGGCCATCCTGCACTGCGCGGCCGAGCATCTGACTAACGGCCTTGCCTTCGCGCAGCACTTCGGCCTCGAAACTCGCTGGCTTATCCAGTGCCAGCGGTCCGACGAAAGTGATTGCCAGCGAGCGCAGCGGCCTGCCCTCCGGCACCTTGGCGCGCATGCTTTCGAAGACCAGCGCAGCAACCAGGCCACCGAAGCCGGCACGGCCCTGCCCCCAACTGGCAGGCACTACCACGTTTTCGGGATTGTCACGTACCGCTTGCAGCAGCTCGCAAAGCTCCATATCCACCTCTTTATCGTCGTTATAACGAGCGATGTTATAGACGCGGTGGCACGGGTGCGAGCCCGTCAGGCGTGAGGCGAAGAATCAAATGCCGGATCATCCACGCCGGCAATGAAGCGCTCAGGAGCGATCAACGGAGCGTGACAGACGCCAGGGCAACGCTCGACGAACCTGGCGCAAGGCACCTGAGAGATCATCTGCCGTGCCCGCTTGTTGGGCATAGCGTTGTGCCTCGTAGATCCTGACGAACGCCAGGATGGCTGGCGCCTGCTCGGGCAGCATCATGGCTGCGCGTTCAGCGAAGTTTCGCGCACCCTCACCTTTGTGGCGCCTGGCACCATGGCGCGCCAGCAGGCGCTCGAAGCGGCGGAACAGTCGCTGTTGCACGTCGGTATCACGACGCCAGGGCTTGAACAGCACAAGCGCCAGCACCGCTATCAGAACACCCAACGTCGCCACCAGCCCCAAACCGAGCGTCTGCCCATCAAGCTTGCCAAACCAGCGACGCAGCATCTCCGACTGCTGATCACCCTGGTAATTGAGCACCCAGCGTTGCCAGCCATAGTTAACGCTGTCCCAGCGCAGCCGCAACGCATTCAGCCAGCCAATATCCCGATAGCGCAGCAGCGACATCGGCTTATCGGCAAGAAAACTCTGCTCCCGAGCCAGCGCCTGCTCCAGCCCCTGCTCGACCCGCTCAGGTGCCACCTGGAACGTTGGATCGACACTGACCCAACCGCGATCGGCAACCCAGTATTCGACCCAGGCATGAGCATCGAACTGATGAACCGAAAGGTAGTTGCCTGCAGGATTGACTTCGCCGCCTTGATAACCCGCCACCACACGGGCCGGAATGCCAGCTGCGCGCAGCACGAACGTCATGGCGCCAGCGTAGTGCGCGCAGAAGCCGCTAAGCGTCTCGAACAGGAAATCGTCGACTATATCGCTCCCCACCGGTGGGGGCTCCAGGGTGTAGTGATAGGGCTGGCGGTTGAAGTGCTTCAACAGTGCATTCACCATGGCCTGCGGTTCCTGCGCGGTGCGCCTTAACTCAGTAGCCCATGCGCGGCTGCGCGGGTTGCCCTGCTCTGGCAGCTGCAGCGCACGACCTAGACTCTCAGGCGCGCTGGTTGCCTCACGGCGAGCGTCCAACCAGGACGTCACCTGATACATCAGTGGCTGGTTCACCGGCTGGCGGCGCTGCAGGTGGAAATCCGACATCATCTGCGCCTGTCCCGTAGCAACCTGCGGGACGTCCAGTGCAAACAGCCAGGGCTGCCCGCTGGGCTGCATCACGACGCTATAACTGAGTGGCTCACCGACCTTCTGCCACTCCGGCACCTGCGGCAGGTGGGACGCATAGGATTGCGACCAGCGCCGACCATCGAATCGTTCGAACGTCACCGCACGCCAATACAGCTGGTTCCGTGGAGGAATGTCGCCATCGAAGCTGGCGCGAAAGGCCAGCTCTGGCGAGCGGCTCAGACGCGCAATATCACCAGGCGCCATATGGTCCGCCAATCCGGTCACACCTTGGCCACCGGCTTGCGGCAACGACCAGAGCGGTGGCAAGCGGGGGAAGAACAGAAACAGCACCAGCATGAGAGGAACCGCCTGCAACAGCAGCGAAACGGCTAGGCGCACAGTCGGCCATGGCCGCGTTACCAGGCTGCTCTGCTGCAGTCCGATCATCGCGGCCAACAGCGCCGTGACAGGCAGCAGGCTATAGAGACCGGCGACCAGGCTGTCTTCGAACAGATAGCTGGTCACCACCGCAAAGAAGCCGAGAAAGATCAGCACCAGTGCATCGCGGCGGGTACTCATCTCCACCAGCTTGAGAATGAACGCCGCAATCAACAGCACCACGCCAGCTTCCAGGCCAACCAGACTGCCGCGCGAGAAATACACACCGAAGCCGGCGCCGATCATCAGCAGCGCTTTGAGCCAACTGCGCGGATAACGGGCCCGCATACGGAAGATCTGGATCCGCCAGCTGGCGCAACCCAACCACAGACCGATGATCCATAGCGGTAGGTGAGTGAGGTGCGGCAGGATCACCAGCACCTGCGCCACCAGCAGCCAGATCAGACTGTTGCGCGGAATCCCGGGCTTCGCGCTCACTTCGCGCCCTCCTCGTTCAAGCCATGCAGCGCCAGCGCACGCAGGCAGGCATCCCTATGAGCCTGGCCACTATCCGGGCCGGCCAGCTCGCCAGGCAGTTGCAGCGCGAACGGTTGCTGCTTGTCACTCAGGTCGACGACCCAGTGGCAGAGAATCGAAAGTCGCTGCTCGGTATCGCCTTCGAGCGCATCGAAATCGAGCAGTGGATCATTGCCGAGCAGGCTGGCGAAATCCTTCACCAGCAGGCCCTGGCCACGGGAATATGCTTTCCAATGCAGACGGCGTCGCGGATCGCCCGGCTGCCAGGCCCGGAGCCCTTGATAATCATCAACACCGGCGCCCCGCGTCAGCGTGCCCTCATCCTCGCTTTCCGGCGCGCTACCGCCGGGCGGCCGTTCAGCGATCAATGGCTGTGGATAGACCAGGGCTGCCAACTCCAGATCAACCCAGCTCCAGGCCACCAGTAGCCCCAGCGGAAAGCGGCTCTCGACCCTTACGCGCCCGGGTCGCAGCCAGCCACGGCGTTGGGTTGGCAGGCTCAATTCGACTTCGACGGTGCCCCCTGCCGGCACATCGACCAGCCGCAAGCCACTGGCAGGCCAGCCCAGCGCCACAGCCTGATAGCCGCGTCCGGGGCTTTCCAAGCGTACCCGCAACAGCGCGTGCTCACCGACGAACGCGGCGATGGAACCACCAGCCTGCAAAACCAGCCCGGCCAGATTGCGCCAGGTATGCAGGATGGTGACGAGATACAACGACCCGAGCAGAAAGGTCAGCCCGTAGGCCAGGCTGTTCTGGTAGTTGATCGCCGTGAGCAGCATCAACAGCAGCGCCACGAGAAACGCCAGCCCAACTGCCGTAGGCATGATGAAGATACGTCGTTGATTCAGACGAACGCTGGATGCCGGCGGTATGCGCCGCAACAGCCAGCGATCGCGAAAACGCGGCAGCACCCTCACCGCAGGCGCTCGCAACAACCAATGGGCGTACGTATCACAGCGCTGGCACCTCGCGCAGCAACCACTGCACCAGCGCACCACCACCATGGCCGGTAGCATCGGCACGCTCGCGCAGCCGGTGGCCAACCACAGTTGGCAGCACGGCCTGAACGTCTTCGGGGATCACGTAATCACGCCCGTCGAGAAACGCCCAGGCGCGCGCGGCCGCGAGCAGGGCCAAACTGCCACGCGGCGATAGGCCCCAGGCGAACTGCGGTTGCGTGCGCGTAGCTTCCACCAGCCGCAAGACGTAGTCCACCAGCGCATCGCTAACCCGCACTTGGCCTACGGCGCTCTGGATGGCGCGTAATTCGTCGTGCTCGAGCAGCGGTTCAAGGCGAGTTAGCAGATCCCGGCGGGACTCACCCAAAAGCAGCGCTTTCTCTGCCGCCTTGGCTGGGTAGCCCAGCGAAACACGCATAAGGAAACGATCCAGCTGCGATTCCGGCAGCGCAAAGGTGCCGCCCGAGCTCACCGGATTCTGCGTGGCGATAACGAAAAATGGCTCGGGCAGCGGGCGCGTCGCCCCTTCAATGGTCACTTGGCCCTCCTCCATAGCCTCGAGTAGGGCGCTTTGGCTTTTTGGTGTAGCGCGATTGATTTCGTCGGCCAGCACCAGCTCGGCGAAGATCGGTCCCGGATGAAAGACGAACTGGCTGCTGTCCTTGTCAAAGACCGACGTGCCAAGAATGTCGCCGGGAAGCAGATCGGAAGTGAACTGGATACGCTGAAACTCCAGACCCAGCACTTTGGCCAACGCATGGCTCAGTGTTGTTTTGCCCATTCCGGGCATGTCCTCGACCAGCAAGTGGCCGCGGGCCAACAGACAGGCCAAGGCCAGCCGGACCTGGGCTTCCTTGCCAAGCAGTACTTCATTGACTGCTCGCAGGCAGGCGTCCAATCGGGTGCGCATTAAACTCTCCTCTGTTCTTCCACCCGATGCTACTGGTCAGCCGCAGCCAGGCATAGCAAAGGAAATGCGCGGTGACGAGTTTGTGATCGGCGCCTTGATCTGCCGCGGACAGTCGCGTGCCAGCAACGAGCAAACCAGATTCAGCGAGGGTTAGGCGGGGCGATCGGAGACGGAGAGGACTGCCGTGACATGCGCAATTAAAGTCAGAGAGGCAAGAGCGGAGCGCGAGGACTACGAGAAGCACGAGGCGAGCTAAACAGAATGCTGCGCCATGATGAAAACACCGGCCCGTGAGCATGTGCACGGGCCGGATAATCAAGTCGCCTCAGCTCAACGCCCGGCACGCGACTCGCGCAGATAGAAACGCGCTTTCTGCGCCTTCTGCGTGCAACCGCGGAACGCCTCGAACTGCTGCTGAGTCTTGGCGCCGGTCAGCAAGGCCATGGCCTTGGAATAGCTCACTGTTCCGGCAAAGCCCTCGGCTTCCGCCAGGCTTTGCTCCTTCCACGCAGCATCCAGTTCCGCGGCGCAGCTGTCACGGTATGCAGTCTTGCCGGCACAACCGGCCAGCAGCAGAACAAGCAGAGGCAAAGATAGCCAGGTTTTCATCGCATCATCCCTCATGTGCCATTTATAGATTAAAGCGCTGTTTGCGCCCGACGGTGCTGCAGATACTCGACCACGGACGGCTGGTCGCCAGCGAATTCGATACGCGCCGCTTTGCTTTCGCGCTGATAGGCGTACATCGGATCGTAATATTCGCCTAGCAACGCTTCAATCCAGGCACGATGCAGGTCAACCAAACCACTACGGACCTGCTCGGCCAGGGCTTGATCCATCAACAAAGCGAGGCGCTGGTAGCGCTCGCCGCCGAGTCGCTTGCTGATATTGACCAGACTTTGCTGCAGACGCCCAGCGAATGCAGCGAAACCGCTCTCACCTTGCTCAGCGATAAATTCAGCGCACAGATCAATCACATAATCCTTGAGGATCCGCTCGACGCGACCCGACAGGCTGTCTTCCAACCAGATCAGCGGAAACTCCTGCATGCCATTGAACAGCGGTAATGGAATCGAGCAGCGACCTACAAGACGCGCCTCATCCTCGATCACGAACGTTTCCATGCCAGCGGCGCGCATTTTCAGCAAGCGGATAGCCAGCGCATTCTCGAAGTCGATCTGCGCCGGCTGCGGTGTAGCGCGCTTGCCGAAACTGGAACCGCGGTGGTTGGCCAACCCTTCAAGATCCAGGCTGTTATCCAGCTGAGCAAGTACCTCAGTCTTGCCGGTACCGGTCATGCCGCCCACGATGACGAAACCACACTGCTCGACCGCCTGATCGATGGTGTCCAGCAGGAAGTGGCGCATTGCCTTGTAGCCACCGACGACCCGCGGATAGTCGATGCCTACCTCGTCTTTCAACCATTGCTGGACGATTTTCGAACGCAGGCCACCGCGGAAACAGTACAGATAACCGTCCGGATGGGCCCGGGCGAAGTCGGCCCAGGCCTGCAAGCGCTCGGCCTTGACCTTGCCGGAAACCAGTTGCTGGCCGAGTTCGATTGCCGCCTTTTGGCCGTGCAGCTTGTAGCAGGTGCCAACCTTCTGCCGTTCGATGTCGTTCATCAGCGGCAGGTTGACCACGCCGGGAAACGCGCCCTTGTCGAATTCCACCGGTGCACGGGCATCCATCATCGGAATGTCGTTCAGAAACAACGCACGGAAATCTTCGGTATCGCTGCGCATCAACGCACCTCGACCGCATGGCCGCGCGCTTCGACCAGTTGGCCGATCGGCTCCAGAGCGAGGCCGAGCTCGGCGCACACAGCGAGAAAATCCGCTTCGCCTTCAGGCGCTACGGCCACCAGTAATCCACCACTGGTCTGCGGATCGCAGAGCAGCTGCTTGTGGCGCTCGTCGAGCGCTGCGATGCGCTCACCGTAGCTGTCGAAATTGCGCTGTGTGCCGCCCGGCACGCAGCCCTGATCCAGGTAGTACTCAATGCCCGGCAGTCGCGGCACGCGGGCGTAGTCGATCTCCGCAGTCAGGCCACTGCCGTCGGCCATCTCCACCAGATGGCCGAGCAGGCCGAAGCCCGTAACGTCAGTCATGGCGCGCACGCCCGCAAGCTTGCCGAAGCGGCTGCCGGGCGTGTTCAGGGTGCACATCCAGTCGCGCGCCAGACCAACGTCTTCGGCACGCAGCTTGGCTTTCTTCTCGGCCGTGGTGAGGATGCCGATACCCAATGGTTTGGTCAGGTACAGCCGGCAGCCAGCAGTGGCAGTGTCGTTGCGTTTCATCTGCTGCTTGTTCACCAAACCGGTGACGGCAAGGCCGAAGATCGGTTCGGGCGCATCGATCGAATGGCCGCCAGCCAGCGGGATGCCTGCTGCGTCGCACACCGCGCGACCACCGGCGATGACTTCGCGGGCGACTTCCGGCGGCAGCACGTTAACAGGCCAACCAAGGATGGCGATGGCCATGAGCGGGTCGCCACCCATGGCATAGATGTCGCTGATGGCATTGGTGGCGGCAATGCGACCGAAATCGTAGGGATCGTCGACGATGGGCATGAAGAAGTCGGTGGTCGATACCACCCCGCGTTCCTCGTCGATACCGTACACCGCCGCATCGTCACGCGAAGCGTTGCCGACCCACAGACGCGGATCGAGGTTCTGTGCGCCACTGCCGGCAAGAATCACGTCCAGCACCTTGGGCGATATCTTGCAGCCGCAGCCGGCGCCGTGACTGTACTGGGTGAGGCGGATCGGTTCGCTCATCGGGCTCTCTCGTGACACGTGCACAAACGGGCGGCGATTGTAGCAAAGGCGCCCGTGCATTCCCCATTTGGCGCATCGCTTGGCAGGACGCGATGAGGTTCATCGCAGTGGATGCCGATCAACCCTTGCAGGCTCAGCGGCCAGGCACGAAGCTAGGGGAGTGCCACAGGGAGAAATACATGAGTAAGAAGGTTGCACTGGTTTTAGGGTCCGGTGGCGCACGGGGTTACGCGCACATCGGTGTAATCGAAGAGCTGGAGGCACGTGGCTACGAAATCGCCTGCATCGCAGGTTGCTCCATGGGTGCGGTGGTCGGCGGCATCTACGCGGTGGGGAAGCTGGACGAATACCGTAGCTGGATCGAAAGCTTGGACTATCTGGATCTGCTGCGCTTGGTCGACCCAAGCTTCAGCCTGGGAGCCATTCGCGGGGAAAAGGTTTTCGGCCGCATACGCGACATGGTTGGCAAGATCTGTATCGAGGATCTACCAATCCCCTTCACTGCCGTAGCCACAGACCTGACCAACCAGCAGGAGATCTGGTTTCAGGAGGGTAGCCTTGAGCTGGCTATGCGTGCCTCCGCGGCCATACCGAGCCTGTTCACGCCGGTCATGCAGGGCAACCGCATGCTGGTCGACGGTGGCCTGCTCAACCCATTGCCAATCGTTCCGGTTGTATCGTCACACTGCGACATGATCATAGCGGTCAACCTAAACGCCAACAATCACAAGCAATACCCGCTGCCGGAGATCGAACGCCCGGGGCGCTTCGACTCGCTCATGACATCGATCAGCTCGCACATCCCGTTCTGGCGCAAGGACGAAGCCGAACTGGCCGAGCAGATCGACGACATCCGTGCCGGCGAAATGCTGCGCGGTGACCAGCCACCGGCCGCGCCGACCAGTCTCAGTGCGCCGAAATCGGCGGAAGGCGCGACGGTAATCGACGTCACCGGCCCGGCATCGCTGTTGGAGCTGATCAACCAGAGCTTCGATGTCATGCAGTCATCATTGGCGCAATACAAGATTGCCGGTTACCCGCCCAACGTACTGGTCAACATTCCCAAGCGGGCCTGTCGCTTCTACGAGTTCTACAAGGCACCCGAGCTGATCGCCCTAGGCCGCATCGTCGCCCACGATGCCCTGGTGCGCTACGAAGAAGAACAGTGAGCGACCGGAACGCTCACTGGCCAACTGACTCCCGCGGCTCGTTCGTAACCTGCGGCGCCCCATGCGGCGGCATCTCCGGAACCTCCTTGACCAACCAGTCGCCCAGCAGGCTGTAGGCCACGGCTAACAAGGTCGGACCAAGGAACAGCCCCATAAAACCGAAAGCGAGGATGCCGCCGAACACGCCGAGCAACACGACCACCAACGGCAGATTGCCCCCGCGGCTGATCAGGTATGGCTTAAGCACGTTATCCACGCCGCTGATGACGAACATGCCCCAGATGCCGAGAAAGATCGCCATACCGTAGTCGCCCTGCCACGCCAGCCAGGCGACCGCGGGGCCCCAGATAAGCGGTGGCACCATGATGAAACTGAAGGCGAAGGTCAGCAACCCAAGCACCAAGGCACCCGGTACTCCCGCAATGAGAAAGCCGATGTAAGCAAGAATGGCCTGTGCTGCTGCAGTGCCAATCACGCCGTTGACCACACGCTGTACAGTCCCAGCGACGAGCTCGAGATAGTGGTCCGAACGATCGCCAATCAACCTGTGCAACAGGCTATGCACGAACGCCGACAAACGCGGCCCATCGCGGTAGAAGAAGAACACCAACACCAGGCTCAACGCCAACTCGAGCATGCCGCCACCGATTCGCGCGCTGCGCACCAGCATCCAGTTGGCGACCTGACCGATATAAGGACGAATGTTGGCAATCAACGCTGTGCCCTGCTCGTCCACCGTATCCCAAAACGTCACCAGGGCATCGCCGACCAATGGCAACTCGACCAGCCATTCAGGTGCAGCCGGCAGGCCTTCGACCTGCAGGTCGTGCAGGAGCACGTTCGCGTCGCGGATGTGATCGGCGATATTGAAGCCCAGCCAAACCAGCGGCACCGCCACCAGCACCATCCAGCTGAACGTGAGCAGGCCGGCCGCAAGGGTCGCGTTGCCATTCAGCCAGCGCGTTAGCCAGCGCATCACGGGCCAGCTGGCGAAAGCCAGAACCGCCGCCCAGAACAACGCAGAAGCGAACGGGGCCAGTACCCAGAGACAGGCAGCGAGCAAGCCAAGGAGCAGGATCTGCACCAGCAGGCGATCGTTATTGAGCATGCGCAATTACTCTAAGGAGAAGAGCCCACGCACCTGTCGACAAGATGCGTGAGTGAAAGCGGCTATTGCAGCCGCAGCGCTTAGTTAACGCAATAGCCTGATGAGCAGACCCGGTTCCTGAGAATCATCCACTTCCAGCCGTCCACCGCGGATGCGCTCGGCGATCAGCGCTTCGCGCCAGGCTACGGCACCGCGTCCAGCAAGGCTGACACGCGTGGTACTGTCCAGGCTCAGGACATTGGCCAGCAAGGCCCCCCACTCCGCTGTCGGCTCATCCGCGAGCCGTGGCAGGCGCAGTTCGCCCGTATCGCGTAACTGGCGCAGCAACGTGGCTGCGGTCGGAAGCACCTCATCCAGTGGCTGTTCCGAACGCATATGTTCTACGTGCAAATAAGGTCGGCCGTTGCCACGAGTAACGCCGTACAAGGCGATCAAATCACCTTCTGCCTCGGGGAGGCGTGCCAATAGATAAGCCTGCTGCGCCTCTGGGCCATAGAGCATGGCTTTCCCGAAGATGGCGTTGGCCCACAGGCTGCTGGAGCCGCACTCACGACCTTCACACCAGAACAGCAACTCGGCGCCCTGGCGAAGCAGTTCGATGCGAGCCTGGGTAAACGCCTCGATCCGTGTGTGCGAGGCAGGCAATTCGTAGGTGAGCGCCGTAAGATCACCGGACACGACCACCTGGGAAGCCATACGCAGGTTGCCGCTGATGCGGCGAATCGAGTCCTGGGGATACACGCGCTCCCGCACCTCGGACTGCCGATAGTCGATGATCTGCGCCTGCGCGTAACGAGGTAGTCGCTCAAGATCGGCGCTTCCGGGAACGTCAGCAGCCACCGCAGCAACGGATACCAAAATCGATGCTGCAATCCATGCACTTCGCATAAAACTCCTCAACGGATCACCTTCGACTGCCTTTCGAAGCTCAATCGACGCACTGGGTTGCACGAACCCGGTTTCTTCAGAATAGAAACAGACCCGCAGGGCGTTACGGCATTGTAGCGGTCAATCATCAGGCAGGCTCTGCTGGAACATTGCTCCCAGCCTCACCAGTTGGCAAAAGCAAGTCAAGCGAGGCTTTGCGAGAGAGTATTGCAAACACCTGGCAAGGCTCAGCCTTGGAAGAACGCGTTGAACACTGCGGCCACCGCGTCGGCACCCGCATCATCATCAAGATGGAGATGGTGCCCGCCAGGCAGACGCTGCACCGCGAACGGTAGGCTATCGGCAAATTCGAGCAGTTCTGGCTGGGTCAGCAGTCCCTGCTCGGCGAGCACCAGACTGGCCGGGCAGGTGATCTGCTCGACGAATGCCCGAGCGTGAGCACCTGTCAGCCGCATCGACGATGGCAACATCAGGCGCGCGTCGGTGCGCCAAGTGTAGCCGCCCGGCACCGGCATCAGGCCGCGCTGAGCAAGCCGCTCGGCAGCCTCACGACTGACCGCGCCAACTCCGTTCATACGCGCCTCCACGGCCTGATCGAAGGCGGCATAAACTGGCTTGCGTTTGTCGTCGACCGACAACATCGCCTTGAGCGCCGCACCCAACTTCTGCGGCGCAGTATCGGCCTCACCGGTGTAGGGAATCACCCCATCGATCAAAGCCAACCGCTCGACGCGCTCGGGCAGCGCGCCAGCGAGCAATACTGAAACAATCGCGCCCATGGAGTGCCCGAGCAATGAGAAGCGCTGCCAGCCGAACTGTTCGGCCACTTGCAGTACATCGTGAGCATAGTCCCAGATGTTGTAGCCGGCACCCGCCGGACGATGATCGGAATGACCATGCCCGGGCAAATCCAGCGCAACGATGCGCAATCCGTGCAGCCGCGGCGCCAGGCGACTGAAGGTCGCGGCATTGTCCAGCCAGCCATGCAGAGCGATCACCGGCTGACCGTCTTCCGCTCCGTAAAGATGAGCCGCCACCTCGAGGTGCGGCAGGCTCAGACGGACCTCTTCAAACAGGACACTCATGCCGCCCCCTTGGAACGCTCATCCTGGACACTCCAGCGGCCAAGCAGTCCGTGCAGCATCTCTGCCGTCTCGAGGGGCCGCTCGAATGGAAACATGTGCCCACCTGGCAGCGTGTGCGCTTCACCGCGCGACATCAACCGCAGCAGATAGCCGTGATGGGGCAGCACCACGCGGCTGTCGCGCCCGCGCACCATGGCCAGGGGGATCTTCAGCGCCGGCGGCCAACCGGGAGTGAGATGCGGCACGCTGCGATAGATGCTGATTTCGGTTTGCGGATCGAAGCGTAGGCGCATCCCCTGCCCTACGGGCTCCAGACCATGTTCGATATACGCTTCAAGGCATTCTGGGTCGAAGCTGCTGAACAGCGCCTTGCCAGCGAAATAAGCGCGCGCTTCTTCGATGCTGGAAAATTGCTCGCGGCGCCCCAGCGTGCGGCCTGCCGGCGTCAGCCGGTCGATGAAACCAAGACGCTTGGCCGCCCAGATAACGGATTGATCGAACCAGGTGGGGATTGGCGAATCGAGCATAACGACCCCGTGATACAGCTCGGGCCGCAGCAGGGCCGCGCGATAATGCAGCATGCCGCCGAGCGAATGCCCTACCCCCCAAACCGGCTCGGGCAGCCCCTCCAACTGCTCGATGAGCTCATCGAGCAAATTGTTCCAGTTGTCATCCACCGGGAAACGCGGGTCGTGCCCATGACGATCCATGTGGGTGACCTGATATTCCGGCGCCAGGGCGTCGAACAACTTGCGATAGGTCGCTGAAGGGAAGCCGTTGGCGTGGGCGAAGAAGATGCGTTGCGACATGGTGGCTTTGCCGGACAGACTGGAGTTCCATTGTCTGGCAGGCCTGGGCATGCGGCAATCGCCATAGCCCTGCCGAATGAAGGGCATTCAGGCCAATCAGCAGGCCGCAATGTCGACCTGCCTTTGCAGCTGCCTGTCTAGGCGCCTTTTTCCAACGGCACTATTGCCACGGTCAGACGAGAAATGCAGCTTGGCTTGCCATCCTCACCGCTCAAGCGGATATCCCAGACATGCGTCGAGCGCCCCAGATGCACCGGCCGGCAGACGCCCGTCACTCGTCCGCTACGCAGTCCGCGCAGGTGATTGGCGTTCACCTCCAGTCCTACGCAGTAGAATTTGCTGGTGTCGATGCAGTGATAGCTGGCAATGGAACCGAGGGTTTCAGCCAGTACCACCGAGGCCCCACCATGCAGCAAGCCATAGGGCTGATGAGTGCGGGCATCGACCGGCATACTGGCGGTAATTGAAGCCCCATCGAAGGATTCGAAACGGATATCCAGCAATTCGCTGATGGTGTTCTTGCGGGTGTCGTGAAGGTCGTCCAGATCGGGCTGACGATGCCAAATACTCAAGGCGGATACTCCTTACAGATGCTGTTTTTATAGGTTGCACGCCCACCATGACAGAAACCGGAAAGGCTCGCCCAACCCTAACTAACGTGACGCAAGGAAACCAGCCGCATCAACCCTCCGGCAATCGCATCGCCCTCCAGCTCTGCGAGCGAAGCAGTTGCCATCGGCACGGGCTCTGCGTGATCGCCATTCACCAGCCAGCCGGCGAGGCTGCCAACGAATGGCTGATGGGTGACCAAAAGTAGATCATCCTCGTGGCGCAAATCCAGCTCACGCAACGCTTCGACCAGATCTGCCTCCGGTGTCAGCCAGTCCACGGTTTCAAATTTCCCACCGAAACCCAGTGCTTTACGCACCTCTTCGGCGGTTTGTTGGGCGCGATGAAACGGGCTTACCAGAATCGTCTGCAGGGGCTTGCCGCGAAGAAAGGTGGCGCTGCGCCGCACATCACGGCGACCACCTTCAGTCAGATTGCGCTCTGCATCGGTACGAGCGCGGGGCTCGGCCTCGCCATGCCGTAGCAACCATAGCCTCATGCCGTTGGGCCCTGTTGTGGGTCTTTCGGTTCGGTCGGCGCAGCTGGCCAGACCGGATTAACCAGCTCTACATCGGCCGGACGCGGTGCCGGCCAGTCCGACAGCGGCCAGGGCTTGCGCTCGGTATTGAAGGTGGCGAAACGACCGATCTGGGCGATGTATTGGCTCAGACTGTCGCCGAAGCCCTGCAAGCCGGAGTCCGCATGCCCCTTGGTCAACCGCATCACCAATTGCAGCACCACGACTACAAGCAAAGCGAGTTCTGCCAGTTGCCAGACGAAAAAGAAGATCAGCATCCACACGGCTCGCAAGATCAGCGATTCTCGGTCGGTTGCCTGGTTTGATTGGTTCATCGAAGTGCCCCCTGAGATCGACTCAGAATCCGTCGGTTGAAATGAAATCCACATCGGTCTTGGGCTCGCCACGCATCAGCACACCGATGATCTGATCGAGCGTACGCCCCTCGAACAGGATGGCATGCAGGCCCGCGACAAGCGGCATGTAGACCTGCAACTCCTCGGCCTTGCACTTGAGTACCTTGATGGTATTGACCCCCTCCGCGACTTCGCCCAGCCGCGATACCGCCTCCTCCAGGCTGAGCCCTTCGCCAAGCGCATAGCCCACCTGGAAATTGCGGCTCTTGGACGAGGTGCAGGTCACGATCAGATCACCAACTCCTGCCAGGCCGAGGAACGTCATAGGGTTGGCACCCAGCTTCACGGCAAAACGGGTCATTTCTGCGAGGGCACGGGTGATCAGCATGCTGCGAGTGTTCTCGCCCATGCCCAGGGCTGCGGCCATGCCCGCCATGATGGCGTAGACGTTCTTCAGCGCCCCGCCCAACTCCACACCAAAACGATCAGCGCTCGCATAGACGCGGAAAGTGCGGCCGTGCAGTACCTGCTGCACGCTACGGCACAAGGCTTCGTCCTGGCTCGCCACGACCGTCGCGGTCAGCGCATGCTCAGCCACTTCACGCGCCAGATTCGGTCCAGATATCACGCCAATGCGCGCTTGTGGGGCGATCTCCTCGAGAATCTGACTCATCAGCATGAAGCCGTCAGCCTCGATGCCCTTGGTAGTACTGACCAGCATCTTGCCGCCGAGCTGGGCCGCAAACGGCTGCAGCGCCTGGCGCAGTGCACTGGACGGAAGCGCGACGAAAGCCAGCTCACAGGCCCCGAGTGCATAAGACAGATCGGTCGTCGGCTCCACTTGCGCAAGAATCTCGACGCCTTTGAGATAGCGCGGGTTCTGTCGCTGCGTCCGGATACTCTCGGCTTGCTCCGCATCGCGCATCCAGAGCAGGACGTGGTGACCGTTCTCGGCCAGCAGATTGGCGATAGCTGTACCGAAACTGCCGCCGCCGAGTACGGCGATGGGTTGCTGTCGTGTCATGTGCGTTCCGTTATGAGCCATCCGAGATGGCAGTGCTCGGCATTATACGTTTCATGCTTACAGCAGTCAGCGCAACCGCCCTACCCCATGAAAATCATTCGGTTACAGTTACATCAAATGCCGAGACAGTCACTGGTCGCTCCCTGAAACGGGCATTTATTTAACCCATGCAACCGTCACTGCAACGATTGTCTATAGAGGACACGCTGTCGCAAGGTCCTCGTAATTGGTTAAGGAGTGTTAAAGTAGCCGCCCGATTCTGTCTTTGCGCCTTCAGCCGCAGATATGGGTTGAACGGCGCCGCTGTTGCCAGGCTGTGACTTTAGCCACAACACGGCAGTCTATGACTAGTCTTGATGATCAGGCCTCGAATTCTGGCCCGGTATGTAAGCAGCAAAGCCCTTCGCGGGGCCCATTGAGGAATACGCATGACCAAACAACACGCCTTTACTCGGGAAGACCTGCTTCGTTGCAGCCGCGGCGAACTCTTCGGTCCCGGTAATGCGCAACTGCCCGCGCCGAACATGCTCATGGTCGATCGTATCGTTCACATCAGCGAAGTGGGCGGCAAGTATGGCAAGGGCGAGCTGGTTGCCGAACTGGATATCAACCCTGATCTCTGGTTCTTCGCTTGTCATTTCGAAGGCGATCCGGTCATGCCCGGCTGCCTGGGCCTCGATGCCATGTGGCAGCTGGTCGGCTTTTACCTTGGCTGGCAGGGCAATCCCGGCCGTGGCCGCGCGCTAGGCTCCGGCGAAGTGAAGTTTTTCGGCCAGGTTTTGCCAACCGCCAAGAAAGTCACCTACAACATCCATATCAAGCGCACCATCAGTCGCTCACTGATCCTCGGCATCGCCGATGGCACCGTCAGTGTTGATGGCCGCGAGATCTACAGTGCCGAAGGCTTGCGCGTCGGCCTGTTCACCTCTACCGACAGCTTTTGAAGGACATCCGCATGCGTCGCGTCGTGATCACTGGCCTGGGTATCGTTTCCTGCCTGGGCAATGACAAAGAGACCGTCTCCGGCAACCTGCGCGCCGGCCGCCCCGGCATCCGCTTCAACCAGTCCTACGCGGACATGGGGTTGCGCAGCCAAGTTTCCGGTTCCGTCAACCTCAACCTCGAAGAGCTGATTGACCGCAAGGTTCTGCGCTTCATGGGCGACGCCGCCGCCTACGCCTATCTGGCGATGGAGCAGGCTGTGAAGGACGCCGGCTTCAGCCTTGATGACATTTCCAACCCGCGCATTGGCCTGGTGGCCGGTTCCGGTGGCGCATCGACCATCAATCAGATGGAAGCCATCGACATTCTGCGCGACAAGGGCGTCAAGCGCATCGGCCCATACCGCGTACCGCGCACCATGAGCAGCACCGTTTCTGCTTGCCTGGCGACGCCGTTCCGCATCAAGGGCATCAACTACTCCATCGCTTCGGCCTGCGCCACCAGCGCACATTGCATCGGCCACGCCATGGAGCAGATCCAGATGGGCAAGCAGGATGTGGTCTTCGCCGGTGGTGGTGAAGAAGAACATTACAGCCAGAGCTGCCTGTTTGACGCCATGGGTGCACTTTCCAGCCAGTACAACGATACGCCGGAAAAAGCCTCCCGCGCCTACGACGCCAAGCGTGACGGTTTCGTCATCGCCGGCGGTGGCGGCATGGTGGTGGTCGAAGAGCTGGAGCATGCACTCAAGCGCGGCGCCAAGATCTACGCGGAAATCGTCGGCTACGGCGCTACTTCCGATGGCTACGACATGGTCGCACCGAGCGGTGAAGGCGCACTGCGCTGCATGCAGCAGGCAATGTCTACCGTGGACACAACCATCGACTACCTCAACACCCACGGCACCTCCACGCCAGTGGGCGATGTGGCCGAGATCAAAGCTGTGCGCAACATGTTCGGCGACAAGATCCCGACCATCAGCTCGACCAAGAGCCTGTCCGGTCACTCGCTGGGCGCCGCAGGCGTCCACGAAGCGATCTACTCGATGCTGATGATGGAAGGCAACTTCATAGCGGGCTCCGCCAACATCGACGAGCTGGATCCGGAAGTCGCCGATATGCCGATCCTTCGCGAAACTCGCGAGAACGTGCAGCTCGACACTGTGATGAGCAACAGCTTCGGCTTCGGTGGCACAAACTCCACTCTGGTGCTGCGCAGCTACAAGGCCTGAGGCTTCTAGCTAGCGACAAACGAAAACGGCGCCCTCGGGCGCCGTTTTTCGTTCCTGCTTCGCACCCGATCAGACGGGCTCTTCGATACCTGCTTCGATATCGCCATGGGCGATGCAGGAGGCGGCGGTGAAAAGCACATCCGTAGATGAATTGAGCGCAGTCTCGGCGGAATCTTGGACGACACCAATGATGAACCCGACCGCTACCACCTGCATTGCCAGATCGTTGGATATCCCGAACAGGCTGCAGGCCAACGGAATGAGCAACAGTGAACCACCTGCAACTCCCGAAGCACCGCAGGCGCAGACTGCCGCGAGCAGGCTGAGCAACACTGCTGTGGCGATATCTACCTGAATGCCGAGGGTATGCACTGCAGCAAGAGTGAGCACTGTGATAGTGATCGCCGCGCCACCCATATTGATCGTTGCCCCTAGCGGAATGGAAACCGAATAGGTGTCCTTATGTAGCCCGAGGCGCTGACACAGCTGCATGTTCACCGGAATGTTGGCCGCGGAGCTACGGGTAAAGAATGCCGTGATCCCACTTTCGCGCAGGCAGGTAAACACCAGCGGATAAGGATTGCGGCGGATCTGCCAGAAAACGATCAGTGGGTTCATCACCAGCGCCATGAACAGCATGGCGCCAACCAGCACCAGCAGCAGCCGCACATAGCCCAGCAGCACATCAAAACCTGAATCGGCAAGGGTGCCGGCCACCAATCCGAAAACGCCCAACGGAGCGAAGCGGATTACCACCTTAACGATCAAGGTGACACCGTCGGACAGGTCACTTATCAAGTGCCGAGTGCTTTCCCGTGCGTGTCGAAAGGCAAAGCCAAGTCCGATGGCCCACGCCAGGATGCCGATGAAGTTACCGTTCAGTAGTGCCCGGACCGGATTGTCAGCGATATTGAACAATAGCGTCTGCAATACCGCCCCCACGCCGGAAGGCGGAGTTACATCGGCAGCGCCACTGACCAGCGTAAGCGTGGTTGGAAACATGAAGCTCGCCAGCACCGCAACGGCCGCAGCACTCAGTGTGCCAAGCGCGTAAAGCAGGATGATGGGCCGGATGTGGGTTGGCTGTCCGCGCTTATGATTGGCCAGCGAAGAGGTCACAAGGACGAATACCAGAATTGGCGCCACCGCCTTGAGTGCCTGCACGAACAGATCGCCCAGAAGCGCGACCGATTTGGCTGCGGCGGGTAGGAGCAGAGCCAACAATGCCCCGGCGACCAGGCCGACGACGATCTGGGCAACGAGGCTGGTGCGGCTGATGAAGCGGATGAATCGAGGCATATCGGACATAGGCGCATCTCGCAGCTTGGAAAGAACGGCCCTATACAGGCCGTTCCTGCCATGAAAAAACGCCGGATGGTACGCCGCTCGCTCGTCCATGCCCAGCGCCGCACTGTCACGGCAAGGCGAAAAGATGGCGGTTAGTCGCAGCGTTCCCCTGCAATAAGGCGCCCTTGCGACGCCTCTGCGATCAAAAAATCAGACCTGGAAGCGCGCTACGAGGCTGTTCAGGTCAATCGCGAGCCGAGCCAGTTCCTGGCTCGCCGCGCTGGTCTGGTTAGCGCCAGCCGACGATTGCAGCGACAGATCACGAATATTGACCAGGTTACGATCCACCTCACGCGCGACTTGCGCCTGCTCCTCCGACGCACTGGCGATTACCAGGTTGCGTTCGCTGATCTGGCTGATCGCCGTGGCAATTCCATCGAGCGCCTCTCCAGCAGCGCGCGCCAGTTCCAGCGTGCTCCTGGCGCGCTCGTTGCTCAGCTGCATGGCATGTACGGCCTTGTCGGTCCCCAGGTGTACATCACCAATCATCTGCTCAATCTCCTGGGTCGACTGCTGGGTTCGGTGCGCCAGTGCCCGCACCTCGTCGGCTACTACCGCAAAACCACGCCCTGCATCCCCTGCCCGCGCGGCCTCGATGGCGGCATTCAGTGCCAGCAGGTTGGTTTGCTCAGCAATCGAGCGGATCACGTCCAGCACCTTGCTGATATCGCGCACTTGGCCAGCCAGTCTCTCGACCTCCGAGGCAGTCTGGGTCACATCTCCTGCGAGCAGCCCGATCGAATCCACTGTCCTAATAACCTGCTGACGACCATGTTGGGCCGTCTCGTCAGATTCTCGTGAGGCCTCGGAAGTCGCGACCGCGTTGCGCGCAACCTCGTCTACGGCCGTGGTCATCTCATTGACTGCCGTAGCGGCCTGCTCGATCTCATGATTCTGCTGATGCAGACCCCGCGTCGAGTCTTCTGTGACGACATTGAGCTCTTCTGCCGCAGAAGCAAGCTGATTGGAAGAGTCGGAGATACCCTGGATAGTTTCACGGAGACTCTGCTGCATAGCTTGCAGCGCCGTGAGGAGGCGAGCAGGCTCGTCACTGCCTATCACGTGAATATTCCTGGCGACAAATGCCAGGACCATCGCAACGACGACACCCTGAAATGCTCCGGCGGCCACCTCCAGGGCGTGATCGCTAGCAGCATCTGCGGCTTTGCGGTTCAAGTCGATAAGGCTATGTATCGATTGCGAAGTGCTACTCGCATGCCCGTTCAACTCGCCTTTGGTAATTTCGATCGCGTCATTAACGCGCCCCTGCAGGGCAAGCTCGATGATTTGTTGCTGGTAGTTTTCATAGCGTGTCAGTGACTGATCAAAACTTGCCAGTAGCGCTTTACCTTCGGCACCGTCGATCAGACGATCCAGCTCCTGGCGCTCCCGTGCTAGCGCTTTTCGGAGACCGCCAAGCGTATCCGCCCCCTTACGGATCTCGGCTGGCTCACTGATCAGCAAGCGCAAGGTTGCCGCACGGATCGTTAAAAATTCTTGATTGACCTGACCAAGCAGCTGAATCGTTGGCAACAATTGCTGATCAACTTTCTCGGCATCGTCCTCCATCGCGGAAACCTGGATCAGAGCGTACGCGCCTAGTAAAAAGACCAGCATAGCCACTAACCCAAAACCCAAACCGGCTCTTAACGCGATTCTCATTTGCCTGAAGATAAATGACCTCACATGACTACGGGATATAACCGTATATCGGGTGAGGTCATTAAAGACTTGACAGACAACCTTAAATATATTTATCGCAAACGAAAATCTATCCGATTCAGGCTATTAGTGCCGACCACTCTAAACCTGAAACTTGCCGACCAACTCATTCAGCCCGATCGCCAGTCGCGCCAGCTCCTGGCTCGCCGCACTGGTCTGGTTAGCGCCAGCCGACGATTGCAGCGACAGATCACGAATATTGACCAGGTTACGATCCACCTCACGCGCGACTTGCGCCTGCTCCTCCGACGCGCTGGCGATTACCAGGTTGCGTTCGCTGATCTGGCTGATGGCCGATGTAATGCCGTCAAGCGCATCCCCAGCGGCGCGGGCCATTTCCAGCGTCGTACGGGCACGTTCATTGCTGATATGCATCGCACTCACGGCCTTGTCGGTGCCCTGGTGAACACTACCGATCATCTGCTCGATCTCGCCTGTAGAGTGCTGAGTACGATGCGCCAAGGCACGTACCTCATCCGCCACCACCGCAAATCCTCGTCCGGCATCGCCTGCCCGCGCGGCTTCGATTGCCGCATTCAGCGCCAGTAAGTTGGTTTGTTCGGCAATGGAGCGAATTACTTCCAGTACCTTACTGATGTCCCGCACCTGGCCTGCCAGATGCTCCACCTCACTGGCGGTATTGGTCACGTCGCTAGCCAGCAAGTTGATGGACTCAACCGTCTGCATCACCTGCTTGCGCCCGCGCAGGGCGGTGTCGTTGGAATCCTGCGAAGCTTCCGAGGTTGCAACCGCGTTACGCGCCACTTCGTCGACTGCTGCGGTCATCTCGTTTACGGCAGCTGCAGCTTGCTCGATCTCGTTGCTTTGCTGATGTAGCCCACGCGTTGAGTCCTCGGTGACCGCATTAAGCTCTTCGGCTGCCGAGGCTAGCTGATTTGACGACTCAGCGATGCTCTGAATGGTCCCTCGCAAGCTGCCCTGCATGACTTTGAGTGAGGTCAACAGGCGAGCAGGCTCGTCCTTGCCTTCGATGGCGAAATCACCGGTCAGATCGCCGCCTGCGATGCGCTCGGCTACAGACACCGCCATCCCCAGCGGACCGACGACGCTTCGGGTGAACACCCAAGCAAGCGTTACCGTGGTAGCGGCTGCAAACACCAAGGTCGCCATCACCCACCCAAAGGCGGTGTCGTACTGGCTTGATGCACGATCGGCAGCCCGACCTGCCTCGTCGCTATTGATGCGCTGAAGCTCGTTCAAGGAACCAGTGACGTTGTCGGCGTGCTCATTGATCGCGCCGTTGATGATCGCAACCGCTTGATCACGCTCCCCCCTGCCTACATGCTCGGCGACTCTCTGCTGCAGCGGCAGATACTGGTCGAATGCCTGTTTGTAACGTTGATAGGTCGCTTTCTCTTCTGCGGTGGTCAACAGCTTCGCATATTGGGCGTCGCGTTCGGCCACAGCGGCGCGCAGCTGAGTCAGGCGCTCTGTGGTGCTTCGTACAATCTGTGGGTCTTCGGCCAGAGCCATGCGCAAGGTAAGCGCGCGGATACGCATCACGGACACATTTAGATCGCTGACTGCCACGATACTTGGCAGCCAGTTCTCGTCGACTTCCCTGCTCTCTTTGCGCATGTTAGCCATTTGGCTCAGGGCGAACAGGCCAAGGAAGAGTACGAGCAGGCCAATCAGGCCGAAGCCGACGGCGGAACGTTTACCGATGGTGATTGTACGAATAGCGATGGGACTACCTTCTCCATGAAAAATGAAACGGCGCCACAAACCGTGACTTGTTCCGTTATCGGAAGGTCTGTCCTCTCACTTGAACGCTGGCGTCAAGTAATTGCCCTACTCGCAGCTTTCACCGACTAACGGCCCGAATGGCCATCACAGCGCGCGAAAGTGGCCATCATTTTTATCTCACCTCAAAAGTTTGCTCAGCCAACTTGCGGTCACCCTGAAAGACCATCAGACGCCACTCGCCCGCGACCACCTCATGAGGCTCAGTGAACTCGAACGCCATCACGTCGCTTTCCACGCCCGGCATCAGACTCTGCACGACTTCGAATTTGTCATGGCGCTGCCCATCAGGAGTCACCACCCCTGGCGTCAGGTACAAGAGAGTAAGGGGTGTGTCCACTTCCCGTTTCCCGGCCAAGCGATAGCGTAAGCCGAACTTACTACCAAGTCGCGCCGGCACCTCGGTGGTCTGCCGCATTGGCTGATCGCGCCGCGAGAGCACGCGCTCGCCAGGTTGAAAGTCCTCTTTCAGCGTTTCGAACACACCGTATTCCACCGCGCCGACGACTTCGACCTGGGCATGTACCAAGGGCGCACTCATTCCGAACACAAAGGCGACCAAGACAAAACGAGGTAACGACATGGAACCTGCTCCTTAAAGCTTGAGAAGCCGGCAGGTTATGACTCGACCATGACAAAACCGTGACGATCAGCGCACAACAGCCTGGCGCTTGGCTGGCAACAGTGCGAGGAAATTGTCCCGTGCCACGCCGCGCGCGACCGCCTCGGGAAGCGCATCGAGGAAGGGCTCGAACGCCTTCATCCCAACCGCGAGATTATTGAAGCGCCCCACGACATCGGAACCGATCACAAAGCGCGTAGGATGCCGCGCCACAAGCGCCACCCACTTGGAGTCAGGACGGCCCTGCTCGTCCAGTAGATAGGGCTTGAGCATCGTCCACGATAAGTCGATGTACAGATTGGGATAATCGTCTAGCAACCGGCTAACCGTCTCGTGCAGGAAGGTCAGCTTCTCCTGGTGCCGATGCAATTCCATGCTGGTACCGGCGTGAGCCCAGATGAAACGCGTATGCGGATGGTTGCGCAGCGGCTCTTCCAGCTCGACCAGATAAAGCGGATTGCGCTCACGTTTGGAGGTGATGTTCGAGTGCAGCATCACCGGCAGATCGAATTCAGCCGCCAGGTGATAGACCCTCGCCAGCGCTTCGTTGTTGGCTCGCGGCGTGTCACCTTCGGTCAGCGCTGTAACGTCGTCATGGCGCGTGAATATCTCGCCCAAGCCTTGCCAAAGACCAGGATGCAGCTCGAGCATGCGGCGGATATGCGCATCGGCATTCTTGTCATTGGGATTGAATCCGGAAAGGAATGGATGGAACCGCTTGCGCTGCTCCTCATCCAGCTCTTCCAGCGCCGCAGCGACCAGCACGTCGGTAGCGCTATACCAATAGACCGGCGCATCGTCACCCGCGTAGTAACGCGGGCGCTTGGGCTCGTTCTCGTGCCATTTCTTCGCGACGGGGATGCCACTGATCATCACATGATCGATACCACCAGCGTCCATCGCATCGAGCAACTTCTGCATGCCGTCGGTTTCCTGGAAAAAATCCACGTAATGCAGATGCGCATCGCTATAGCGGTAATCGCGTCCTTCAGCTGCAGCAAACTGCGACAGCACCAAGAGCACGGATAGGGAAAGCAATTTCGGAATGTACAAAGCAGGTCCTCCTGACGGCCAGCGGAATAGACCCCTGCTACGGATGACCGTTCATCTTTAGTAAGCATGGGGTCAATGGAGCGCAGCTGACAGTCGGCAACACTCAACATACTCCCCACTGTATTTTGATTAGAGTCAAAGCCTCTAGGTGGGCGCGCCTCTAGTATCGGCGCAACACGATCACGCCGAGTTACCAGGCACGCTTCGAAAGCGCCCTGGCCCAGCAAAGGAAGAACCACATGACAATGAAAACCATCAGCGCACGCGGACAGATGAACGCAGGGATGACTATCGAAGTCGAGTGCGGCAATCATCGCCTGGTCATGGATCAACCAAAGAGCGCTGCAGGTCAGGACCTTGGCCCCACCCCGCTGGAGGCCATTCTGGCCGCCGTAGCCGGCTGCTTCGGAACTATCGGCCGCTTCATCGCCCACCAACAGAAGATCGAACTACGTGGCATGCGTTTCGAGATCGAAGCAGATTACGACCCGGCGGGCTTGCTCGGTCGCGATCCTGCTGTACGACCAGGCTTTCAGGAGTTGCGCATAAAGGTGGACATAGACGCCGATTTGGATCGAGCCGGCAAGCAGGCGATGCTGGCGCTGATCGAGCAGCGCTGTCCTGTGGCTGACAATCTCACCCATGGCACTCGGCTCGTCAGCGTGTTGCTTTGAGACACACCGAAACGCAAACGGCCCGTCACTGACGGGCCGTTTGCGTTTGCGCATTGCAGCTATGGATCAGGCCGATAGCTCAACCAAAAGCTTGTTTAGCCGCTGCACGTAAGCTGCCGGGTCCTTCAGGCTGTCGCCGGCGGCCAGTGCGGCCTGGTCAAACAGGATGTGCGAAAGATCCATGAAGCGATCTTCATCCGGCTCAGCATCCAGCTTCTCGATCAACGGGTGCTGCGGGTTGATTTCGAAAATCGGCTTGGACTCCGGCACCTTCTGCCCGCTTGCCTCCAGTATCTGCCGCATCTGTAGGCCCAGGTCCTGCTCGCCGATTGCGAGGATGGCCGGCGAATCAGTCAGACGATGGGACACCCGAACCTCGGCGACCTCGTCACCCAGGGCACCCTTCAGGCGCTCCACCAGCCCTTCCTTGGCCTTGGCGACCTCCTCCTGAGCCTTCTTGTCCTCTTCGGAGTCCAGCTTGCCCAGATCCAGATCGCCACGAGCAACGTCGGCGAGCTGCTTGCCATCGAAATCAGTGAGGTAGCTCATCAGCCACTCATCGATGCGGTCGGTGAGCAGCAGTACCTCGATGCCCTTCTTGCGGAACACCTCCAGGTGCGGGCTGTTCTTGACCTGCGCGTAGCTTTCGCCCGTGAGGTAGTAAACCTTGTCCTGCCCTTCCTTCATGCGCGACAGGTAGTCGGCCAGCGATACCGACTGCTCACCGGACGCATCGCTGGTGGATGCGAAACGCAGCAAGCCAGCAATCTTCTCCTTGTTGGCGAAATCTTCCGCCGGACCTTCCTTGAGTACCTGACCAAACTGCGACCAGAACTTCTTGTAGTCCTCGGGCTTGTCCTTGGCCAGCTTCTCCAGCATATCCAACACGCGCTTGGTCAACGCCGACTTCATCGAGTCAATGACCGGATCCTTCTGCAGGATTTCACGGGATACGTTGAGCGACAGGTCGTTGGAATCCACCACACCCTTGATAAAGCGCAGGTAAAGCGGCAGGAATTCGTCGGCCTGATCCATGATGAATACACGCTGCACGTAGAGCTTGAGCCCCTTCGGTGCCTCGCGGTGATACAGATCGAACGGCGCACGGCCTGGCACATAGAGCAGCGAGGTGTACTCGAGCTTGCCTTCGACCTTGTTGTGGCTCCAGGACAGCGGATTGTCGAAGTCGTGGGCGACGTGCTTGTAGAACTCCTGATACTCCTCGTCCTTCACCTCGGTACGCGGACGAGTCCACAAGGCGCTGGCGCGGTTGACCGTTTCCCACTCCTGCTCGGCCGGCTGATCCGCTTCCTCACCGTGGGCCTCTTTCGGCAGTTCGATCGGCAGCGCGATGTGGTCAGAGTATTTTTTGACGATATTGCGCAGGCGCCAACCATCGGCGAATTCTTCCTCATCGCTCTTCAAGTGCAGAACGATACGGGTGCCACGTTCAGCTTTTTCAATGGTAGCGACTTCGAATTCGCCTTCGCCCTTGGAGGACCAGTGAACGCCCTCATTGGCCGGCGTACCGGCGCGGCGGCTGTAGACATCGACTTTGTCCGCGACGATGAAAGCTGAATAGAAGCCCACACCAAACTGACCGATCAGGTGCGAATCCTTCTTCTGATCACCAGAGAGATTCTTCAGGAAATCTGCGGTGCCGGACTTGGCGATGGTTCCGAGATGCGCGATCACGTCGTCGCGGTTCATGCCGATGCCGTTGTCTTCGAGCGTAACGGTCTTGGCGTCCTTGTCGAAGCTGAGGCGAATCTTCAGGTCCGCACCACCTTCAAGCAGCTGCGGATTGGCCAGCGCTTCGAAACGCAGTTTGTCGGCTGCATCGGAGGCATTGGAAATCAGCTCCCGCAGGAAGATTTCCTTGTTGGAATACAGCGAATGAATCATCAGGTGAAGCAGCTGCTTCACTTCGGTCTGGAAGCCCAGGGTTTCTTTTTGAGTCTCCACACTCATCGTCTACTAACTCCACATCAGCGTAATGGCACGGACCGCGACTGCGGCGATGTCTGGCAGATGGGGGCACGACCATGAATTTCAAGGGCGGCCAACGCAAGCACTGCCTCGGCCGGAGCGACTCAGGGTTCGATTAGTTCGAGCAGCACGATCTCGCCGGGAGCCAGATTGTAGGTGGCTTCGCCGGGGCCGCGGATGACCCGCCTGATGATCAGGTTGCCTTCACTATCGAGGCCAGCAAAACGTCCTTGCGCGACACCGCCGCGCTCGGTATGCGCACGCATCAGCAGTTGCTGGTAGCGCCCCGGGTTACTGAGCACCTGCTCCATCGAAAAGCGCAAACGCCGATCGAGCGTGCTCTGAGGCACTTTTGCAGCTGCAGCCTCCACGGTGTCGCTCGGGGCGATCGGCTCCGCATCCTGTGTGGCAAGTTGTGGATACTCGTCACCTATGACATACCAGCCCTGCTCGCTCTTTTTGAGGCGCAAGGTGAAGGTTTGCAGCTCGCCCTTAACCTGCGCTTGGACTTCTACCTCCAGCTCGTCAGCAGGCAGCGTTACTGGGGGCATCGAGTGCAGGGCGACATTACGATTGGCATGTCTGCGCTTTAAGTAATCCTCGATCACGTAGGCCACGGTGTCCCGCGAATCGTGCCGACGATCAACATCACCGCCGAGATAGCGCAGCCGATCGGTATAGAGCTCGATGACACCGGTGAGGCTGGTCTCATACTGCGGCGGCAAGACAAGATGGAAACTGCCTCGCAGCTTATTTGGCGCAACGGGCTGCAGGTCCAGATGCAAGGTGTACCCACGATCGAGGCGACGCGTCTCGGGCAATTCCTGATCGTGGCTCAGCCAGGCGATTTCAACCTCAGGCAAGGCTCCAGCGTCATCCTCGGGAAGTACATCCACACGCAGCGCGCCCTCCGAGGGCTGTCGCAGACGGATAGTCACTTCCTGACGGGCAAAAAACCCCTGGCCTTCGCGCAACGTGAGCACACCGTTGATCACCTCGCCTTGTTGCGGTGCAAACCTGCGCCCATTCAGCTTTCCGCGAACGCCCATCGCCAGGTCTGGTTGTACCTGAGTCGGCAGCCAACCCAGGCTGAAAATTGCTTCCAGCCGCTCTGCGTCGCGGCTGGCCAGCAACGACAGACCCACAATGAGAGGAATGACACCCAGACAGGAGAGAATCAGCGCCTTGCGTGCCTTACGCCAATGGCTGAACACGAATGCCAGTGTCAGCGGTGGCAGCAAACTGCCCAGCCCCCATAGCAAGCTGGTGGAAAATGCCTGGCTGATCAGCCAGATCAAACCGGCAAAGATCAGCAGCAGGCCGCCGAGGATCAACAGTGCTTCCATTCGAGTTCCTTAACGCTATCGCACAGGGCCGCCGGCGCGCATCGCTACGCGGCCGCCCGGACGAATGCATCAGGGCTCGTCGATCTTGAAATGGCAGCGGGCAGTAGCGATGGGCTCGGCCTGATGGGTCTGCCAGGCGGTAATCGCCACATTGGCGACCCTACGACCCTGGCGCCAGACCTGACAGGCGGCAAAGGTGTCACGATAGTGACCGGCGCGTAGATAATCTATCGAGAAGTCGATGATTTTGGGCAAATGTGGGGCCCCCATGAACATCAGCAGGTGTAAAAGCGCTGCGTGCTCCATGAAGCCCGCAATCACGCCACCATGAATGGCCGGTAACGGATTGCCGATGTTGTCCTCGTTCTGTGGCAGACGAAACACCATTTCGTCACCGAGGCGCAGGCACTCAATTCCGATCAGTTTGGCATATGGCACCAGCTTGATCAGCGAGTCGTAATCGTTGCTGGCATGGGCTTGTTGGACCAGGTCATTCAGGTTGAGGCCGCTCATACTCCGCCCTCCCTGCCAGGACCACCCTTGCCCATGCGCATGAAGGTACCCACTACGTGAGCGATGGGTTCATTGATGTCGCGCTGATATGCAACGCCGCGAGTGAATATGACAGTCGGCGTGACGCGGTAACACTCGGCGAAGCCAAAGATATCGTGTCCAGCCTCGGCTGGGTGCATGTAATCAATACGCAGATCGAGCGTCGGACAAACTTCAAGTTCCGGCAAGGCGCATGCGGTAGAGATGCCACACGTGGTGTCCATGAGCGTAGTGATCGCGCCGCCATGTACGCCGCCAGTTTCCGGGTTGCCGACTATTCTCTCGCTGTACGGAAGGCGCAATGTGAGCCCCCGGCTATCCGCGTGCTCCACACTCAAACCAAGCACCTGGCAATGCCGCAGGAAAGACAGGAAGCGCTGGGTGCGCTCGAGTATCTGGCTATCGCTCATTCGAGTTCTCGGGGAATGAATCAAGCCGGGCATGATACCGCTTTGCCATGTACGCCCCTACTCTTTGGGCGCCTCGACCGGAGAAGTTGGCGTGAATACCATCACCTCAAGCACGTCGGAGTGGAATTCGCGGCGATAGAGAATCAACACCACGCCAGTGGTGACCACCATGAAGAACCAGGGATGCACGAACCAGGACAGCGTCGCCATCCCGAAATAATAAGCACGCAGGCCGAAGTTGAACTGGTTTGCCGCCATGGAGATGACTTGCGCAGCGCGCTCAGCGAAGGCTCTGCGCTCCTGATCACTGACGTTGCGCTCCCCTACCATCGGTGCAGACGCAACCAGTACTGCGGCAAAGTTGTATTGGCGCATGCACCAGCTGAATGTGAAGAACGCGTACACGAAGACGACAGCCAGACACAGCAGTTTGACTTCAGAAAGACCGCGACTGACCGGTTGCGCGAACGGCAGGTCAGCAAGAAGTGAAACCGCCCGGTCAGACGCGCCCAAGGCAGTCAGAATACCGGCGAGAATGATCAGCGTGCTGGACGCAAAGAACGATGCATTTCGCTCCAGATTGCCGATCACGTTAGCGTCGGCAATGCGGTTGTCACGCATCAGCAGGCGCTGCATCCAATCCTGGCGATACAGGTGCAGCACACTCGCCAGACAGGCTGTGTCACGCCCGCGCCAGCTGGCATAGCGGGTGTAGCCGGCCCAGCAGACAACGAACCAGAATACGGCGATCAAATGCGGCAAGGTTGGGTCGGATAACGTCATGGCACGCCCTCGGAAAACTCGCGAGATTATAGCCAGCGCCGTGCTGCCATGACTGTCGCACGACAATAGCGCTGCGCCGAAGATCAATCATCTACCTCGACGCACCGCAATGGTTCCTCAAGCCTGCCGCTGCATATGCTCGGCGCGACCTAGCAGGCGATCCGTGGCGACGGCCAGGACCAGCATCACCAGAACGGGGACCAGCCAGCCCATGCTCTGATCCGCCAACGGCAATTGCGTGAACAATGTAGGAACCCAATCACTGAAGCCCGCGGCAGCAAGGCCATCGACGACTCCGAAGATCAGCGTAACCGCCATCACCGGCATGAACACCCGCGACGGCGATACCCAGAAGCGATCCAGCAAGCTCAGCGCAACCAGTACGATTGCCAGCGGGTACAGACCAACCAATACCGGCACCGACACGCTGATCAACTGAGTAAGGCCCTGATTGGCAACCAACAGGCTGAACAGCGCAAAAACGATCACGACGGTGCGATACGAAACCGGCAGTAGCCCGCTGAAGAACTCGCCACAGGCGGTCGTCAGACCTACCGCGGTCGTCAAACAGGCCAGCGTGATGACCACTGCCAGCAGCAGACTGCCCGGCGTGCCGAACGTGTGCTGCACATAAGTCGTCAGAATCTGCACGCCGTTCTCGGCACCGGCAGCAAGGCCCTGGCTGCTTGCACCGAGGTAGAACAACGCCAGATAAACCAGCGACAACCCGATAGCAGCGATTACGCCGGCAATCATCGAGTAGCGGGTCACCAGGGCTGGTTCGGTTACGCCGCGGTCACGGATTGCCGTGGCGATCACGATCCCGAAGACCAGCGCACCGAGGGTGTCCATAGTCAAATAGCCTTCTAGGAAGCCCTTGATCAATGGAGAAGCGCGATAGCCCTCGGTGGCAACCCCTACCTCGCCCGCGGGTGCGAAGATTGCCGCGCCACCAAGCACCAACAGTGCAGCCAACAACACCGGGGTAATGAACTTGCCGATACGATTGATCAACTGCCCCGGATTCAGTACCAGAAACAACATGGCCGCGAAGAACACCAGCGTGTAGATGAACAGTGGCGTTCCAGAATTGCCACTGAACGGCGCGATGCCCATTTCGAACGAAACGACGGCCGTACGCGGAGTAGCGAATAGCGGGCCGATAGCCAGATAGACGGCGACCGCCAACCCCGTGCCCGCAACTTTGCCAAGTGGTGCGGTGAGGCGATCCATCCCGCCACCAACCCGCGCTAACGCAACCACCGTCAGCATCGGCAGACCAACACCGGTCAGCAAGAAGCCGAGCGCCGCATGCCATACAAGCTCGCCGGCTGCCATTCCGGCGCTGGGTGGAAAAATGATATTGCCCGCGCCGAGAAACAGCGCAAACGTCATGAAGCCAAGGGCTAGCAGGTCAAAACCTTTCAAACGATTCATGCGGGGAAAACTACCAAATGGATAACGGCATAAATGAATGCGACGCACACGTCAGGAGCACGACGGGTCAGCAGTTCACACGGGCCTGAATGATGGGAATACGGGTTTCCTTCGGGGATAAGGGGAAACGTCATTCAGCCGGTTGGGCCGAATCCTTCGTTGCACGTCATCGATCTTTTGGACCGAACAAACGTATGAATGAGCGGCAATGATGCCACGATGCAGTCATGAATGCCGATTGGAACGTCGGCTTAATCTGCGAAAAGTGTCGCTCTGGATGTTCAGGGCAACGATCACGCGACTAACGATGTAGAGCGCATGCTGCAAGTCGGTTCGTTAACGCTACAAGGGCGTAACGCCAAAGCGCCCCCGCCGACACGGCTGACCGGATCTGCGAGGGCGTCTTGCAACAAGACCAGGTAGGCGCCCACATAACAAGGTGGGCGCCCGAAAAGCCCGGAGGTTACCGGGCCTCTCTCAGGCAGGCTGATTAGGCCTTTGCCTCCCAGCCAGTCACTTCCGCCAACGCCTTGCCGATATCGGCTAGGGAGCGAACGGTCTTCACGCCAGCGTCCTGCAGGGCTGCGAATTTCTCATCCGCAGTGCCTTTTCCGCCAGAAATGATCGCGCCCGCGTGCCCCATCCGCTTGCCCGCCGGGGCGGTAACGCCCGCGATATAGGAAACCACCGGCTTGGTGACATTGGCCTTGATGAAGGCAGCAGCCTCCTCTTCCGCCGAGCCGCCGATTTCGCCGATCATCACGATGGCCTCGGTCTTCGGGTCGTCCTGGAACAGCTTGAGGATGTCGATGAAGGTCGAACCCGGGATCGGATCGCCACCGATGCCGACGCACGTCGACTGACCGAAACCCGCATCGGTCGTCTGCTTGACAGCCTCATAGGTCAGGGTGCCGGAGCGGGAAACGATACCGACTTTGCCTGGCAGATGAATGTGACCAGGCTGAATCCCAATCTTGCACTCGCCTGGTGTGATCACGCCTGGGCAGTTAGGCCCGATCAGACGCACACCCAGCTCATCACACTTGATTTTCACCTCAAGCATATCCAGCGTCGGGATACCTTCGGTGATGCAGACGATCAGCTTGATACCACCAAAGGCCGCTTCGAGAATGGAGTCCTTGCAGAACGGCGCTGGTACGTAGATTACCGATGCATCGGCACCGGTAGTCTCAACCGCCTCACGGACGGTATTGAATACCGGCAGACCCAGGTGCATGGTGCCACCCTTGCCTGGCGTAACGCCGCCGACCATCTTGGTGCCATAGGCAATGGCCTGCTCGGAGTGGAAGGTGCCCTGCGAGCCTGTGAATCCTTGGCAGATTACCTTGGTGTCCTTGTTGATCAATACGCTCATTACTTGCCCTCCGCGGCTTTGACAACCTGAATGGCCGCATCGGTCAGGCTGCTCGCGCCGATGATGTTCAGACCGCTTTCGCTCAGCATCTTGGCGCCCAGATCGGCGTTGTTGCCTTCCAAGCGGACAACCACGGGTACTTTTACGCCCACTTCGCGCACTGCCCCGATGATGCCCTCGGCAATCATGTCGCAACGCACGATGCCGCCGAAGATGTTCACCAGAACAGCGGCAACGTTACTATCGGAAAGAATGATCTTGAACGCTTCGGTCACTCGTTCCTCGGTGGCGCCACCGCCCACATCGAGGAAGTTTGCCGGCGCGCCGCCATGTAGGTTGACGATATCCATCGTGCCCATCGCCAGGCCGGCACCATTGACCATGCAGCCAATATTGCCGTCGAGCGCCACGTAGTTCAGCTCCCACTTAGCCGCGTGGGCCTCGCGCGGGTCATCCTGGGACGGGTCAGCCATGTCGCGAAGCTTGGGCTGGCGGTAGATCGCGTTACTGTCGATATTGATCTTGGCATCCAGGCAGTGCAGGTTGCCGTCGGTCTTGATCACCAGCGGGTTCACCTCAAGCAACGCCAGATCGTAGTCCTGGAAAAGCTGGGCAAGGCCGACGAAGATATGGACGAACTGCTTGACCTGATCGCCCTTCAGACCCAGCTGGAATGCCAGCTCGCGCGCCTGGAAGGGCTGAGCCCCCACTAGCGGATCAATGGTGGCCTTGAGGATTTTCTCAGGGGTGTCGTGAGCGACCTTCTCGATGTCCACGCCACCCTCGGTGGAGGCCATGAACACCACTCGCTGACTGGCGCGATCAACGACGGCGCCCAGATAGAGCTCCTTCTCGATATCGGTGCAAGCCTCGACGAGAATCTTGCTAACCGGCTGACCATTAGCATCCGTCTGGTAGGTGACCAGACGCTTGTCGAGCCACTGCTGGGCAAACGCCCGGGCTTCATCCTTGCTGCGGACCAGCTTGACGCCGCCGGCCTTGCCGCGACCACCGGCGTGAACCTGGGCTTTGACGACCCATTGGGTTCCGCCGATCTTGTCACAGGCTTCCGCTGCCTCTTTCGGGCTGTCTACGGCGTAACCCTTGGAAACGGGCAGACCGTATTCAGCGAACAGTTGTTTACCTTGGTACTCGTGAAGATTCATGCTTTCTACCGTCTGGTTTGGTATTGGCGCATTTACGGCACGACGGATCGCCGTGCCCCCTCACAAGTCGCTGAAAACTATCCGCGAATTCACGATACCTCTCAGCGACCTGCAATCCCTTTCGAATCTGCAGTTTGCAAAAGGCCCGGCGTATCCGCAGATACGTCGGGCCCGGGTACAGCACGATACCGATTAGCGCTTCTTGCGATTGGCGATGTGAATGGCGTGGCCATTCACTGCCAGAGCCGCTTCATGCAGCGCTTCGGACATCGTCGGGTGCGAGAACACCATCATGCCCAGGTCTTCGGCACTGGTGCCGAATTCCATGCCGATCGCGCCTTGCTGAACCAGCTCGGCAGCGCTTGGGCCCATGACATGAACGCCCAGCACGCGGTCAGTCTTGGCATCGG
>Ga0189292_10099_pt1 | contig 49187 bp, 39 predicted proteins | sample UW1oraminimetaG_FD_130317 | JGI IMG/M metagenome (GOLD analysis project Ga0189292, IMG submission 130317) | Marine microbial communities from the Costa Rica Dome - UW179A-orange mini metaG | ecosystem: Environmental > Aquatic > Marine > Oceanic > Photic zone | place: Costa Rica: the Eastern...
GTTGAAAAAGCCTTTACTCTCGTTTTGCTGAAACCGGAGTTTGAAGTCATTCGGAATGACTATCAAAGATATTTTCACCATATTTCTCTACAAGAATTTGATTTTGTCGGTTCTATACATAGGTACGAAGACGGCTTATCCGAACTGGAAAACTTGATAAATCTACCGCTTGAAAGCCTCAGAGAAAATACAGCTCCTGACTCAGAAAGCTTAGTAATGAAATACCCAGAAACTTACTTAAAAGCTAAAAGCCTATTAAAAGCTGAATTTAATTTAGTACAAAAATTTTGTTAAATTAAGCCTATAAAACGCATAGTTCATTTTTAATATCGCAGCTTTCTAATAAATCTCTCCTTGCAGTAAATAGTGGTGGAGTTGGCGCTGAAACTGAATTGTCAATCGACTCGATTACTAACTCAGAACTTTTTCAACAGCGTCAAATTCTTATCTAATAAGCGCAGCATTGAGACCAGAGGCGAACTCTTTGAGTTATCTGAAGTTGCCCCTCAGTGTTAGAAATTACTTTTGGGTAAGTCTCTTTCAGGTTTCGTTGACCCTTTCTAAAAAGTGGTCAAGCAAATTGAATCGACTTTCCCAACAGTTTTCGTCGATAAACTTTTGATAGATATCAATATCAAATTGATGTGCGATAGCATACCTAACATTTTTGACAAACTCTTCTGAATCATTCGAAACTAAGACAGCATCGCAAGTAGGCAGATTGTCAATGTTAGTTGTAACCACAGGACGTTGATTGCTTAAATAAACAAAGACCTTAAGAGGGTTCATATTGGTCGTTAATGCTGTTTTTTTGTGAGGAACAATACATACATCAAACTCCCTAATAACTGTATTAACATAGCGGTTTTCGACTACCCCAGGCATGAGAATGTTTGAAATTTCACTTAGTCGCTTAATATCAGGGTTCGCATGTGTTGAGCCGACAAGAACGATTAATGCCTCAGGCATTTCATTCGCTAACTTCTCTATCAATTTGTCATCTATTTTTGATTCAAGGTTACCAACAAAACCAATTACCGGCCCCGCATGAGCACGAATACTTTTAATGAATTCAGTTTGAAAATTGACTTGGTTTGGGCTCCTCTCGCAGCCGTTGGGTACTAACTTCAGGAAAGGGGTATAGCCTGCCATTGAGTCATATACTGATTTACAATTAGCAAAAGCCAAGTCAGCTTTGTTTAATATACCCTCATAATGCTTAGTGAGTCGGGTAATTTCATTACTGCTCACATTTGGCCATGTTCTGTGATCATCGACAACATCCACAACTACAGACTTCGGCTCGAATATTTCGATCAAGTCTTCCGCTAAATAGTTTTTAGGATAAAACCAGAAGACAGAGTCTTTCGGAACAATTCCCTCTCGTTCGAATACTTTAGTCAAGAATTCACTGTAGTCCTCTAACAGTGAAACTCGTCCCGGTATTGGAGTATCAGAGTAATAAATACCTGGCTGATGAATGAAAACATCGTAAGAGAGCTTTTCAGTGTCATGCTGACCAAGCTTTTTTTCATATGTCTTAATGTAGACAGCGCGCTCTTGAGTTAGCGTTGCTTGCTCACTGATTTTCTTGTTTAAATCAAATGTTGATATGGGTGCATCTATGACTAGAACTTTTCTGACATCATCACGCTCTGATAGCAATTTAGCGACCATATCGTGCCGACGTCCATACAGCCCTGAATCATTCTGTTTCCAGAATAACACCACATCTATTCCACTTAGGCTATTAGAGCGAACTTTGGGAACAAACGCATTTCGTAAACTCTCCCAAAATATCTCCTGTTCAGTAATGTCGATATTACCCTTCTTATTTAAAACTGACCTAAATATTTCACGTAAGGTTGATTCTGCAGATTTGTAGCTATAGTTTGATAAAAATTTCTCTTTACGTTTCTTAAGTTTTTCGGCGCTCGGTTTCCGATTTGCAACTGAATAGATTTGGGAAGCCAAGTCATGCTCATCTATTAGTTCTGCAACACCATCATCAACTAGCTGTTTCAGTGGAACTGTATTGGATACAAGCAAGGGCTTGCACATAGCTATTGCATCCATCGCTTTAGCTGGTAATTGGTATTTCGACGTTTCGTGTGTAACATCTTGAGGCAAACAGACTAAGTCGGCCATCGATAGAATCTCTGGAATGGACGAAAAAGGCTTGTTTGGAATGTTGAGAAGCCTGCCGTTACTTAATCTCTCTAATTCACTAGTAACTCTTTTATCAGGTGAGGTTCCAACAACTATGAAAAGAAAGTTGTCATCATCAATTTGAGCAACAGCCTGTGCAACTTTACCTATTCCTTTATGAACTCGAGGAGTTCCAAAAAACATAACCACTCTGGCTTTCTCGGGAACTCCATATTGGCGTCGCACCTTAGCACTATCAAACCTAGATGGGTCAAACGTGGTTTCGTCCCTAACGTGTGGAATTTGGTGACCACCAAATTCTTTTTCCAATGCGACGTTTGAAACAATGACCTCGTCAGCAAAGTCGACTAAATTGTGGCTAAGTTGTGTCCATTCACTCTCGTAAGGCTCTGTGATGTTGCTGAATTTTTCGGGGAATTCATTCAACTCCGCTAAAGGTATACCTGACTTTCCTTTCGTAAAAGATAATTCGTGGTCGTCTACATCAATTACAAGCGGAATACCTTTGTGTGCTTTGAAAAGCATTCCTAAATTTACGGACGGTAACCTCGGTTTACACGCAATAACAATATCTGGGGTATAGCGTTTTACGATTTGTTCTGCCTCTTCCAATAACTCAGGGAGAAGTTTACCCTTCAAGGAAATTATCGGAATCTTCGACTCTCTAACTGGCTCCCATATATCTTTTCCGTACCGCTCGAACTGATAACCAGCAAGCAAAACATTACCTGCGACTCTTTGAACTGCCTCTGCAAGCATATAAGCCCTACCTAGAGGGTTATGCCCAATATCCCAGCTAATGACAAGTACTGTAATAGGGAGTTTTTTCAAATCCTGAGATAAAGGTATGTCTCTTCTCTCAACTCTTTTACTTTTGTATTGTTCTATGGGTTGCTTAGCTGGTTGCGCTATTTTATCAAGGATGTTTCCGCCTCTTGACTTTACATTTGTGTATTCAACAAGAAAGCTAAAAATAGGAGCCTGGTTGGGAAATTGTTTCGACAATTCCTTAAGATATAAATTAGCTGATTCATAGTCATTGTGAATCAAGGCTTTACGAGCGAGTTCTAGCTTTTGTTGATATTTTTCAGTCATTGTTGCTTATCAGTAGGTGGGAGTTTGGTTGGTAGTTAAGATAAAAATACAAGGTTTGAGAATATCACACTGCGTCAGGCGCTTACAATCGAGCCTTTATATCAACTACTCTCAAGAAACTTTCTCATTTTCCCTTGAAGCAATGCCAGACTATGCTGATTTTTCAGGGGGCTGTAAGCTTCTCGTTTACAATCTCTTATCTGATCCACTCTACGCTCTCTAAAACGTTCAAGCTCATGGTGAAAACTATTTGCTTCCAACCAGCTGTTAAAGCTATTGTTTTTTTGAGAGAAGGCCCCATAGTTGACGAAACTTTCTTCAATAGGTAGCAAATACATAGAATGGCTCACGGACATTATGTTTGAAATTCGTTCTGCTGGTATCCGTACATGTTGCGGAGCAAACAAAATGGCCTTTCTGCTAGCAATCGTAAAAGCCTCACGCTGTTCATCTAAAAAGATTAAGCTCGCATTTTCACCAATGCTTAACATTTTATGTGATTGCTTCATGTCTCCTAAAACTAACACATAAATACTTAGCTCTGCCCGGAAAAAACGCCGTAAATAATTAACGAACCAAGCTAATTCAATAAAATTTTCTTCTTCATAGACAAAAATCATTGAATAAACGCTTTCGAAGTTGGAGCATAGACTGGTTCTGACATCAAGGTGCTCACGTTCGAAGTCTTTTGTTACCACTAGTTCAGCTAGTTTAAGAGCCGTAAGTTGATCGCTAGAGGTTCCGCACAAAGATGATAAAAGTCCTAGCGATGCTAATCGTTCAGCGTAAATCTTGCAGTTGTATAATGACTTATACACCGCAGCAAGAATTAAAGACTCGCGCGATAAATTAACAAGATGAATATTGTCTGCTCTGTGATTAAGTGCATATTGAATTAAAGAGCCAAGTCGCATTTCACCTGCATTTACGTATAAACAATCCGTTTGCCTCTGTTCTTGAGGCATGTTTTGGTAGGAGCTTAACGCTATCCGCTCCCTTCTAGAAATTACAGTAATCCCAACGCTACTTTTTTGGCTTTTATAAAAATCGTAAAGACTGTCTGCTATGAAATGACTTTCAGTAAATGCGCCTTTGGCAATTATCATGGTACGTGTGACACGCTGTTCCTTGCACAAACTTTCTCTTAATTTTTCGAATGTGAATTGGAAAGAGGAAGCTAGCGAAGGGTTTTCTTGTGTTAAAGACATTAGCGATGACAATGCCTCATAAGCGCTGAATTGTTTTTGATAAAACTGTTTTACTAAAGAATTCGTCTCAGTATGTACTTTCGCTTTAACTTCAACCGTAGAAGACTTTATCCAGAAAGGAATATTACTATTATCGAGCTTTGCAGAACTAATTAAAACACCATCGTCCTCATAGTGATTCGTGTCATCCGAGCTTATATACGATGCCCATCGTTTTACAAAGACATGTCTGTTAGGTTTAACATTATCAAAACGACCTTCAGACTTTGATTCATGGTGAACAAGAACACTTGTAGTTACGACTTTAGCCATTAGAGCAGTATGTCTTTTAAGCTTTAAACACAGATCGATGTCTTCTTGCCCATTAATGTAGATAGGAGAAAAGCCTTCAACCTCTGCAAAACTTGTTGCCTTCACACAAATGCAAGCAGCTGTAACGGCTGAGAAATCAGTATTTTCTATACGCTCTACAAAGTTTTTCGGTTTACCATTATATATGCCATAGCCTATACAGCTATTTTCGTTAAAAGTGATACCAACACTTTGTATCGTATTATCTGGGTACAGAAGCAAGGGTTGAGATGCAAAATATTTTTCAGATTTCACTGGCGAGACTAATGGGGAAAGCCAACCTTCAGATACTTCAATGTCGTTATTTAGGAAGACAATATAATCACCTTCACTCTTGCTAAATCCTACATTACATCCAAAAGAAAAATTCATATTTTTATTGAGTGATATAACCGAAAAGTTTTTAAAAAGGCTAGTAAGCTTCTTGAGAACTGTTTTAGTCTGGTTGTCAGATCCATTATCTACAGCGATAACTTCTAGGATTTGATCGTCATCATATTCAAAAACCGAGCGAACACACGCTTCTGTCAACTCAGCTTGGTTATAAACAGGAATGACAATAGAAACTTTTTCTTTTTTTCGTGTCTTTTCTTTTAGCTCCTGCCAGTCAATTGTAGCTCTCTGATGTTTCAGTATTCTAAATGACTCTATCTGCTGGGAAGTTGATAAGAACTGCTCTAGGAAAAGATAATATGGTATGTAATCTACACTGCCTACAAAGTCATGTTTGCCAAAGTCGCGTGCGGTGTGTTCGAGAAGCGCGGACAGATCCCTACTATCTTCAGCAATAAAATTAAGAGTATTACCAACCTCTCGTGTAGAAGCTTGGGATACGAATTCAGTAGGTCTACATATCTGTGAAAACACATTGCCTTCATAAGAAAAAATCAAAGCAATTTTATCTGTTCGATCACAAGCTAAAAGAAACACTCTTTCTAAAGCATTTGCCCAAGCTCCATCTTGGGAATAAGATTGAACAAATAAATGTTCATTTTTGATGGCCCATTCAGACAAAAAACTCAGAACAGCTGGCCTCAGACTAAAGTTAGTTCCAGCAAAAAAACCATATGAGTGCCAATCTTGGTCTAATTTCGGTGTACTTTCTAATAAGTTAGTGAAATTCGTTTCATTGCCTAACATTAGGTTCTTGCATGACAAATAAAAGGGTGCCATGCCAGCAAACGAGACCTCTTCTCTTTTTTCAAACACGTGTTCAATATGCTGTAAGACCCTTCTTGAAACTAATGCCTGACCAGCGTATTTGTTCCAGGCAATGTCGACATCATCAATTTCTTTTTTAAGATGGAATTTTGTTACGATATCGTATGAAGCCTTAAGCTCAGGAAGAAGTTTAAGGAACGGTAAGATATCCATTCCCCTATTTTCGAAAACCCTCAATTGAACAGATAAGCCCTTTTTGTTTGCTGCTCTTATCACATACCTTGAAAGCGTTTGATTACACGTTATAAAAATGTCGGCTAGGTCGGCGCTCTCTTCTAGATATTCGAGCGCTTTTTCTACGTGGTTTTGATAATATATATGACAAACAACGGCATGTCTTAGCACTTTCCTTGGCTCCATGTCAGTCTAAAAAAAGCTACTCATTCGCAATAATAATACTGCACCAGAGCCGAAAACATCTTCTTCCACATTAGACAAATCTAAAGTGAACTTTGGATCTTTTCCGGTACTCTTAATAGCTATCTGCTTCCCCCCTTGAAGACTTAAGAACTCCATTTCCCCAACCCCAGAATAGTTTGGTTCTTCAGTATTTAAGTCCCAAACAACGCTACCATCCTTTGCTTGAATTTTACATTCACCCAGAAGGAACATTCCTTCTTTATTTGAGATATCCAATCTTAGCGAATTAATTCGCTTGTGCGGAATTTGGATGTTAAATATTTGCTCAGAGGCAGAGGCTTGGAAGCTCTGTTTTACCGTCTTTTCTTCAGAGAAGGCATTTGGTTCTTCTGCCCAGTAAAGACACAATTCTGCTAACCTTGTCTGTTGCTCCTCTTTGGAACCTCTTACAGTAAAATGGGGCAGATTAATAAACTCTTCTAAAGACGCATTCTCGTTAAGACTACCCGTATTGAATGAAGCGGAAAAATAGGAGTTAATTTCTCTGAACGCGCCCTGAAATTGATTGATATCGACAGATATGGAAAGCTCGCGTAATAAATATTTGACTAGATTTATCCTAGAAACAAAAGATGCATCGTTGGGTTGGGCGACAGAGGTAATACCTCCTAAAGTTACAACTACGCCCCTAAATGCTACTAAATCGAAATATACGTTACCTGGGTAATTCCACTCTAAATCGATAAACTCGATGTCATTGGTTGCACTCACTATCATATTTCGAGGGAGTGCATCTAAGTATTTCCCGGGAATTTGACTTAGTTGGTTTCCTGTTGAGCCTTCGTCAATCTGAAACTTTCTAAGTTGACTCAACCATACTTTAAACCAAGGAACTAATTCCTCTACTTTCCAGTTATCTCTTTGAACAATTTTATGCAAAGAAAATCGATAAATATTTCCTTCTACCAATTGTTCTTCGGTAACTATTGATGAACCACTTTCATCAAACTGAGTTCTATTAACCGTAGTTGTACCGCCATTATCAATAAACTCAATATATTGTCTCGTGGTTCGGTTTCTCTTTGGAGAAAAATAAGAAGCTATGACTTGAGGCTTGTATTCGAATATAGGTGGCGCTTTATGGCATACAAATAAGTGTGAGTTCGCCATATCAGGTAATAAACCATTTCTTTCTATCAACCTTAAAGTAGATTCTAGAGAAAATGTAGGTTTGGCTATCGGTTGTCCATCGTGTATAGCAGTGCCAGCTACGATATCTGATAAATCGAATTTATTGGGAGAGCGTGTGTATAGAGGGTGAACGATCAACGAGGGTAACTTATAATCGGGAAACGCTAGATAAGTATCTACCTTTTTGAAACCTTCACTTATAAACTTAGTTTCAAGCTCTTTTTTACCAAATGTTATAGGATCTTTATTCGTATAAATGTCGTTAATACCAGCCATTATTCCAACACCGTGGTCTTCTGGCGCGCCAGCAAAGTACTTCAACCCTAACTGATTCTCAATAGCCACAATTAAGATACCGTTAGGCTTCAGATATTGTTTAGCTTTCTGAATAACATGACCGATTGGGTCGTCACTATCAACGTAAATCTGTGAGTATTCCAAAACCCCGATTAAAGTTACAACGTCAAATTGAGCTTCAAACTCTAGATCCTGAATTAAGTCGATAACAATATTTACATTAGGTAAGTCTCTGCATCGCTCTGCTGCAACTTTACCTCTATTGACGCTTCCTTCGACAGCCACTACGTGATTGGATATTTCCCCCAAATAACGAGTAATTGCACCACAACCACACCCTAGCTCTAGGACATTCTTGTTTCGAATGAAACTTTCTAATGGTTTAAGAGCATGGTGTCGGTCTGCCGAAAAGTGATAGAGTTTAGCCCAACTTGTCTGATTCGCACCTAGCTCTTTGGAATAAAGTGAAACATCTTTACAGCTTGATACTATTTCGAAAATTTCATTTTCTATAGCGCTTCCATCGGAGTATTCGTGAGCTTTTTCATGAGAATTACGCCATACATTAAGCTCTTCGATTTTTTTATACTTTTCAGTCAGTGAAATACGATGTTTAGTCCGTTCTATAGTACTATTTATATTCTCTATTATTTCATAAATATATTTTCGGGAACTATACACATTTTCGTTATGAGTTTGTCCTCCAAGCAGTTCTTTATATTTGTATAGTAATAAAACGTTTATCGCATGGATAACTTTTAAACAACTGCTCTGTTTAAACTCAAACTCTGACAAGCTCTTAATAGCACGTAATTTATTTACAAGCTCCTTTACGCTATGCGTGTCCATATCATCTAAATAAACCGCACTTTCTTCTAAAGAGCCAATCAATTCTTCCAAACTAAAATCCTAAGTAATTAATTTTAAGGTGCTGTATGTATCTGATAAAAGAAATTTAAAGAAGCGAAGATAAAAGAAAATAAACTTCTATCTCCTGCGCTTTAAATAACACCTCAATGTATTTTTACAATTCAAAATCAATCAAATTGAGGCCATTTTCTTGATAGAATTCTTTGAAGCCAATTATGTTACGTTCGCACGCGGGTGTAGTAGCGTCGAAATCGACATCTTGCAGAAGCGTGTGAATTTGCCTTAAGCGGCTCATGTCAAAGCTCTTTAACTCAAAACTTGGTACGCCCATTATTTTCGAAAGCTCTCTAGTACGATTATCATGGGTTAAGAGAATCGCGGGTGTTCCAGCTAAAATCGATGTGACGGCTCCGTGAATTCTAGTTCCTATATACAGATCATCTTTCCTAACGTCCGCAATCCATTGATCTAGATCTTTGTGATATTTGCCTTTCGACATTATTATATCTACAAATTTTTCTTCGTCATCTTCGTTATAATAATTGAGTGCTAGAGCGAATTTTGATGAAACATCTTCTCTATTCATCAAACCGATTTCAAATGCTTCTGATTGATAATAAATAGATGATGCTTCTTCATAAGCAAACTGATAAAGTGCCCTTTGCTTATCATCATGATGCAACTCACTTGCATTTGGAAGATGATAACGAGTAGGACCCACGCCGATTCTTAACCTACTTGATGTAGAAAATTCGCGTAATTTTGGAATGTTCCGCCTTGAGAATATAGATGGGCATCCAAGCGCTCGAACATTAAATATACCTAAGTTTTCCAATACCTTTTTCGTAAATAAGCCTCTAACACCTATAAATGTAGACTTTTCTGAGATAACACGAAGAAATCGTTTTGTTCCTTCAGAAATGCCGTCTATGTCATACTCGTTTTCTAGCTGGCTTCCGAGTCCCACTACACAAACTGGCAAATCGGTTTCGATTAGCAGGTCGGCTAGAAACCCCCAATCCTCTTTTTTATTCACCCAATTTGACGCTGGTATTACTATGTGAGTGCACTCTTGTTTAACTTTAGCACTGTCAAAATGAAACCCAATATGGGTACAGTTTTCTATTTGGTTATAAACCGCATTGGTAAAAAGCATGTTTCCAAAATTGTTCCCACTTGACTGTAAGGCCTGAGAACCAAACTCACCTTTAAGCTTTCGGAGATCGATTCCTACTACACCTACTCTGATACTCATTTTATTAGTATTCCCCAAATTAATTAAAATAGTTCTCTAAGAAAACACGATAATCATCTATCTTTTTCTTCATTGTATTCGATATAGGCCATTGGCTAGAAACTCTTTCTTGGATACTAACCACCTCGTCTAAATGATTATTCTTCTTAGTTACACTTGATGTATGCCGCCTATGCGAATTGAGCGACTCGTGAATGAAAGCAATTTTTCCTTTAGCCAATATCTCCAAGTAAACCAGCCAGTCTCCAGCTACCTTTAGTAAGGCTAACTCAGAATCTAGTTTATCCATTGTTTCCTTAAACGAGTCCCTACGAAATATTGCACCGCTCACATTTGGTATTGTATTTTTAACACACAGCGCACGTTTAATTTCATCGCTTCCCTCAATAATATAATCTTCTTCCCAATAGTCACCAATGTCGCTAGTGTAATCTTTATAGTCATCAGCTAATTTAACGGAATCTTGATCGATTTGTTTTGATTGGGAAAATGCCATCACAACATTAGAATCTTGATACTGATGTACTAACTTTTCTAAGAATGTAGGTTCAGCAAGATCATCTGCCTCTGCAATCCAAAGGAGGTCTCCAGAGGCGACTTCCGCTCCTCGACGCCATTGTTTGAAAACGGAGCCTGAATTTGTTTCGTTAACAATAAGTTTTGATGGGATATTTGTTCGTTTCAGAACTTCCTCGATTTTTTTGACGCTATTGTCAGTAGATTTGTCATCTAACACAATAATTTCAAAAATAGGATATGTTTGAGAAAATACTGACGTTAACCTGCTTTCGATGTATTTTTCATAATTGTAGTTAGGGATTACTACAGATACTTTTGGGAGGAAAGCTCCACCAAACTGCATTAAATCAAATAAGTAATGATAAAAACTTAATTCTTCCTTTACTATTGCCTGACCTTGCTTTGCCAGAGATAGAGATAGCTCAACATCATCGATTATTTGTGCCAATGCATTTGAGTACGCACTGACGTTTCCTTTTTCTACCAATAGTCCACAGTCCCGTGACAATAGATTTTCGAATCCGCCGCTGTCTTTAAATGCTACAACAGGGGTCAACGCATCTAAAGCCTCTAATACAACAGAGGGAAATGGATCTTCTCTTGATGTTAAAGCATAAACATCAGCTGCAACATAATACCGGCGAGGGTCATCCACAATACCAGGGAGAATAAATCTCTCTCTAAGCTTTTTATCTGTAACGTTAGTTAAGACCTCAGTTACAAAAGGTTTGTCCCAATGCCCCAACCATAATGCGTAAACATTTTCGTTTCTTGACATTACAGCCATTGCAGATTCAACAAAAATGTCAAAGCCTTTCCTATGGTCCGCATATCCAGCACACATGATTATTTGTGAAGTTAGTGGAATTTTAAGTTCCCTCTTAACCTCATTTTTTACATGCTCTTTATTTTGACCATCACGTAAAATACTAGGCAAGTAAATACCTTGGGGTCTAATTTGAGTATCAAATAGCTTTTTCCCAATAAAGCTCTCGAAACCGTGAAGTACTTGATGAGCAGGAAATACAATTTGATCGGCATTCTGAGCAATAAGTTCTGCGTGCTTTTCCAAATGCATATCTTTGAGTACGTTAGGAAGCTCATGAATCAAAGAAACAACATTAAACCCTTCTTTCTTTAAATAGGGAGTGATTGTGCCGGATACTGTAGTATTGACGATCGCAACGCCTAAAGAGCTATTCTTAACCCGTTTTAACCTCTCTGAGATATCATGCGCGCTCATGCTTTCTAAATTAAATTGATGAACTGCTGCATATTGTGCATACTTTTTAAGCATAACGCCTTCACCGAGTACTATGAGTTCTACATCAATACCTAGCTTCTGCTTAAACTCCTTTGCCATATTTAAGCAAAGAATCTGGGCTCCATGAGGATGAGCGTCATGACTAACTATTATTATCTTATTTTTTTTTTTATTTATGAGTTCATGGGCATTCTTAATTGCTTGAAGCCACGCATAGCCATACTTTTGGTCGGGCTCTAAATGGGCTCCCTCTGCCCATTCGTTCCATGCGTTTATAAAAACAATTTGTTCATCTTTAGTATTGGAAGACCTTTTGGCTTCGTTGAAGGCATCAACCGCATTTTGCTCAAAGAGTTTTGGGCAGCTGTTCTGGAAAACAGTGCCTTTGTTCTTTTTACGTGCAGTATTGTCCCAAGACGGAGTGAGTCCTCTAAAGAGAGTATAATCAACATCCTTATAGCTTTTACTTCTTTCGACAAACACTCTCCAGTCATATACTGTTGACTGAAAGTCCTCAACTATAGGGGTTTGAAACTCTGTAATATTCGGAGGATTACTTTTATTTGGCGGAAACTCGACTGCAGCATCGAAATCATATTCTTCAGGCGGAACTGACTCAAAAGACTGCGGGTACGCAAGATATATTTCACCGACTCCATTTTCACGACACCACTTTCGCCAACGCTTTGCTGTTGCCTTCATATCAGGAAATAGATTCGGTCGATAAATCATTAAAAGAGGTTTACCGTTTATTTTAATGTACCGCTCATCTTTGAGATATTTCGAGGTATTTTCTATGAACGCAATGTCGTCTTCTGGAGAATAGTCTTGCACCATAAGAAGATCATTATCTAAACCATCCCAGCGCCTACTCCAGTTCTCATTTGCCCAACACACACAAAACGGAAGGTCTAACGTTTTATCGGCTAACATGTTATCCAATGGTTGTTCCAATAACCTTTGGCCAGAGAACCAATAGAGGTAATAGCAGAAGCCCTCAATACCATATTGCTTAGCAAGTTCAATTTGCTTTCGTTGAGTTTCTTTCTCTAACAAATTGTAGTATCCCAGGAAGTCGTCTGGAACATGTGGTTGGTAATGACCTTCGAATTGAGGCTTAGCAGGTTTGACGTTGGTCCATTCTGTAAATCCTTTTCCCCACCATTCATCGTTTTCTGGAATTGCATGAAATTGAGGTAAATAAAAACATATCGCTCTTACGGCTTTAGTGTCGCATATTTCGTCTGTTGGCAAACGTTCAATATATTCTGCTGGAGCAACTACATAGGGTGAGTCATATGGCTTTGGAATGGCCTCTCTGCCTTCGAAGCGACCATTTCCAACATAGTGTAAAAATGGATTAACCTCAGCTTGTGCAACATCTGGATTATGTTTTAAATAGAATTCTGTATCAAACATACTTGAAGGGTTGCGCTTCTGTTCAATCCCTTCATTGAGGAAATTATCAAGAAGATTATCAACACCAGTTAATTCATCGTAATATCGAGAAAGATAATATTCTGGATCAAAGAGTTTTGATTCTACTATCTGATCGAAATAATAATCTTCCAAAGACTCTGGCTTTACTAACACTAAACGAGGATCTTTTTTATCTATGACGACTTTTTCTCTAATAGTATTACCAAATCGATCTTTATTTACTGCCTGTTTCAAAACTTTAACGGGCAAGCTTTTTGAGCTTAGGCGTTCTGTATATTCAATTACTAATTCTAAACTCTCGTAGAGGTCCGAATAAGTTTGCTGAGCTTGTTTGTAAAGTGCCACTGCTTCGTCGAAGTCACCCTTGTGAAAAAGAATGTTCGCTTCGCGTAATATATTTTTTTCCATTTTAGTAAACTACCTAAATCTTTTTACTAAGAGTCAAATGACATAAGCTTCTGAATTAGCTCTATTTGTGACTCGAGTCGAGTACCGGTTCGCTTGAGCAATTCGTACTTCTCTTGAAGTTCTTTATTTTTTTTATTTTCTTCTTTCAACTTATTTTCCAGCTCGCTTGACTTTTCACTTAACGCTCTCAACTTGAAAAATAGTGGATTTGGAATAAAGTGCACCCAATTGTATCCACTAAAATTCTCCCCTCTTGTAAAAGAGACAAAACCGTTATTTTCTAAATAGAGCTTTATAGAGTCTTCCGTTTCTTGCCATTCAGAATCTTGAGGTACACTCCAGACTATTATTTCATCAATAATGTTTAAGGCGTTTTCAGCGGAAAGACTGCTTAGCAGTTCAAATTGAGAGTCAGGTATATCCAAAACAAGTGTTTTTTTATCAGCACCTGAAAAAAAGTCGTGAACAATATCAACCACATTTTTTGTGTGAACTTCCCGTTCATTTTCGACTTTCAAGCCAGGAAAATTTGACAGAAAGCAACCGATGCTATTAAGTGAAGATAATTCAGGGATGTTGGTTTCTTTAAAAGTAGATAGACTTTCTTCAGTCGAGACAACTAATTGTTTAAAAGAACCCTTAAAATTTTCTGGAATTGCTAACTCATCTAAATGCCTCGCATCGATGAGCAGCATTTCATCAAATTGAGAATGGAAATACTTTAAACCTTCGCAATCTCCGCAACCAAGCCATAAAAGCTTATTTACTGACATAATACTCACCTCAGCCTTTTCTTTTGTCAGCTAGCATCTTTGGCGATGGCACACGACCTTCTCTCTTACCACACTTTATAAAGTGCAATAAGGGGTTTATTTCTGCCTCTGCGACGTCAGGATATCGCTCAAGATACCAGTTCCCGTCAAAATTGGGCCCAGGTAGGCGCCCTTCTTCTGCTCCAGCAATCAAATAATGTTGGGCTGGATCTACATTAGCTTCTTGCACATCACTATACGTTTCAAGGTACCAATCAAAATCGAAGTATTCGCTCGTTGCTATAAGTGCTATATCCGCCTTTACAGATTCTGATATTTTATTTTTATTGAGCTTTGACTTCAGATTTTTTAAGAGCCTACTGCCTTTCCAAAATGGGGAAGATTGAATTAATTCTAGCTCCCTATTGATACAAAACATTTTATACCGTAGCGAGCTATATTTGTGCGTTATCTCAGCATTTCGCGTTTTGAATCTTGTTAGCTCTCGCTCTAGAACTTTCTGTTTTGCTATAGCTTGCTTTCTGTCCCTTTCTGCTCGTTCGGTAGCTGAACTATATAAAAGAGACAAATTCATCTGTTCTTCATTTACATCTAAAATTTTTGTAGCTAATACTCTGTTTTCTTTCTCAAGCTCACTGTTCAATGTCGCTAATCTATTTGCATCTATCGACTTTACTTCGTAAAGCTCCTGCAAGTTTTGAATTTCTTTTATCGAATTATCCAACGACTCTTGAGCTGATATTTGTTCAGCTTCAGCTACCTTTAACGCAGCCAAGAGTTCGTCATTTTCTTTATTTAGTTCGGCTAGTTGCTTCGAATACTTATTTTCGAATTCCGATTCTTTTATTGAAATTTCCTGATGCTTCTCAACGAGCGACTCTTGAAGAACCTGTATTTGATGAATTGCACGCTCACGGTCTTTTTTAAGGCTTTCCTGTTCCGCTACATGTGCTTTCAACTCGGCAGTTACATTAAAATTTTGTGTTTTTAGCTCTTCATAATTCTTTTTCAATTGCGCTATATATTCTGATTTCTCGTGAAGAAGATCTATTGATGACGCTATATCGGAAGATTTGCCAAAGGATGTCTTGATAAAAAGGGAATCTTTAACAAATTCTAACTCTGATTGCATGTCGCTTTCTGATATGTGAATTTCCTCTACAAATTGTGAAATTGCAGAAAGACTCCCCACCTTTTTCTTCAGCTCTTTGTTTTTACGAATAAAAAAGTCAGCTAACATGCCTTCCAAACTACTATTCTTATTAGAATATGTAACTTTATAGGCTATTCCATTTAACGCCGTATTAAACTCTTTATTTCCAACTATGGATATACCAACACAAGTAAGAGAATTTCTATTCTTCTTTTTTAGTTCAAATAGTTCGTTAGACATAGTTTCATAGTATGAAACAACCTTGGAACGCACATCTAAATTTAATAGGCACTGAGATAACAAAGAACTAAGAGTTGGATAAAAGAGATAGCAATTATCTTGGCTGGGCTCAATTGAGAGTCTTCTCAATAGCTCAACATTTGTTATGTTTTCGTCACTTGTTTTTATGGAAACACTAGCTGGACCTAATGAACTTTCTAGTTCGGCTGGATAGTAGAAGTAAAACACATTCGCTTCCTGTTTTGTGCTTGTATTTATTTTAATCTTTTGTCTGACGTATGCACTCTAGTTCGTATCGCTAGAGTTAACTGCGCAGTCGCCCAAGGATTTGACCAAAGTAATACTATCACCTAATAAGTTATACTTTTAGTCAAAACTTATTAAATTTTATATCTTACTCGAACGACACATGATTAGTTCCTACAACTATTAGCTTTAACTAACCGTCTTTTGCAACAATCCCAATACCTGCTCATCACTAGACTTAGCTTGAGCTCGAACAGAAATGCTCGCCTGTTCAACTATTTGTGCTTGAGTAAGTAATGCAGTTTCTGAAGCGAAGTCAGCGTCAGTTATTTGAGAGTGAGCGTTGCTTATATTCTCAAGGCCAATTGCGTTATTTCTAATAGCGGATGACATCTGATTAATTTTAGCACCGTAGAAAGCTCTACTTTCTCCGACTATCTCAAGCGCACTATCTATCTGTGTAAGCGCGTTTTCAGCTTCACTTTCACTTTGCAACGAAGTGCCGCCTAGCCCGAGGTCTGTTAATGTAGCGGGTGTTTTGGTAAGTTCAATGAAGTCAGTACCAACACCTAATTGATTGGTTGAAGTAATATCAACGGGCCCTAAGCTGAAATTTTGACTGTCTCCGTCCCCAAGCGATGTCCACGAGGCTGTTACACTAAAAGAGCCTGTGCCGATAACAGAAATAATGAGCGGTTGTGCATTGCTCGTAATTGTAAGGTTTTCATTTAAGTTGCCGCTGGCGTTCTGATCCCCAGTGAATGAAATGGTATTGCCGTCTATAGTAGCGCTTCCGACTGTTAATAAATCACTATCGTCGTAAGATGCCGATGGGCTATAGCCGTTTGTCGGAAGAAAGAATGTCCCCTCAATGGCTGAAGAATTCACTACGCCGTAAGCCCCCCACGTAGCTGCCGAAAGCGGCGTACCCGCTAGGTGCTTTCCGTCTACGGTAAACACCTGAATATCGTCGTTAGCGCCATTGTCATGTAAATCTATTTGAATGTTTGAAGAGCCAGCCGGTATGTACGCAATAGATCGCAGTCCACTTGTCATACTTTGAGCCACACCGTTAGTAAACGTGTCACTAATTGAAGGTACGTTCGCTGAAAGCAAATCAGTGTCACCTACCAGCGGCAAGTGGTTAAAAGCTTCCGTGTTGTAGGCAATGCCATTAAGTGCATTTTTAAGTTGTTGGAATTCTTTGTCTAGAGCTGCACGGTCATTTACCGCATTTACGCCGTTTTGCGATTGTATTGCCAATTGCCGCATTCGTTGCAGTATAGCGGCAGACTCTTGCAGCCCACCCTCAGCGATTTGTGCGTAGCTGATACCGTCATTTAGGTTTCGATTAAGCTGGGTATACGCCTTTTTCTCGGAAGCAAGTCTATTGGATATCTGAAGGCCTGCACTGTCGTCAGCAGCACTGTTTATTCTTAACCCAGAGCTCAAGCGTTCTAGACGGGTGGATAATGCTGTATTTTGTAAAGTTGAAAGACCTTGGGACTGGTAATTTCCTGAAACCGATAGCACGTTATTTCCTTTACGCTTTTATCTTAGTTAACTTAAATTGGCATAGTTTATATGTTTGTTTCAGCAATAAGCACGCCAACAACTCCCTTACGCGCGTTAAGAACGATAATCTAATTTTATTCCAAATAGCTTCCGGCATATACCTAAAACAGCGCTTCTAAACTCTGATGAAGAGACAGCAGCTTGTAAGCGGTATTCTGAACTGGCCGAGAGCTATTAGAAAAATGGAATAGTTAGACGTTCTTTTAGACCCTCCTGTGTATGGGAAGTGTATGGAACGTATCTCACACTTTGATTTATACATACAAAAAAAGGGGCCTGAGTTTTCACTCAGGCCCCTTTTTCTAATCGAGTATTAATTACTCTTCAGTTGCTTCTACTGCTTCTTCTTCAGCTTCTACAACTGGACGGTCAACTAGCTCAACATATGCCATTGGGGCATTGTCGCCAGCACGGAAACCGCATTTAAGAATGCGAGTGTAACCGCCTGGACGAGCTTCGTAACGAGGACCAAGCTCGTTGAATAGTTTACCTACAACCTCTTTGTCACCAGTGCGGGCGAAAGCTAGACGGCGGTTTGCAACGCTGTCTTCTTTAGCCATAGTGATTAGAGGCTCGATTACGCGACGTAATTCTTTCGCTTTTGGTAACGTAGTTTTGATCACTTCGTGCTTGACCAAAGAACCGGCCATGTTTTTGAACATAGCTTGACGATGGCTGCTGTTGCGATTCAACTGACGACCACTCTTACGATGGCGCATAGTTTTATCCTTCTCTACAAATCAGTTTGATAAAAACCTGATTAATCTTTTTCAGCGATGCTCTCTGGCGGCCAGTTTTCTAGGCGCATACCTAGAGAAAGACCACGAGATGCTAGAACATCTTTGATTTCAGTTAGCGATTTCTTACCAAGGTTTGGCGTTTTAAGTAGCTCAACCTCAGTGCGCTGTACCAGGTCACCAATGTACTGGATAGCTTCTGCTTTCAAACAGTTTGCAGAACGTACTGTCAGCTCTAGGTCATCTACTGGACGAAGCAGAATCGGATCGAATTCTGGCTTCTCTTCTTTCGCTTCTGGCTCAGACACATCACGTAGGTCTACGAATGCATCTAGCTGTTCAGCTAGGATAGTAGCAGAACGGCGGATCGCTTCTTCAGGATCCAAAGTACCGTTCGTCTCCATGTCGATGATTAGTTTGTCTAGGTCTGTGCGTTGTTCAACACGAGCAGACTCTACACTGTAAGCAATACGTTCAACTGGGCTGTATGAAGCGTCTACTAACAAACGACCAATTGGACGATCATCTTCTTCAGAGGAGCGACGGGTAGAAGCTGGTACATAACCGCGACCCATTTCTACTTTAATGCGCATGCTGATTTCAGCTTCGCCAGTTAAAGTACAAATAACGTGGTCAGGGTTTGTAATTTCTACGTCGCCATCATGCTGAATATCACCAGCAACAACAGGGCCAGCGCCAGATTTCACTAGAGTTAGGGTTGCCTCAGTTTTACCTTCAAGGCGAACCGCTAAACCTTTAAGATTTAGCAAGATTTCAATTACGTCTTCCTGAACACCTTCTTTGGTGCTGTACTCGTGAAGAACGCCGTCAATTTCTACCTCGGTAACTGCACATCCTGGCATAGATGACAGTAAAATACGACGTAGGGCGTTACCTAGAGTATGGCCAAAGCCGCGCTCTAGTGGTTCCAAAGTTACTTTGGCACGAGTAGGAGAAACGTTTTCGATCTCAACTAATCTCGGTTTTAGGAATTCAGTCACAGAACCCACAATGCTTCCTCTTTAGTTAGCTTTACTTAGAGTAAAGTTCGACGATCAACTGTTCGTTAATTTCCGCAGACAGGTCAGTTCTTTCAGGAACGCGCTTGAAAGTGCCTTCCATTTTGCTGCTGTCTACTTCAATCCAGGTTGGCTTCTCACGTTGGTCAGCCAGTTCCAAAGCAGCAACGATACGCGCTTGCTTTTTAGCCTTTTCACGAACAGAAACCACGTCTTCGGCAGAAACGTTAAACGATGGGATGTTCACAACTTGACCATTTACCATGATCGCCTTGTGGCTAACTAGCTGACGTGCTTCTGCACGAGTGCTAGCGAAACCCATACGGTAAACTACGTTATCAAGACGCTGTTCTAAAAGCTGTAGCAAGTTTTCACCTGTGTTGCCTTTTAGACGTGCAGCTTCTTTATAGTAGTTGCGGAATTGCTTTTCCAGAACGCCGTACATACGACGAACTTTTTGTTTTTCACGCAGCTGAACACCGTAGTCAGACAGACGGCCACGACGGGCACCGTGCTGACCAGGCGCTGTATCGATTTTACATTTAGAATCGATTGCGCGAACGCCGCTTTTTAGGAACAGGTCTGTTCCTTCGCGACGGCTAAGTTTGAGTTTTGGACCCAAATATCTTGCCATGATCTTTCTCCAACTGTCCGTCGATTAAACGCGACGTTTTTTCGGTGGACGACAACCGTTGTGAGGAATAGGGGTCACATCGGTAATGTTTGTGATCTTATAACCTGTAGCGTTAAGAGCACGGATCGCAGACTCACGGCCTGGACCTGGACCTTTAACGAAAACTTCAAGGTTCTTAAGACCGTATTCTTGTGCAGCAACACCTGCACGCTCAGCAGCTACCTGTGCAGCAAATGGGGTAGATTTACGTGAACCACGGAAACCTGAACCACCAGATGTCGCCCATGCTAGTGCATTGCCTGAACGGTCTGTAATAGTCACAATTGTGTTGTTGAAAGACGCATGGATATGAGCCATACCGTCTGCAACCTGACGTTTAGCGCGCTTACGCGTGCTACGAGCTGGTGCTTTAGCCATAACTTACTCCCCGTTTACTTCTTAATTGGCTTACGAGGACCTTTACGGGTACGCGCATTAGTTTTAGTGCGCTGACCACGTAGAGGCAAGCTACGACGGTGGCGAATACCACGGAAGCAACCCAGGTCCATCAAACGTTTGATGCTCATAGAGACTTCACGGCGTAGGTCACCTTCAACGGTGAATTTAGCCACTTCGTCACGAAGCTTATCAATAGTAGCTTCGTCTAGCTCTTTGATTTTTGTATTTTCTGCAACACCAGCACCCGCACAAATGCTTTTCGCACGTGTGGGACCAACGCCATAGATCGCTTGGATAGCGATTACAGCATGCTTGTGCTCAGGAATGTTAATGCCAGCGATACGGGCCATTAACAGCACTCCTCTTGTTTATTTGTCGACGACCTAAAAAGCCCGATAGGATACTTACCCGTCGACTAAATTGCAAATTAAGGTTCAAAATACTTTTAAACAAAACTAGCAGAACCTGACAAGTACAATCCAGGTTCTGCTCACTTAGTCTTGCAAATATTCTGTTCCGCTTTGATTAGCCCTGACGCTGCTTATGCTTTGGGTCAGAACTGCAAATTACACGCACAACACCGTTGCGCTTGATAACTTTACAGTTACGGCAAATCTTTTTTACTGATGCACGAACTTTCATTACATCTTTCCCCTTTCTATCAATATTAAGGGGCTAACTTATCGGCCGTAGCCTTTAAGGTTAGCTTTCTTCAGCACAGACTCATATTGACTAGACATCAAATGTGTCTGTACTTGTGCCATAAAGTCCATGATAACTACTACGATAATGAGAAGCGACGTACCACCGAAGTAGAACGGCACATTCCAAGCAATTAGCATGAATTCAGGCACTAAACAAATAAAGGTTATGTACAGTGCGCCAGCCAGTGTAAGGCGAGTCATTACCTTGTCAATGTATCGTGACGTTTGCTCACCCGGGCGGATGCCTGGGATGAACGCGCCAGATTTCTTCAAGTTATCTGCTGTATCACGCGGGTTGAAAACCAACGCCGTGTAGAAAAAGCAGAAGAAGATAATCGCAGCTGCGTATAACATCACGTACAGCGGTTGACCAGGAGATAGCATAAGCGCTACATCTTGCAACCACGCTGTTGATTCATTCTGTCCGAACCATCCTGCGATGGTACCCGGGAACAGAATAATGCTAGAAGCAAAGATTGGTGGAATTACACCAGCAATGTTGACCTTTAGCGGTAAATGGGTGCTTTGCGCAGCAAAAACCTGACGGCCTTGCTGACGTTTTGCGTAGTTTACCACAATTCTGCGCTGTCCGCGCTCTACAAATACAACTAGGTATGTAAGAGCAATAACAATTGCGCCAATCAACAGTAGGAACAACAAGTTAATGTCGCCCTGCCTTGCTTGTTCCGCAGTCTGACCTATCGCTGTTGGCAGACCGGCAACAATACCAGCAAAAATCAATATAGAGATACCGTTACCAATACCTCGTTCGGTAATTTGCTCACCCAACCACATAAGGAACATAGTTCCTGTGACTAGGCTCACTACTGCCGTAAAGTAGAATCCGAAGCCAGGGTTTATCACCAATCCATTAATCAGGTTAGGCAAACCAGTCGAAATTCCAATTGATTGGAAGATAGCCAATACAAGCGTTAGGTAACGCGTGTACTGACTAATTTTACGACGGCCTGCTTCGCCTTCTTTTTTAAGCTCCACCATCGGTGGGTGAACCACCGAGAGCAACTGCATGATAATGGATGCAGTAATGTATGGCATAATGCCCAAAGCCAGAACGGATGCACGCTCAAGCGCACCACCAGAGAACATGTTAAACATTTCTACAATGGTGCCTTTTTGTTGCTCGAACAAGTCAGCAAGTACAGCTGGATCGATGCCAGGGATAGGAACGTAAGAACCTAGTCTGAATACAACAATCGCACCAAGTACGAACAACAATCTTGCCTTAAGCTCACTCAAGCCGCTTTTAGCGCCTGAATCCAATCCTGGTTTAGCCATCTAGCTTATTCCTCTACTTTACCGCCAGCAGCTTCAATCGCTTCTTTAGCGCCTTTAGTAACCTTTAACCCGCTTACTGTAACAGCGCGTGAAACTTCACCGCTCTTAACAACTTTAACGAACTGGATTTCTTTCTTAACGATACCAGCTGCTTTTAAAGTCTCAAGAGATGCAGTATCACCATCAACCTTCGCGATTTCAGCAAGAGTTACTTGATCAGTAACAAAGCTCTTGCGTGAAGTGAAACCGAACTTAGGAAGACGACGCTGGATAGGCATCTGACCACCTTCGAATCCTGGCTTAACGCGGCCACCTGAACGGCTTTTTTGACCTTTGTGACCGTGGCCACTCGTTTTACCAAGACCTGAGCCGATACCACGACCAGAACGCTTACCAGTAGGCTTTGAACCTTCGGCTGGAGAAATTGTGTTTAAACGCATGTCTTACTCCTCCACTATCTCAACCATGTAATATACACGGTTGATCATGCCACGAACGGCTGGGGTATCTTCCAGTTCACGAACATGGTTGATTTTACGAAGGCCTAAACCTTTAAGCGTAGCTTTGTGCTTTGGCAGACGGCCAATTGCACTTTTAGTTTGCTTTACTTTAATCGTTGCCATGTCTGATTACCCCAAAATTTCTTCTACAGACAATCCACGCTTCGCAGCAACTTTCGCCGGGCTGTTCATTTCTGTCAGCGCGTTGATTGTTGCACGTACAACGTTGATTGGGTTTGTAGAGCCGTAACATTTTGAAAGTACGTTTTGTACGCCAGCTACTTCAAGTACTGCACGCATCGCACCACCGGCAATAATACCGGTACCTTCAGATGCTGGCTGCATGTAAACTTTAGAGCCAGAGTGACGACCTTTAATCGGGTGCTGCAACGTGTGACCGTTAAGGTCTACGTCAACCATGTTGCGACGTGCCTTTTCCATTGCTTTTTGGATTGCAGCAGGTACTTCACGTGCCTTACCGTAACCAAAACCAACGCGACCGTTACCGTCACCCACTACTGTCAATGCAGTGAAACTAAAGATACGACCACCTTTAACCACTTTAGATACGCGGTTTACGGCGATCAATTTCTCTAGAAATTCACCATTTTGAACGTCTTGTTTAGCCATTATAAACTCCTAGAACTGAAGACCAGCTTCGCGAGCTGCATCAGCTAATGCTTTAACGCGACCGTGGTATTGGAAACCACTGCGATCGAAAGCCACTGTTTTAATGCCTTTCTCAAGAGCGCGCTCTGCGATTGCTTTACCGACTACCGTCGCTGCTTCAGCGTTACCTGTAGACTTAAGACCTTTTGCAAGATCTTTCTCAACAGTTGAAGCCGCTGCCAACACTTCAGAACCGCATGGAGCGATTAGCTGAGCGTAGATGTGGCGAGGTGTACGGTTAACTACCAAGCGATGCGCGGCCAGTTCACGAATTTTTGCTCGTGCGCGAGTTGCGCGACGAATGCGAGCTGTTTTCTTATCCATCGTATCACCCACCTACTTTTTCTTAGCTTCTTTACGACGTACGTGTTCGTCAGCGTAACGTACACCTTTACCTTTGTAAGGCTCTGGTGGACGGTAACCGCGAATGTTCGCCGCAACCTGACCAACCACCTGCTTATCGGCGCCTTTAACGACGATTTCAGTTTGGCTAGGAGTTTCAACCGTAATGCCTTCAGGCATTTCGTATGCTACAGGGTGAGAGAAACCTAGTGTAAGGTTTAGTTTGTTACCTTGTGCTTGTGCACGGTAACCAACACCTAACAACTGAAGTTTTTTCTCAAAACCTTCTGAAACACCTTGAACCATTGCGTTAAGGATAGAGCGCGCAGTACCGGCCTGTGCCCAACCGTCAACAAAGCCTTCACGTGGAAGTGCTTTAAGTTGGTTCTCTTCCTGTGCAACTTCTACAGCGTCGTTGAAAACGCGGGTCAAAGTGCCTTTACTACCTTTAACAGTAACTTCTTGACCAGAGATAGAAACTTCTACACCTGATACAACGTCTACTGGGGCTTTTGCTATACGTGACATTTCAACTCCTCCGTTATGCTACATAACCGATGATCTCACCGCCCATGCCAGCGTTACGCGCTGCACGGTCAGTCATCACACCTTTAGAAGTCGACACGATAGCTACGCCTAAACCACCCATAACCTTTGGAAGCTCATCTTTTTTCTTATAGATGCGCAGACCAGGACGGCTTACACGTTCGATAGTGTCAATTACTTGCTTGCCTTCGAAGTACTTAAGCGTAACTTCTAAAACAGGCTTAACGTCACCAGAAGCAGCGAAGTCAGTAATATAACCTTCAGCTTTCAATACTTCACAGATTGCAACGCGAAGTTTTGAAGAAGGCATAGTTACAGAAACTTTCTGTGCCATCTGGCCGTTACGGATGCGGGTAAACATATCCGCGATAGGATCTTGCATGCTCATTATCAGCTACTCCTTACCAGCTGGCTTTCTTAAGGCCAGGGACTTCACCGCGCATCGCTGCTTCGCGAAGCTTAATACGGCTAAGACCGAATTTGCGTAGGTAACCATGTGGACGACCAGTAACACGGCAACGGTTACGTTGACGAGACTTACTAGAGTCACGTGGCAGTTGTTGTAGCTTCAGAACAGCGTCCCAACGCTCATCTTCAGAAGCGTTAACATCGCTGATAATCGCTTTAAGTGCGGCGCGCTTTTCAGCATACTTAGCTACTAGCTTAGTACGCTTAGCTTCACGTGCCTTCATTGATTCTTTTGCCATAACCCTACACCCCTACTTTTTGAATGGGAAGTTAAACGCGTCCAGCAGAGCACGTGCTTCTTCATTTGTATTCGCACTGGTAGTGATAGTGATATCCATACCGCGAACCTTATCCACTTTATCGAAATCGATTTCAGGGAAAATGATTTGCTCACGCACGCCCATGCTGTAGTTACCACGTCCGTCGAATGATTTAGGATTCAAACCACGGAAGTCGCGAACACGTGGGATAGCGATTGAAATCAAACGCTCTAGGAATTCCCACATACGCTCGCCGCGTAGGGTTACTTTACAGCCAATCGGATAACCTTCACGGATTTTAAAACCCGCTACTGATTTTCTAGCAACTGTAACAACAGGCTTCTGACCGGCGATAGCCGTCATGTCAGCTTGAGCATTCTCAAGTACCTTTTTGTCAGCAACTGCTTCACCTAAACCCATGTTTAGAGTGATTTTTTCAATCCGAGGGACTTGCATGACGCTTTTGTATCCGAACTGCTTAGCAAGTTCAGCTACTACTGTTTCTTTATAGAAATCATGCAGTTTCGCCATCGTACTCTCCAATATAATTAAACAAGTTCGCCGTTAGACTTGAAGAAACGTACTTTCTTCTCATCTTCGAAACGGAAACCAACGCGATCTGCTTTGCCCGTTGCCGGGTTAACAATCGCAACATTAGAAACGTGAATAGAAGCTTCTTTCTCAACGATGCCACCAGCTACGCCCAATTGTGGGTTTGGCTTAGTGTGCTTCTTGACAAGATTTACACCTTCTACAATTACACGGTTATCAGCAATAAGCACTTTAAGGACTTTGCCTTGTTTGCCTTTGTCTTTACCCGCTAATACGACTACTTCATCATCACGACGAATTTTATTAGCCATTATCGTGACTCCTTATAGTACCTCTGGGGCCAATGAGATGATTTTCATGAAGTTTTCACTTCTCAACTCACGGGTAACCGGGCCAAAGATACGCGTACCAATTGGTTGCTTGTTTGCATTAAGCATAACAGCCGCGTTACCGTCAAAACGGATGGTAGAACCATCTGCACGACGAACGCCTTTTCTAGTACGCACCACCACTGCGTTCAGTACGTCACCTTTTTTAACTTTACCGCGAGGAATTGCTTCCTTAACAGTAACTTTGATGATGTCACCGATACCTGCATAACGGCGATGCGAGCCACCAAGAACCTTAATACACTGAACCCTGCGAGCGCCGCTGTTATCTGCAACGTCCAGGTTAGTTTGCATTTGGATCATGTTAGTGCTCCGCTCTTAAATTAAGACTCTCCCGAGTCGTTAGTGCTGCTAAAAAACAACTGGATATCGTTGCTTTTATGTACATACCCCCATAAAAAGGGCGCGAAATAATAACAGAAAACTTTTCGAAGTGATAGCGGTAAATTGAATTATTTTTAAACTATGTGGGCAATAAAAAAGCCCCGACTAAAAGCCGGGGCTGATAACCACGTCATAGGTTATCAAGCAGGATCTTTTAGGCGATTTTCATTGCTAACAAGCTGCTTACTCAAATGCTTATAAATACATTCTTTCAACCGACTTACACCAACAGGTTTTGATATGAAGTCGTCCATGCCGGATTTCAAGCATTTTTCTTTATCGCCGGTTAATGCGTTAGCGGTTAACGCTATAATGGGGACGTCGCGAGTCTCTTCTCCCATTGCTCTTATATGTCGCGTTGCTTCCAACCCGTCCATCACAGGCATATGACAGTCCATTAAGATAATAGCGTAAGGCGATTTTTCCTTCAAAGCACTTTTAACTTTATTCACCGCCTCTTCGCCGTTTTCAGCCAAATCAGCTTTAATGCCTATCTCTTTTAATTGCTCTTTTATGACCAACTGATTTATTTCGTTATCTTCTACTATTAGTGCTTTAAACGCGCTTAGTTCCTTTTTGGAAGGTATATAGATAGGATTATGGCCACATGCTTTTTCAGCTACAGTGCCTGCGTTAGCATCGTCAAGCATGAGAGTAACAATAAATCGCGCTCCTACCCCCAAATCGCTACACACCTCAATTTTACCATCGTAATGCTTCACGATCTGACTGACGATAGCCAAGCCTAGACCTGTGCCGCCGTACCTGCGTTGTGTCGAACTTTCTGCTTGCACAAATGGTGAAAAGATAAACTTTTGCTGCTGCTCGCTGATACCTATTCCCGAGTCTGTCACAATTAATTTAACTCTGTATCGCCCTTTCCCGTATCGGGTACACTTAGTCTCAACTGTGACTTTGCCTTCTTTTGTAAATTTAATGGCATTATTTAATAAGTTGATAAGAATTTGCCCAATTCTTAATTTGTCCGCAATAAACGTTTTACCCTCTACTCCACTCGTACTCACAAAAAGCTCAATACCTTTTTCTTGAGCCAGCCTACTAAACATAGGCACTTGCTCTTCTATTGTGTCGGCGAGGTTGGTGGGCGATTCTTCAAACGACATGTTGCCAGAATCGATTTTAGAGAAATCGAGAATGTCGTTAACGATATTAAGCAACGACTCTGCACTTTTCATCGCAATAGTTGCATGTTCGAGTTGTGTAGTATTTAGCGATGAGCTTATGAGGGCTTCAAGCATACCTTGAACACCATGAATAGGTGTTCGAATTTCATGGCTCATATTGGCGAGAAATTCACTTCGTGCCTTCAAAGCACTTTCTGCCAAATCGGTTTTCTGTTGTAACACGGCTTTATCTAAGTACAGCTGCGTAATATCAACAGTGGCACCAATGACTTTAACGCAACGGTCATTTTCCATCACGGGATGAGCTCTGCTTTGCAACCAACGGGTTTCTCCTGCATCGGTGCGTACTTCCAGTTCATAGGAAAAGTCTTCACCCGTTTTAATTATTTGATTAAATCGTTCTACATAGGCCGCACGCTGTTCGTCATGAACGATAAATTTAATCACGTCTTCTGGCTTCACCACCTTTTCACCATGCATATGCAACATGCGCTTCAGTGCTCCTGACCAGTTCAAAGCTCCTGTATCAAGATTGAACTCCCATGTCCCTACACCGGCTAGGTTTGTAACCTGATTTAATAATGAATTTCTTTCTTCTAATATCGCTTTTTGCGCATTGAGATTATTTATCGCTTGTTGTCGCTCTAACTCGTTGCCGATCCAGGAAGCGACCAACAGTAGATAATCCATTTCTAAGGGCGTGAAAGGCGCCTCTCGTGGCTTGAGAGATGAGAAGTTGACTGTTCCGAAGAATTCGCCATGCACTCTTACTGGGGAAGCGAGGTAGCTTTTCAACGTATATTTTTCAAAGCATGGATGGGACGCCCCCGGTGATGTGTTTATATTGTGATACGCCACCACAGCATCATTTTTAACGACATCTGCGCAATAGGTATCGGGCAGTGCAAATGTGGCTTCTAGTGATATGTCATTGTCAGGTGTAACAACACTAAGAACACGGTAACTATCGCCCTGAACATTACTTACAATCCCTGTTTCCAACCCGAGTATCTCCGTGCCTATGCTTAGCAAGCTCTCGAGCTTTTTATCAAATGGAAGAGCTTTATCATTTGATATGGTTTGTAAATCTTTAATGATACTCATGAGGATTTTCGGCCTCCCAGACAGCAAGTAAAAAGGCCAACGTTATTAACGTTGACCTTTTAAACTTAAGTGAAATATTCGCAGATGGAAGTTTTCACTCTTATCAATTAGTCTAATAAATAGACTAAGCGATTAATAAAGCACATTAATTTCATAACCTGTTGGTGTATCTGCCGGTTCAACCGTAACTATGTAGTTTTCTTCCTCTGTAAAACCGAATAACGCCGTTCTATCAAGTAGCACTTGTTCTTCGTTGTCATCTTCGTATACGGCTATCACTTCATAGTAATCCGAAGGCAATACTTCACTGGTACTTTCAGCAAACTCTAGGTTCTGCACATCGTACTCTGCAGTATCGATAGTTTCGTCATTTCTAACTAAATAGAAGTCCACATCATCAAAATCACTAACCAGATTAATGAAGTTAACCGTTTTATCGTAGGCCTGAGGTAAACCGCTTTCCACGAAGGTCGCTGCACCAAGTTTATTGTTGGTGTTGTATATAAGAATAGCTTTACTCTCGCCCTGATTAAGCGTAATTAGCTTGTTGTTTAGTGACGTCACTGTTCCGGATGGATCCGTTACTGTCACTCGGTAATCGCCATAGCGGATAGTGCTGAATTGCGATAATTCACCGGCAGCGAGGGTAAAACTTACGTCTTCTTCGTTAGTATTTCCGCCAAAAGTAACCTGAAGTTCTGCGTCAAGGTTGGTTGAGTTATAAATACGATATTGAGAATCAGCTTCCACATCGGTAAGCGCCGTTACTGAAGAGGAGTTTAAGATTGTGTCTACCACCAGCCCATCTTGGATTGCCCCACTTACGTCACGAAGTGTCATCAAGTATTCAGTTTCGTACACAAAATCGATAGTTTGTGACTCGAACACAACTTCGTCACTTCCAGGTTCGGTTAGGTAAATCGTGTACTCACCTTCATCGAAATAGTCGCTGTCGTCATCCGCGTCCCAGTAATCAAATTCAATCATGTCTCCCGTTGTAACCGTGCCGAGAAAATTAGCAGCTTCAAACGGGTCGCCAGACTCACTCATGTAGAAATCATAAGACGACTCATCTACCGCTACTGACAAAGCGAATAACCGAAAGTGATCTTCCATGGTTTCGCGCTGATACGAATAGGTGGTAAATACAGGGTTACTAAAGTCCCCACTCATAACCACTATGGTTTTATAGCCATCTCGTAAGTTAACGCTAATTTCGTCTATTAATACTTCTTGGTCGTCTGAATCAGTGCGTATGAACTCAAGCTCTAGATCACCATCCTCCATAGAGTACATTGATGTTGTATCGCCGAATTGGGCAGAGCCAAAGCTATCGCCATCAACTTCGCGCATTTCTACGTTGGCCCCGTTAGGTGAAGCGTTGTAAAACTGTATGTAAGCATATGAATAGTCTGAGCTACTGCTGTCTGAGCCACCACATGCGGTGAGCCCAAGCAGTGCAATAAGCCCTATTACTATTGCTCGAAACCCTGTTCCGCTAAGCAAAGATTGAGAGGTCAATTGCATAAATTGAATGTCCTTTGACGTTGTTTTTAGTTGGATAAAGCCTGCACTTAAGCTATTAGGCACATGTACAGTGTGCTGTCTCGGCACGCACAATACAGCGATATGGCTACGTGAATAGCGCTTAGTTCAGGGCTTTACGCCATCTTTGCAAAGCTGACCTTTCTTTATAGAAAATTGACATTCAAAGGAAGAAAAGCAGCGGGTATAAATTGCTGCTGTGCGGTTGGCAAAATCACGTTGGAGTACGTTTACTTGTTGATTGCATTACACTCTCCAAAATGAGTTAGAAATGTGCAACGTTATTTAGGACGGGTCACGGAAATAAAAAAAGCCTGCTTACGCAGGCTTTAACAATGTCTAAAGACGGGAGAACTTATTCATACGAATAAGACAATGTCACACCGCTGTAGGTCGAATATGCACGAATACCAATGTGCCATGTACCTGCCGCTGGCGCGTCAAATGTACATACTTCGTTGTTGCCATTTTGATAAGGGCGACAATCGTAGCTATTAGTCTGAGGTTGAGAGCCAAACTTCACATAAAGGTCTGCGTCGCCTGAGCCACCCGCGGTACTGATGGTCATTTGCGTTACGCCCTCTGGGATAGTCCATGTGTAACGATCCCAGCTACCACGAGAACCTGAAAGACCAGTTAGCTGACCTGATACTGGCTCTACACCAGGCTCAGAACCGCCACCGCCACCAGTGCCACCACCGGCACAACCGTTGGTGTTAAGGTAGTTGTAAGCATCAGCCAGCTGCATTAAACCGTAACCATAGAAGTTATCGCGACCTGCACTACCTTTATCTTTAGCCGTTGCGTTAAGTGCACTACGAATTTGGTTATTTGAACACTGCGGGAAGTAGCTCCATACCAGCGCTGCACCACCTGCAACGTGCGGAGTAGCCATTGAGGTACCGCTTAGCGATGCATAGGTGTTAGTAGGATAAGTAGACTGAACTGCACTACCTGGCGCCGCAATTTCAACTTGATCGTTGTACTGGCTGTAGCTTGCACGGTTTTCGCTTGAATCTACCGCTGCTACCGACATTACCGCATCGTATGAAGCTGGGTAAGATTTAGCGCTGTTACCGTCGTTACCAGCCGCCGCAACTAACAACATGCCTGCATCAGTGAAGCTTTGCATTGCATTACGCTCGGTGGTAGATGAACTGCCGCCACCTAAACTCATGTTAACTACGTTTGAACCGGCGTCCTGACACTGTGTGATAGCATCGATAAGGTCAGACGCATAAGTCCACTGGCCGCTGTCGTTGAAGATTTTAACGATATGCATGTTCACGCCAGGATATACACCAACAACCCCTTCGTTGTTATCGTATGCCGCGATAGTACCCGCTACGTGAGTACCGTGGCCGTTACCATCGTTATACCAGTTACCCACAGCGCTGTTGTTCGCTTGACCGGTAACGCCGTCGTTTGTGCCAGGCAGATCTGGGTGACCTAGGTTGTAACCAGTATCAATGATACATACTTTGCGAGCCGTGGTATCTGACTGTGCAAACTGATTCGCCTGAACCATGGTGTAACCGTAAGGTGTAGTTTGCGCCATAGGCTTACGACGAACATCCACCTCGATGCTTTCTACGTTAGGGTTTTTGCGAAGTTTGTTTAGTGCAGACTTACTCATGGTAGCCGCAACCATTTTGTGCTTTTTAAGCTCTTTCTTGATTGCACCGCCGGCTTTAATAACTTCAGATTTAGCAGATGCGATATCGAAAGGCTTTTTACCTTTTGAGTTAGCACTTGCGATTTGACCTTTCCCTTTCAATGCACTTACTTCAACCGTTTCAGTGGTCATTTCATCTTTAAATTTGATGATATAACGCTCTTGGTCAGCAGTAACAAGACGATCGACAGTCAATCGCTTACCTAGTGCTTGTTTAAGGGTTTGAGGTTTTTCTTCAACTTTCACCAGGCCTTCGCCCGCTGCCATTGCAGAATTACCCATTAAGCCAAGTGATACAGCTAGAGCAGCTGCTGTTAGACATGTGTGTTTCTTATTTAATTTTGAGTTCAAAATTTATTTCCTGTTTTATCTGTCTTATTAACTTCAACACTGTTTTATTCCGTGCTTTTGAAGCTATTTGTTATTAAGTGACATACAGGTATAACCATTACCTCATACGAAAAGCTCATCCATGACAACCGACGCAACTGCGTTGCAACGACCTACCCGTTTGTCAGGTATATAGACAAATGGTATTACCAAATTATCTACAAAGCTCATATTAGGCGGCGAATCAGGCAGTTGAGTATATTGCCTTAACCCTGGTGAGCATTTTTAATACCTTTAAAAATGCACAAAAAAACAACACAACTTACGAAAGCCGCGCACAATGTATGCTATGAGCCAATTCATGGTAGGAATAAAAAACTATAATTAACATTAATTTTACAAATTCAAATGTAACAAAATATTAAGCGCTTTATAGCAATGCTTAAAAATAAAAAAGCGCGTACTAAATAGCACGCGCTTTTTTGAAAACTAACTAGGTTTACACGCTTAGCGCATCAACCCGAACAATGTGAAATTACAAACTTCTTTGTCTCACAATCTCATATAAGCAAACACCCGTAGCTACCGACACGTTCAAACTTGTCACGCTGCCGGCCATAGGAAGCTTCACTAACTCATCGCACGTTTCTTTGGTAAGCCTACGCATGCCTTTACCTTCAGCCCCCATAACTAATGCAGTTGGACCTTTTAGATCTACATCGTAAAGGGTTTTGTCGGTTTCACCCGCGGTGCCTACAATCCATAGCCCTTTGTCTTGAAGGTGCTTCAAGGTTCTGGCCAGGTTAGTGATTTGAATAAGTGGAACCACTTCAGCTGCGCCACAGGCAACCTTTCTTACGGTTCCGTTCAAGCTTGCCGATTTATCCTTCGGTACTACTACCGCGTGCACTCCTGCTCCATCGGCAGTACGCAAGCACGCACCTAAATTATGCGGGTCGGTTACACCGTCTAATACCAAAATTAAAGGCTGCGCTTCGCTTTCTAAAATTTTGTCCAAATCGGCTTCATCTAGCACGCGTGCGGGTTTTGCTCTTGCTACCACGCCTTGGTGTTGCTCGCCGCTCACTTTGTCATCTAGCGCCTTGCGCTGACAAAACTGAACTGAAATACCGAAACGACGGGCTTGGTTAACAATGTTGGTTAAGCGCTCGTCATTGCGACCTTTTAACACTAACACTTCCATTACACGCTCGGGCTCTTTTTCAAGTACCGACTGCATGGCATGTAAACCGTATAACCATTCTTGCTGCGCCATTTAACGCTTACCTCTTTTATTCAATGACAGTGTTTTGCCGCTGCTACCGCCTTTTGCGCTGCCGCGACTTGACGATTTTCCACCGCTACGACTAGACGAGCTTGAGCCGCCTTTACCTTTGCTCCCTTTCTTGTCAGAACGCGAGCCTTTACCTGTGCTTGGTTTGTTATCAAAACGAGTAGGTTTATCTGAAGCCTTTTTGGCAGACCTCACCTTTACCTTCTTACCCTTAGTGCCGCGCAGCATAGACTTATCGAGTAATAAATCAATCTTTCTTTCATCCAGGTTTACTGCCGCTACAGTCACTTCTACCGTATCGCCAAGCCTAAACTGGCGATGACCCGACTCACCGACCAACGCTTGTTTAACGTCGTCATAGTGATAATAGTCATCATCTAGGGATGTTATATGCACTAAACCGTCGATGTGGTATTCGGTAAGACGTATAAATAAACCAAAGTTTGTCACCGAGCTGACTACACCTTCAAAGGTGTCGCCGACGTGGTCGAGCATAAACTCACACTTAAGCCAATCGGCCACGTCACGGGTTGCATCGTCCGCGCGACGTTCTGTCATAGAACACTGTTCGCCTAACTGTTCAATTTCTTCAGCGGTGTAATTTTTCGCGCCACTTACCGCTTTTTTGCCTTGCTGCTTAGCAATAATGCCTTTCAGTGCACGGTGCACCACTAAGTCTGGGTAACGACGTATCGGTGACGTGAAGTGCGCATAGGCTTCTAGCGCCAAACCAAAGTGACCTACATTGTCACCATCGTACACCGCCTGTTTCATGGAGCGCAGCAACATGGTTTGAATAAGTTCTTCGTCTACTCGACCGCGAGTTTTAAGCACCACATCGGTAAACGCGGCAGGCTCGGCATCTTCAACAATGCGATGAGGAATACCAATTTCACTCAAGTAGCTGGTAAATGCAGTCAGCCTGTCGGCGTCTGGTTTGTCGTGCACACGATACAGCGCTGGCGCTTCATGCTTTTCAAGCATAAGAGCCGCACTTACGTTTGCCATGATCATGCACTCTTCAATAAGCTTGTGTGCGTCGTTACGCACCAACGGCACAATATTTTCAATCTTGCGCTGGGCGTTGAATACGAACTTCACTTCTTGGGTTTCAAACTCAATGGCTCCGCGCTTGGCACGGGCTTTTTTAAGCGCGCGGTACAAGTCGTGAAGATTGCGTAAATGAGGTACATGAGGCTCGTAACGCTGATGAAGTTCTTTATCGCCCTGCAGAATATTCCACACTTTAGTGTAGGTTAAACGGGCGTGTGAGTTCATGACTGCTTCGTAAAACTGGAATTCTTCTAGTTTACCATTTGCACTGATGGTCATTTCACACACCATACATAGGCGGTCGACTTCAGGGTTTAATGAACACAAGCCGTTTGACAGTACTTCTGGCAACATAGGAATTACTTGGTCAGGGAAATAGACCGAGTTACCGCGCTGTTGCGCTTCATCATCAAGAGCTGAGCCTGTTCTTACATAGTGACTTACATCGGCAATAGCTACCCATAGCTGCCAGCCACCATCGTCGAGCGGTTCACAATATACCGCGTCGTCGAAGTCGCGGGCGTCTTCACCATCAATGGTAACAAGCGGAAGCTGGCGCAAGTCTATGCGACCTTCTTTGGCTTCTTCGGGCACTTGATCGGTTAGCTTTTCCACTTGCTTGGTTACGCCTTTAGGCCACTGATGTGGAATATCAAACGTACGAAGCGCCATTTCTATTTCCATACCTGGCGCCATATGCTCGCCGAGTACTTCAACAATTTTACCCACCGGGCTCATTTTACGGCGTGGACGCTGGGTAAGCTCTACCACGACCACCTGCCCCATACGGGCACCGTGCGTACTTTCTGGTGGAATGACAATTTCGTGCTGCAAGCGGCTGTCATCTGGCACGACCATGCCAAAACCTTGCTCAACAAAGTAGCGTCCAACAATAGGCTCGCTGCGAGGCTCAATGACTTGCGTTACAAATGCTTCTTTTCTTCCTCGGCGATCGGTACCACTGATACGCGCTTCTACCACATCGTCGTGAAGGAACAGATTCATTTGCCCTGCACTGATAAATAAGTCACCGCTTTTGTCTTCAGGACGCAAGAAGCCGTAACCGTCACGGTGACCAATAATTCGGCCTTTAATGAGCTCTTCACGGTTTTGAAGTATGTATTTTTTCTGTTTGGTGAATTGCACCTGCCCTTCGCGCTCCATAGCACGCAGTCGGCGCTGAATTCCAATTCGCGCTTCTTCGTCGAAGGCATTCACCAAGTTGCAGATATCAAGAAACGACAACGGCTTGTCGTGTTCTTTTAATAAGCTCATCAAATATTCGCGGCTGGCTACCGGATTTTCGTACTTCTCTCTCTCGCGCTGATAATGCGGATCATCACTCATGTATTTTAAATTTACCTTTCGTATTTTGTTCAACGTGTTTTCGTTTGTGGCTTAGTTCTTCAAAGCGCTGTAGAAAACATAAATATGATTGTTTAGACACACAAACCATATTTGGTTCATGTGGTTATTTGCTGCACAGTATAACAGTATTTGCGGTAAAACATTGACTGTTATTACGGAATCTCAACCTGACATCTGTATGTCATAAACACTCAGTATAAAAATGGGTTTTCGTTTTTGTTGCATGTGCGTTCAACAAAACAACCACATAACGAATTACCTTACGAACTTTATAAAGAGCAGGCATATGGATAGAAGATCGTTTATAAAGCTGTCGTCATTCGCAGGCGCGAGCGTGGCAGTGTCTACTGGGCTAGCGGGCTGCACTGTTAGCTCTTCGGCAAATAATCAACCACAAACGGATGCCACTTTTACTCATGGTGTGGCCAGTGGCGACCCATTAAAAGACGCTGTTATTATCTGGACACGCGCCGTGCCAGACTCGGGTGCAGGCCCAGGCTCGGGCTCAAAGTCAGGTTTAGCTAAGGCCGATATTTTGTGGGAAATGGCAAGCGATGCTGAGTTTGCCAACGTAGTAAGTAGCGGCTTGGTTGAAGCGAAAGCAATCCATGATTTTACCGTAAAGGTAGACGTAACGGGTCTTAGCCCTGCTCGTCGTTATTATTACCGCTTCAAAAGTGCTAATAACACAAGCCCTGTGGGTGAAACCCGTACGCTGCCTAAAGCCGATGTGTCTAACGTCACGTTCGGCGTATTTTCCTGCTCAAACTACCCTGCGGGTTTCTTCACACCTTATATGGAGGCAGCGAAAGATGACAACATCGATTATGTATTGCACCTTGGTGACTACATATATGAATACGATGGAGAGGGTTACGCTACTGAGCACGCCAAGGAAATTGGCAGAACCTATGCGCCTGATAACGACACCGAGCTTTACACTCTCACTGACTATCGCAACCGCTATGCGCTATATCGTACGGATGAAGGCTTGCTGTCGTTACATCAAAATAAGCCTTTTATTGTTGTGTGGGATGATCATGAGATTACCAATGACACCTATAAAGATGGCGCTGAGAATCACCAAGCGGATGAAGGCGATTTTTATACCCGCCGGGCTGCGGCAGTTCAAGCTTATTATGAATGGCTACCCATTCGCCCACCTTTTGGCACCGAGCGCTTAGAAATTTATCGTCAGTTTACTTTTGGTAAACTTCTTGACTTATACATGCTCGACACCCGCGTTCTTGCCCGCGACAAACAGCTTGAATACGCCAACTATCGCGATACAGAAACAAAAGCGTTTGACCAAGCACGCTTTATGAAAGACATCGGCAACCCGAACCGCGGTTTACTTGGTGAAACTCAACGCAACTGGCTCCATTCGTCTATGCAGCAAAGCCAGGCTAAATGGCAGGTGTTAGGGCAACAACTATTAATAGGCCGCATGCTTTTCCCTGTATCTATTTTCAATGGCGTTGAACGCAAAGCAATACCTGATCATGTACATAGGCTCGCGAATATCAAACGTAAACAAAAGCAAGGTGGCGCACTTAGTGAGCAAGAGCTTGCACTTATCAATACCGTAATGCCTTATAACTTAGACGCGTGGGATGGCTACCCTGTTGAGCGGGAACAGGTGCTGATGCAGCTTAAGTCCATCGGCAAGCCAGTTATTGCCCTTGCCGGTGATACACATAACGCTTGGCACAATAAATTAACCCTTAAAGACGGCACGGAGGTGGGAGTTGAACTTGCCACACCAGGCGTGACGTCACCCGGTATGGAACATTACCTAAGCATGGGGGATGAAAAAGCTAAAACCCTTGCGGATGACCTACCGCTTCTTATAGAAGACTTGCAGTACTGTAACCTTCACCAGAGGGGCTTTATGACATTGAGCGTTAGCGAAGACAGCGCAATAGCCACTTGGCACTATGTGGATGTAATTTTAACCAAAGCTGGAAAGGTGGTTAACACGCATAGCTTTGAGATTAAGGCATAGCTTTCTAAAATCTTATAAGCGTGTATAGGCTTGAGTCTATACACGTTATTTGTACAAGAAGAAACTATAAACGCTGTTTTACACCTCGCACAATGAGCTTAGTGCTTTCCACAAATAGTTTGTTTTTAATCTGCGCTCGGCCATTGCTGAGCATCATGAAGAACACGTAGTATTTCGATGCAATTTGTAATGATGTTTTCTCGATATATTACGATAAACGGCAGGCCATTAATCACAAGTTCCCGCGTATTCTTCAATCGGCCATGACGGCCTGCTCTAGGATGTTCTGATAAGACTAGGTGCGAACTATCAATAATGTTCATGACAACGTCAATAGCTACAGAGGGGCTATTTTCTTGAGCAATATGAGCTTCAATTTTCTCTAAATCGGTACCTGCAAGATCAGTCCATTTGAGCTGCACGCTTAGCCTCCCACTTAGCTTTGACACCAGTATGGTCGGTCAAACGTCCCTCATCAGCGGCTTTCACTCCTTTTTCCACCTCTTGAATAAACCACTCTTCGCGAGCAACAAACTGCTTGATGGCTTCGGCCATCAGCCACGCCCTAGGTCTATCCATTGCTTTAGCCATTTCGCCTACACGTGCAAGTGTTTCATCATCTAATCTCACTGAGGTAGCTTTTAAAGGCATGCAGATTCTCCGAGGTTCTTAAAGAATCTTTATTGTAACTGCACTAGCATTAAATGTCTTCTTTTGCTTTTCATCTACAAAGACAGAGTGCATGACATTATACTTAAATTGCACCAACTAAAATCAGAGTCTCTTATACTCCTTCTTATAACCCATATAATTTAAGTTACGCCCTATTCCCATCAAAATAGGGGCATAATGACGGGAATAGGTACTCTCTATTCTTTACTTCTAGAACTCGTAATAAACACGCACACCAGCAATGCGTGGCATCCCGCGTACGAAAGTAGGAATACCCAATCCACCGCCTGTATTACCAGCATCAATCAAGAATTCTTTATCAAACAGGTTGTTCATGTAAAACTCATAGGCAAACTTGCTGTTGTCTTGAAGCAGCTTCACCGATACATCAGTCAGTGAGTAAGTATCCTGAGAAAGACCAGGGTAATTGCTGCTTTCAAAAAACACTTCTGACTGGAAGCTGGTAAGCCAGTTAACATCAATGTCAAAACTGTCCATATTGAATACTTTGTTGATGTTTATTGCGCCGCTAACTTCTGGCGCTAAGCGAAACTTATTGCCACCGTACTGGAACTCAGATCCATCGGCAGTATTGTCTGCAAATTCAGCATCAAGGAAACCAAGGCTTGCTGTTAGCGTCAGCGTCTCGCTGTAGTTATAGGTCGCCATGCCTTCAATACCCGACATGGTCGAGTCGCCTACCGTTACAGTAATAGACTGTAAGGTTTCTGCGTCGGTAAAGCTTTGCTGATAATCGCTGTATTCGTAGGTGAAAATGGCACCTGAGAACAGGAAGTTCGCGCTTTGGTATTTAATACCTAAATCGTAACTGTCTACTATTTCAGGTTTAGTCACATTAACGCCACCTGCGTTAGCATCCACAACTGGTGAACGTCGTCCCCTAGCGTAGTTCGCGTATACGTTCCAGTTGTTATTAACATCATAGCTTACGGCAAAGCGCGGCAGGGTATCGTCAAAATCGCGCTCGGCATCGAACGTAAATGCACCATCTGCAGTAGTATAAGTATTACGGGTATAACGTGTTTCGTCTATATAGCGCACGCCAGCAGTAATGTTGATGTCGTCGGTAACAAAATACGACACCTCAGCAACATAAGACGCTATATCAAGTTCAGCTTCAAATATAAACGGCCCTTGTATCATAATAGGCGGCAGTGCAGGGTTAGAAATAGGAGAGCCATCTTCATTAAACAGTTGCGACACTAACATCGCACGCAGTGCTTCTATTTCTTCTAACGATTCGCCGGTAGCGATATTCTGATTTAGTGGAATGTTTGAGGTGGCCTCGAGCTGTGCTTTTACCGCATCGAAGGTACCACGTACAAATGGGTCGACCATTACATAATAGGGCAAAATAGAGTCGTCTTGAGTAATAGACGCACCTACAAACGCGGCCAATTTATCACCCGAGTCATACACTAAACGCATTGACGCACCTTTAAGCGTAGCGTCGTTATCGAAATAGGCATCTTGAATACGCAAAGCAGAACCGTCGGCGTCAAATCCCTCGCTTACCTCTACATCTTTATAGTATGCGTCGGCATGCAGACTAAGCATTTGGTTGAAATCGTAGTTTACGGTTAAGTCATAAGCTTGAAGCGTACGTTCAATGCCTAGTTCACTGCCTAAACTAAATTCGGCATCAGTAAAAGGGCTAGTATCTCCGCCATTGGGAGCGATAGAGCCAGATTTGAAGGCAATGCCCGGCTGATCGTTATACTCCATGGCTGCGCGCGCAATGATTTCAAGCTGATCGTAATTCGCTCGCCATGTTGCACGTAGTGCTTGCACCGACACACCCTGAAGATCTTCGCTGTTGCACGGCACTTCTTCACCAAGATGGTTGTACATGTTTGCGTTATCGTAATAGGAGTCAACGCTACAGGCATTGTTTTCTACAATGCCGTCCATTTCGCGATAAAGGCCTGCTATACGAAAACTGTGGTTGTCGTTAATAGGCTGGTTATACATGAATTCAAGTTCTTGCCCTTGCTCTGAGTTATAACCAACTTGTACCTTGCCTTCCTGTTCGAAGGTGGGAAGATTAGAATGAATACTTACCGCACCATTGGCTGCCGCCACACCAAACAAGGTTGGCTGGGGGCCTTTTAAAACCTCTACGCGCGCAATATCAAAAAGCGCGACGCTGGCTACCGTCTTTTTACTGATATCAAAGCCATCTTGATATACAGAGATGCGCGGCGTTGCCGACACCGAAGATACGTCGTCAGTCACGCCTCGAATATTAAAGGACGGTAAGCTTACAGCCTGCTCTTGAATTTGAACGTTAGGTAAAATTCGAGAAAGCTCATCAAGTTCCATGATATTGGTGCGCTCTAAGAACTCGCTACCTATTACATCCATAGTAACAGGCACATCCATAACGGACTGCTCACGCATTTGTGCGGTTACCGTAATCTCTTCTATGTAGTTATGTTCGTTTTCTGTGTCGGGCGCTACTTCTTGTGCAATTGCGGCGCTTGATAGCGCAAATGCAATTGTTGTGGCAAGCAGAGAGCGTGGATAAACCGTTCGTGGGTACAGAGGACGCATCAAATCATTCCTTTTGTGTGCTTATTGGGTGTTTTTTGTATTTTTTAAACATTTCGCCGACAGATTGGCGACATTGCCTAGTGTTTAGAAATATCAAAGCCCAAAAATGTAGAATGCTTTTGAGACGGTTCGATGAACTATCCGTGACATGTCAGAGGCAATTTTGTGACAAGTATTCTGTGCCCCGTTATGAAACCAAACAGAACTCAATTCTGTACAACAAAGTTGTGCAACCTCTATGCACAAAAGAACAATATCAGTACAATATTTAAGTAGGATAGAAAGAACTTTTAAATAAAAAGCGAAATGGAGACTGCAATGAAAAAACTAATGATGGCTACTGCTATGGGCGCTGCAACCTTATTGAGTGCTTGTAGCGCTGAGCACGGTACTACTCAATGTACCACTGCACCGGAAGCTGAATGGCAAAACCAAGATGCATTTCAAGCTCAGCTGTTAGCGCAAGGCTACAAAATTAATGAGTTTAAAGTAACTGACGGCAGCTGCTACGAAATTTACGGCTTCGATAAGGAAGAAAACAAAGTAGAAATTTACTTTAACCCTGTTGATGGCAGCATTGTTAAGAAAGAAATGCACTAAGCTCGTTTAAGCAAACGGTACATCGTACGCTTGCTTTAATACTTAATAAAAACGCTGCAAACTATTGCAGCGTTTTTGTTTAACCTTGAGAAAGTCACATAATGTTTAAAGCTAAAGACACGCCACCAGATGTTTATATATGGGACTGGGTTGTTCGCATGTGCCACTGGGGAATTGTTGCTGCTTTCACTACCAACTACTTTATTGTAGAGCCGGGCAGCCTTTATCACGAAATAGCGGGCTATACCGCCACACTACTAATATCCATTCGCGTTGCTTGGGGCTTTTATTCAACCAAAAGCACTACTCATAAACGGGCGAGCACTCAATACGCGAGCTTTTCCAACATTGCACTAAATAAGCAGGCCTTTTCAGAACATATTCAACTCTTAAAACATAGACAAGTGCCAACTAGCCATGGCCACAACCCTTTCGGCTGGCTGATGATAATGGCGGTAATTGCTCTTTTACTTGGGTTAGGTGTTACCGGTTTTATGATGGAAGAGATAGACGCAATGTTTGGTAACAGTACGCTGGAATGGACCCACAGTATTATGGCTGATGTGCTGTATGGCTGTGTGATAGTGCATATCGCTGCTGTTTTTATTGTGCAATATGTGGGTAATATTCAACTTATTCGGCCCATGCTTACTGGCTGGAGAAAGCGTTAAGCCCCCTGTAAGGCCATAAATGCGCTAAAACCATAGCTGGGTTATTGCCTAAGCTGGCCTTTGATATTTCAGCCTTTCGTTCCTGTAGCTTTTGTTCGCCTGCTGGCTTTCGTTACCAAGTAGCCGCTTGTGACTTTTAACTATCTAGCGGACGTTTTGCCTCGCGCACGGCTTTTGGGTGCATCAGTTTCTCTAATCGAGCCAAATAAGAGGAAATTTGCTGATGCTGTTTTTTATCGTTGGTTACCGAGTTATAAAGCCAGTGGTAAGCATCCTCGTAGTCGTATGGGCTTCCATAACCTTCCAAAAACAACTCAACTAAATGAATTTGCGCTTTCAGGTTTTTAAGCGCGGCGGCTTCTCGTAAGTAAACAACTGCGCGAGATTTATCTTGCTGCACCAGTGTGCCTTTTGCGTAATAACGTCCAAGCTGCTCAAGTGCTGCAGGCAAACCTTGATTCGCAGCATCTTCTATATAGCCAATACCTCGGGCAGGTTCAGCATCTACACAAACACCCCATGCCAGCATATCCCCCCATAAAAATTGGTAGGCAGGCACTTTAAGCACGTTCGCACGTGCTTCAATGTCTTGTACTAACTGGCATCGGTCAGCCACGACTTTATCTAAATGCGTATTAGCATTAATCATGTCGATTAAAGCGTCTTGGCTGTAAAGCTGAACTGCGCGAAGCTCTTCGATGGTTTCCCCTTCAAGAGCATGGACGGAAAAGCCAGTGACAGAAGCGCACATAAGTAAGGCTGTGGTTAGAATACGTTTCATAGCAAAAGAGTATGTGTTGATTGCAGTGTCTTAGTTAAGGTATCGACTAATTATAGATTATCTTAACTAAGACATGGCTATCTTTACGAAATGAAGCGCGAGCGTGCCAAGGAAATGGAAGTTTTTCAAAACCTTAACATCGTTACTAGCACGCCACTTTACTATTATACCTTGCGGTTAATGGCTACTTTTTCGTGGGCACATAGCCGATTGGATATGGCGGGCGTGGTCAGCAAGGTCAATACCTAGATCAGTAAGGTAACCGCCGTCTGGCAAAGTGATTAGGCCTTTGGAGTACAGCCTGGATGCTGCGTTCACCATGCTTTGGCTTGCATCGTGATGAATTTTCAGACCTTGAAGTAGACTGTCTGTTGGAAACTTCAGTAACAAATTTAATTCGTCTAGCATGTCCTGATCGAATGAACTCATGTAACCACCTTAGGCAAAAGGGTTATTAGGGTTTTAGCACGGTGCCAGTTGAAAGCTCTGTCCCATCGAACTTTGGTAAAGAATTTTACACCCAAACACTTAATGTAAAAGTGCTTAAACTGAAAAGCTATACCAAAGCGCGTATATCGAAGTGCAAACACCAACGCGCTATTCGCCCTAGATTTATTAATATTGTTAACGCTTTCTTATATCACACCCAAATGGCACCTCTGTAAAGCGTAATTTATCTGTAAAACGTTTAATCGTGTAAACACGGCGCTTACTGATCGGACTTTGGCGCTAAATAGTATATTCTTGCCATAAATTGAGTTTGTGGATACACCTGCACTGATGAAGTACAAAGATTTACGCGACTTTATTCGCCAGCTAGAAGCTAAAGGTGAATTGGTACGCATTACCCAGCCCATTGATACCGACCTTGAAATGACAGAAATTGCCGACAGGACGTTGCGTGCCGGCGGCCCTGCGCTGTTATTTGAAAACCCTAAAAACCACGACATGCCCGTATTGGCTAACTTGTTTGGTACGCCAGAGCGCGTAGCTATGGGAATGGGTCAAGAGTCTGTTGAAGCACTTCGCGAAGTAGGCAAACTACTGGCTTACTTAAAAGAGCCAGAGCCGCCAAAAGGGCTGAAAGATCTTTGGGAGAAACTTCCAGTATTTAAGCAGGTGCTTAATATGCCTGCCAAAGTCCTTAAAAAAGCTCCTTGTCAGGAAGTGGTGCTTACCGGTGACGATGTAGACTTATCTAAAATTCCGGTACAGCGCTGTTGGCCGGGTGACGCTGCGCCTTTGGTAACGTGGGGTTTGAGTGTTACTAAAGGGCCGCATAAGAAGCGTCAGAATTTGGGCATTTACCGTCAGCAGGTTATCGGCAAAAACAAACTTATTATGCGCTGGCTGTCACACCGTGGTGGCGCACTTGATTTCCGTGAGTGGTGTCAAACCCATCCGGGCGAACCTTACCCTGTATCTGTGGCATTGGGCGCAGACCCCGCTACCATTTTAGGCGCGGTTACTCCTGTTCCAGACACCCTTTCTGAATATGCTTTTGCGGGCTTACTTCGCGGCGATAAAACCGAAGTGGTTAAGTCTATTAGTAACGACTTACAAGTACCTGCCAGTGCTGAGATTGTACTTGAGGGCTATATTGCTCAGGATGAAACTGCGCCTGAAGGCCCTTATGGCGATCACACCGGTTACTACAATGAAGTCGATGACTTCCCTGTATTTACCGTTACGCATATAACCCATCGCAAAGATCCAATCTATCATTCGACCTACACGGGCCGTCCACCCGATGAGCCGGCTATTTTAGGTGTTGCGCTAAACGAAGTATTTGTACCTATTTTGCAAAAGCAGTTCCCTGAAATTGTCGACTTCTACTTACCGCCTGAAGGGTGCTCTTATCGTATGGCGGTAGTTACCATGAAGAAACAATATCCCGGTCACGCTAAGCGCGTAATGATGGGGGTATGGTCGTTCTTACGTCAGTTCATGTACACCAAATTTGTGATAGTGTGCGATGACGACGTTAATGCACGCGACTGGAACGATGTTATTTGGGCCATCACAACTCGCATGGACCCAGCCCGCGATACGGTAATGATAGAAAATACGCCTATCGACTACTTGGACTTTGCGTCCCCCGTTTCAGGGCTCGGTTCTAAAATGGGGATGGACGCCACCAACAAGATGCCTGGCGAAACCGACCGAGAATGGGGCGTACCTATTGTGATGGACGAAGACGTTAAGAAACGCGTTGATGATATTTGGGACAGTCTTGGTATTATGTAGCGACAAATACTAGCGCTATTTATTTTGTATTAAAGCATGTGCTTTTCTATAAGCGCATGAAAAGGCGACACGCTAAGCAAGAAGGTTAGAAGAGAATACATGTCAGAAATTAAGTGTAAGGTTGCAAGCATCACGCCTTTAACCGAAGTGGTACAAAAAGTTGAATTAACGCCTGAAACCCCTGTTGAGTTTAAAGCGGGTCAGTACGCTATGGTGGTAATGGGCGAAAAAGATATGCGTCCATTTTCTATTGCCAATGGCGCGTTTGATAATGGCCGCATTGAATTACACATTGGCGCAGAGCCAGGCAACAGCTACGCCGGTGAAGTGCTAGAGCGAATGCGTGCGGATGGCGAAATTATCGTAAACGTAGGTAATGGCAATGCCTTTTTGCAAAGTAATGGCCTGCCTATGGTACTTATTGCAGGTGGTACGGGCTTCTCGTATACCTATTCAATTCTGCAAGAGCACCTTAATAGCGGCGACAAGACGCCAGTTACGCTCTACTGGGGTGGTAAGCATGCGGCTGACTTGTATTTAGCCGACAAGCTAATTGAACTAGCGGCTGCTAACGACCACTTCACTTTTGTGCCGGTTGTCGAGTTTGCTTGCGACGAGTGGCAAGGCAGAACTGGCTGGGTGCATCATGCGGTAATGGCAGATCATGCTGACTTTGCAAATATTCAGGTGTACGTAGCAGGTCGCTTTGAAATGGCCAAAGTGGTACGCGACGATTTTACTCAACGCGGCTTGAAAGTTGAGAACCTGTTTGGCGACGCGTTTGCATTTATTTAACTGTGCAAGGTAAGTAGTAACAAAGCATGCTCATGTCGTGAGCGTTAAATCTACCTCCAGTCCGTCATGTTGACCATACAAAACTACATATGGTCAACATGGCATTTTTTTACACTAACCTTATCTTCTTACATAAATTAAATCTGATAAACACCGACTATTTTCACTTCTAAAAAGCTGCTAACATCAAAACTCAACTAACAAATCAAATAGTAAAACAAAAGGAATTGGAAGCATTGGTAGGGTAACCAGTTTGATTTCGGCACTCCGCGCTGTTTAGACATGCGTCAGCCTACTATTATGCCTTTCAGCAAAATATATGAAGTACAACAAACAACTGCTAATAACAGGCCTAGCGGCCGCTATTGCCGGATGTGGCGGTGGTAGCTCTTCTCAACCTCCTACTAACGACAACGGAAGTACACCGCCTACTTCAAACTTCGAGCATGTAGTTACTGCAGATTACTTTAGTTCATGCGGTGAGATAATACCCCAAACTGAAGCCATGGTTGTTCGCCATGACAACAGCGGCGCAGTAGCTGCTGTCTATGAAGCTGATGCTGACGGAAATATCGCTATCGATTATTCCGGTGTAGCAACATACACAATGCTAAGTGTGGGTTATTGGGGAGAAACTCCCTATCCTCGCGTTCATACCTACGTAGACATTACCGCCGATAAAATAAAAAACACACGCATTATCGCTGAAGGCTTCGCCAATGAAGACTCGTGCGAATGTAACAACGTAACATTCGATATTAGTCAAGTTCCTGTTGCCTCGCCTATGGCCAGCGTCGTTGTCTCTACCACAACATCGTCTACTATTTTCGACGTCAATGACACAGACTGGTTGGCTGAAGCTAATGTTTGTCGACCCATTGGCGGAGAGTGGCCAGACATTGCTCTCACGCTAACCAGTGCACAGGAATACCCTGCTGAAACCTATTACACTGCTGTTCTTAATGATTACAGTTTCGATGAAACATATGTAGTAAGTAATGCAGAGCTTGTCAGAAAAGTACCTTTTTCGGTGCTCAATAATAACGTCAACAGTGACTCAAGTCTGCGCGTTTCACTACGCGGCCTAAAAGATGGCTGGATGCATTATGCTGATAATGTGCAAGTTTGGGATGTTGCTGAACTTTCATCTTCAGTTCCTATCTTTGACACACCTGAAACGTATATCGATGCTTACAATTTCGAGTTCGACAGCTTCAGCTCCGAAGGCACAGATGTTCAAGTATCTATTTACACGGGCGCTCAGGTAACACTTCCATCAAACCACTCTGAGTCATTAGACTTATCATTGATGTCTTACGACTTATTTTCCCAACAAGTTTTAACATTCTTTAATGATGAAAGTTATGACCTTTCTTCAGTGGGAGCGGACTCTGTAACCGTTACCTTGTCTGGGAATGATTCTTCTGGTGATCGTCTCTATTACTTCCAACTAACCACACCAAGTCAGGGTTCTCTTGCTATTTTAGATAACTTAGACATAGAGGGTGTCGACTTTCCCCTATCGGCAAACTTTAACTTTGATGAAGAGCCAGCGTCGGGTTATATAGGATTGGAAGCTTATGATGTGCAAAGCACGAATGATTATCTTGAGTCGCTTAAAAATGATGATGTTACCGCCTACGGTATGGTTTACTTCGACTTTTAAATAGGCTTAGATCTTTTAAATCGTAAATGTATATCGGCACGGAGTGTTACGTGCCGATATATTGTATTCCTCTTAAATAAAGTTAATTACATCGATATTCATTGTCCATTTTCGACGCATTCAGTATGGTCTTTGCAGAACATGGAGAAAATAATGAATAAATCACAGCCCTGTTATCTTACGAACCTAATATTAAGAAAAATCGCTCCCGCAATTGCACTAACACTATCTACTACAGCCTTTGCTGATACCGAGCAGCAGCAAGCACTTTACGATATTGCCAAAAATGTCTCTGCTAAAAACATTGAAAAAGACATTACTACGCTGGTGAACTTTGGTACACGCCATACCCTTTCTGAAACCGAGTCCGATACTCGTGGTATTGGTGCTGCGCGACGTTGGATTAAATCTGAATTTGATAAAATTTCAGCCGAGTGTGGTGGCTGCTTAGAAGTGTACTACCAGTCGGAAGTCATCAGCGGAGAAAAACGTATTCCCGACCCAGTAGAAGTGGTTAGCGTTATCGCGATACAACGCGGTACCACCGATCCAGACCGTTACGTCATCATGTCAGGCGACATCGATTCACGGGTGTCTGATGTAATGGACTTCACCTCTGACTCACCAGGGGCAAACGACAACGCCTCTGGTGTTGCCGGTACCCTAGAAGCTGCGCGAGTACTATCCAAATACAAGTTTAACGGCAGTATCGTGTATGCTGCTTTATCTGGCGAAGAGCAAGGACTTTTCGGCGGGCGTATTATGGCAAACCAAGCCAAGGAAGACGGCTGGCGAATTAAAGCCGTGCTCAATAATGACATGATAGGCAATATCGAAGGGGTTAACGGTGTGATTAACAACACCACCGCTCGCTTGTTTGCTGAAGGTACACGCGTAACAGAAACAGATGATGAAGCTCGTATGCGTCGTTTCACTGGTGGTGAGGTCGACTCACCAAGCCGTAACCTTGACGTGCTCCAATAGATTCACACAGCCAGTTAAGGGATAATTATCTCAACTGGAGTGTATATGAAAACGCGAAAAAGCTATTCAAAAGAATTTAAACTGGACGCTGTTAGTCTGGTTACA
>Ga0189292_10100_pt1 | contig 48737 bp, 52 predicted proteins | sample UW1oraminimetaG_FD_130317 | JGI IMG/M metagenome (GOLD analysis project Ga0189292, IMG submission 130317) | Marine microbial communities from the Costa Rica Dome - UW179A-orange mini metaG | ecosystem: Environmental > Aquatic > Marine > Oceanic > Photic zone | place: Costa Rica: the Eastern...
AGCGTCCTTGAGGGTGTTAACAACCGCATCAAGGTAATCAAGCGCATGGCCTATGGATTCCGGGACTCGGAGTACTTCTTCCTGAAAATCAAGGCCGCCTTCCCCGGGAAAGCGCGATGAACCGCAAAAAGGGGCCGAAGCCCCTTGGTCAGATCAGGCCGCGTTCTGCGAACGACGCCGTGGTGCTGCCAGCGACGATGACGTGATCGAGCACGCGCACGTCCACCAGCCCCAGCGCATCCTTGAGCCGCCGGGTCAGCGCCCGGTCTGCCGCGCTCGGCTCCGGGTTGCCACTTGGGTGGTTGTGCGAGATGACCAGAGCCGCCGCGTTGAGCCGAAGCGCCTCCTTGACCACTTCGCGCGGATGCACTTCGGCCGAGTCGATTGTGCCGTGGAACATTTCCCTGTATTCGATCAGCCGATGCTGCGTGTCGAGGAACAACACCGAGAACACCTCATGCTCGAAGCCGGCCAGCTTGGCAAGCAGGTATTCCTTGACCGCCGCCGGTGAAGTGAAAGACGTACCCCGCTGCATCTTCTGGTCGATGACCAGGCGCGCGGCCTCCAGAATCTGATCGGCCGATGCCAGCGCATAGTGCCCGTGAGAGTCACGCACCAGCAAAGCGTCATCGAACGAGGAAAAGGACAGTTGCGACATGATCGTGCTCCGGTTGCTCGGGCGGAATTGCCCGGAACCGTGTTCAGCACGGCGCAGCGCAAGCAGTCACAAGGTCGAAGACGGCCGCCAGGACGCCAGCGCGCATGGCGCGCGCCGCCTTTGACGGCGAGAACGCCGTGGTACGGTGAAGGGAACAGCAAGACCGCCTAAACCCCGCCCACTGCACACACCCGCCTTTGAGCAAGCGCAGCGCGCAGGCCCGCGAGGGCCGAAGGCGTCAGGGGTCAAAGCTGGATGGCCGCGATTCGGCACGAAGCGCGGGGCGCAGCCCGCGAACCCGACGGCGGCACGCCGGGACGCCCGGTTATCGCTTGCGCTTCTTGGGGACGATCGTTCCGCGCGATTCGATCAGCCGCCGCGTGTTCTCCAGTTCCTCTTGCAGCACTTCGGCATCCGGCAGCACCATCTTGTAGTTCGCCGCCATCACCTTGGACGGCAAGCCCTCCAGCGCATACCGCGCCAAGGCATGGCCCTTGTCGGCGCAGAGGATCAGACCCACGGGCGGGTTCTCGTCGGCAAACGTCCAGTGCTCCTTCGCATAGTTGCAATAGAGGTGCATCTGGCCCACGTCGGCATGGGTCAGCGCGCCGAGCTTCAAGTCGATGATGACCAGGCAACGCAAGCGACGATGGAAGAACAGCAGATCGACCCGATACCAGGTCTGGTCGATGCGCAATCGGCGCTGCCGCCCGACGAAGGCGAAACCGTCGCCCAGTTCGAGCAGGAAATCCTCCAGCCGCCGGATCAGGGCTTGCTCAAGATCGGATTCCGAATACTCATCCTTGAGGTCAAGGAACTCCAGCACATACGGGTCTTTGATCGCGTCGTCGGGAGTGACGGCATCCCCGGGGTTGGGCACGGCGCCCTTGACCAGCATCGCCGCCTTGTTCTTCGACAGCGCCGTGCGCTCGTAGAACTGGCTGTTGATCTGCCGGTCGAGCTGGCGCACGCTCCATCCGCCGCGCAGGGCTTCGGCCTCGTAGAAGCGGCGGGCGTGTTCGTCCTTGACCGACAGCAGCCGGACGTAGGCCGACCACGGCAGCGTGAAGACCTGGGCCAGTTCATCGAGGCGCCAGGGACGCGCCCGCGCCACTGGCGCCGGGGAAGATTCGCTAGACACTGTCTGGCGAATTGGCCAGGTCAGGAAGAACGACCGCATTTGCTGCAAGTTCGGGCGGCTGAACCCGCGCCCGAACTGCGCGGTCAAGTCAGCCGACAGCCGTTCGATCAACTGTTCGCCGTACCCGGCACGCCGCTTGCCCCGTTGCTCGGCCTCCACGATCCGGCGGCCAATCTCCCAATAGCTGGCGGTCATCAGCGCATTGACGCTGCGTGCCGCCGCATGGCGGGCGGCATCGAGCACTTCCACGATACCGCCGTGGATGCCGGCATAACCGGCTGGCGGGGCGGCGGGGGTGTCCCCCGCCACCGAAAGCGTCTTCTTGCTCATGCCGTCGCCTCCGCAAGGCGCCGCACGCCCGTGATGGCCTGCCGCCGGCTCGCCACCAGTTCGGCCGCTTCCCGCACCGGCTTGTCCTCGGTGTGGACGTAGTGCATGAACATCGCTACGGTCTTGTGGCCCGTCAGCTTCATGCCCACCTTGGTTGGCACGCCCGAATTGGCAATGTCGGTGGTGGCCCGGTGGCGGATACCGTGCGTGCCAACATGTGGCACGCCGGCGGCCTTGAGCACGCGCTTCCAACCGCCATAGTGCTCGCCGTGGGTCAAGTGTTTGGTCGCGTCGTTGGGCGACGGCAGGACATAGGGGCAACCTTCCAGGCGCGGCGCCGTCGAAAGCAGCCGATAGGCTTCCTCGCTCATGGGCTTGGAGATGCCGCCGGTCTTGCTGTCGGGCCAGACCACCCGGCGCTTCTCCAGATCAACCCAGTCCCATTCGAGCGGGCAGATTTCGGAGCGGCGGGCGGCAAACTCGAATTGCAGGCGGATCGCCAGCGGAATGACATAGTTCTCCAGTCCCTCTGCCTCCAGCGTCTCCAACTGGCGGAAGATCCGCACCAGTTCATCGTCCACGATGAGCCGGGTTTCCTTGCCGGGCGGGTACATGGGAACGTGGCGGCACGGATTGGTGCCGTCCGGGCGAAGGCCCCACACTTCGGCTAGGTTGAACATCTTGCGCAGCACGCCGAAGGTGCGGTTCGCCTCGGCCGGCTTGTGGGCCAGCTTCTTCATCAGCGCGGCCACGTCCGGGCGCTTCACGTCCTGCACCTTCATCCGGCCCATGATGGGAATGATGTTGCGGTCGATGACCCCCTGATAGCCGCGCTGCGTGCTGGGCTTGTTGCGCTGCTTGGAGTAGTCCTCCATGAAGGTGTGGCAAAACTCCTTCATGGTCGGCGCCTTGCGGGCGGCATTCTTGGCCGCGCTGGGGTCGCCGCCCCGGCGCACCTCGGCCAGCCACTCCTGCGCCATAACACGGGCTTGCTCGACGGTCAGTTCCCCGTACTGGCCCAGGGCGGGCTTGCGGCGCTCGCCGGCGTTCGTGCGGTACTGGAGCATGAACACCTTACGACCCGCTGGGGTGATCTTGCACAGGAAGCCGGGCACCACGGTGTCCCGGAGTTCGACGGCCTGCGCCTGGGGCTTTGCCGCATCGATGGCGGACTTGGTGAGTTTGATTTTTGCCATGATGACTCCTCGGAAACCTCGGTTTCCAAGAGCCACATGGGAGCCACGCGACCGGAAGCCGGGTCAAGTTTCGGAAAGCACCGGCATATGATGGACGCGCCTAAGTTATTGATAAACCTGCTGTAGCGGGCTTAGGCGCAGTCCAGCGAAGTGCCGGGCTGGAGTCATCGTCAAACAAAAAAGGCCCGGCCGGGTGACCGGTCGGGCCTTCCATCGCAAGGAGCTAGAGCGACGGATAATCGGTATAGCCAACCGGACCCTGAGCGTAGAACAGCTCGGGCTTTGCTTCGTTAAGCGGAGCGTCCTTACGTAACCGCTCAACCAGATCAGGGTTGGCGATGTAAGGGATGCCGAAGGCCACGGCATCGGCCTTGCCCTCATCTAGCCAGCCATTGGCCTGTTCCTTGGTGAAGCGTTCGTTGGCGATATAGATGCCACCGAATATCTGCTTCAGTTGTGGGCCGAGGCTGTCCTCACCGGCTTTTTCGCGAGTGCAGATGAAGGCGATGCCGCGCTTGCCCAGCTCTCGAGCGACGTAGCCGAAGGTTCGCGCACGGTCCGAATCGCCCATGTCATGGGAGTCGGCTCGTGGCGCCAGATGCACACCAACGCGGCCGGCACCCCATACGGAGATGGCGGCATCGGTCACTTCCAGCATCAGCCGTGCACGGTTCTCCAACGAGCCACCGTAGGCGTCGCTGCGCTGGTTGGTGCTGTCCTGCAGGAACTGATCGAGCAGATAGCCATTGGCGCCGTGAATCTCCACGCCGTCGAAACCGGCTTCCTTGGCGTTCTCCGCACCTTTGCGGTAGGCCTCGACGATGCCGGGAATCTCAGCGGTTTCCAGCGCCCGCGGTGTCTCGTAATCCTTCTTTGGTCGAACCAGGCTGACGTGACCGGCTGGCTTGATAGCGCTGGGCGCGACTGGCAGCTGTCCGTCGAGATATATCGGGTCGGAGATACGGCCGACATGCCAGAGCTGCAGGACGATCTTGCCACCCTTGGCGTGCACCGCGTCGGTAACCTTCTTCCAGCCCTGAACCTGTTCGGCGGACCAGATGCCGGGAGTGTCCGGGTAGCCGACGCCCATCGGGGTCACCGAAGTGGCTTCGCTGATAATCAGACCAGCATCGGCGCGCTGGGCGTAGTACTCGGCAATCAGGTCGCCGGGAGCGCGGCCGGGCTCGGCGCGGCAGCGGGTCAGGGGAGCCATGATGACGCGGTTGTTCAGTTCCAGATCGCCGATCTTGATCGGGTCGAAAAGTGTGGGCATAGCAATACCGCTCCTTTACTGGTGGTGCGAAAAGGGACTCAGAGTTCCTGGCCGATGCGCTCGACGAACGACTCGATGATCGCGTCGTTGCGCTTGAAGAAGTGCCACTGGCCGACCTTTTGGCTGGTGATCAGCCCGGCTTTCTGCAGGGTCGCCAGATGGGCCGATACGGTTGACTGCGACAGGCCTGCACGCTGGTCGATCTGCCCGGCACAGACGCCGTTTTCCAGCGAATGGTGCTGCTCGGAGAAATACCGCTGCGGCTCCTTCAGCCAGCGCAGGATGTCGCGACGCAGCGGGTGGGCGAGGGCCTTGATGATGTCGTCGAAGTCGTCCGGCATGGGATGGCTCTGGGCTGTATATCGGAATGAGGCGAACTATATATCGCTTTTTTCCGATATGAGATCGATTCGACTGATGGTGGTTATTGGCCGTGTCGATGATCGGGAGGTGCCGCGGACACTCATGCAGCACTCGGCTCCTGTAGAATCGCCGCCTCGAGATTTTCAGGGTTTTGCATATATGCGTATCGGCCACGGTTACGACGTGCACCGCTTCGGCGAGGGCGATCACATCACGCTTGGCGGCGTTCGAATTCCACACAGATTTGGGCTGTTGGCTCATTCTGACGGGGACGTGCTGCTGCATGCCTTGAGCGATGCGCTGCTCGGTGCCGCTGCGCTGGGCGATATCGGCAAGCACTTTCCGGACACCGACCCGCAGTTCAAGGGTGCCGACAGCCGCGTGCTGCTGCGCCATGTGTTGAAGCAGGTGCAGGCCAAGGGCTACGTGGTCGGCAATATCGACGCCACGATCATTGCCCAGGCGCCCAAGATGGCACCGCATATCGATGACATGCGCGCGCTGATCGCTGCGGATCTACAAGTCGAACTGGATCAGGTCAATGTAAAGGCCACCACTACCGAAAAGCTCGGCTTCACCGGGCGTGAGGAAGGGATCGCCGTGCATGCCATCGCCTTGCTGGTCCGCGCATGACCGAAGACCAGCTGCTCGGTCCCCTGGCGCATGGCGAGCCTTGCGGCAGCGCGGTGCTGAAGGCGGTCGCGGAGGATTTTCAGGTCGATGAGGTGCTCGACATTCCGCTGTCCGGCGAGGGCGAACACCTCTGGTTGTGGGTGGAAAAGCGCAACCTGAACACCGAGGAAGCTGCCAAACGCATCGCCCGCGCCGCTGGCGTGCCGCTGAAGATGATCAGCTACGCGGGACTGAAGGACCGCCAGGCATTGACTCGCCAGTGGTTCAGCCTGCATCTGCCGGGCAAGACCGACCCGGATCTTGCCGCCGCCGAGAACGAAAGCCTGACGATCCTCAAGCGCACCCGGCATCAGCGCAAGCTGCAGCGTGGTGCACACTCGGCCAATGGCTTCTGCCTGCGCTTGACAGAGCTAAGCGGTGCGCATGGCGCTCTGGATGAGCGGCTGGAGCGAATCAAGGCCTTCGGCGTGCCGAATTACTTCGGTCTGCAGCGTTTCGGCTATGAGGGCGGCAACCTGCACGGGGCACGGCACTTCGCGGCGAAAGGAGACCTTCCGGAGCAGCGCAACATGCGTTCGCGCCTGCTTTCTGCTGGCCGTAGTTATCTGTTCAATCGTGTACTTGCCGAACGGGTCGCCCATGGCAGCTGGAATCAGGCGCGCGTGGGGGATCTGCTGGCATTCACCGATAGCCGCAGTTTTTTCCCAGCTGAGCAAGCCGATTGCAGTGACCCGCGCCTGGCCATTCTCGACCTGCATCCCACTGGCCCATTGTGGGGTATTGATCGCTCACCAGCAGGCGACGAAATTCAGGCACTAGAGAATGCTGTCGCCGAAACCGAACCTGCGATCGTCAATTGGTTGGCACAGGCTGGAATGAAGCACGAACGGCGCATTCTTCGCCTCCCCATCGGCGGTTTGTCGTGGCATTATCCCGAGCCTGACATTCTGCAACTGGAATTCGTCCTGCCGACCGGATGCTTCGCCACCGCCATGGTGCGTGAGCTGGTCAGCCTGGCAGGGCAGACGGACATCTGATGCGTATTCTGATCGCCAACGACGACGGGGTGTATGCACCCGGGCTCGCCGCGCTTTATGACGCGCTGGCCGACTATGCCGAATGCAAGGTGATAGCCCCGATTCAGGACATGAGCGGCGCCAGTAGCGCGCTTACCCTGGACCGCCCGCTTCACCCGGTAAGCATGCCGAACGGCTTCATAGGGCTGAACGGTTCGCCCACCGATTGCGTGCACCTGGGCCTAAATGGCCTGCTCGAGGATGCGCCGGACATGGTGGTTTCGGGCATCAATCTCGGCGCCAATCTTGGGGACGACGTGCTCTATTCCGGCACGGTCGCCGCGGCCATCGAAGGGCGCTTCACCGGCCGCCCGGCTTTCGCCTTTTCGCTGGTCTCGCGTTCGACGGAGAACCTGCCGACTGCCGCGCATATCGCGCGTCTGCTGGTGGAGCAGCACGACAGGCTCGAAGTCCCGCCGCGGACCGTGCTCAGCGTCAACGTGCCCAACCTGCCGCTGGACCATATTCGCGGGATTCGTCTTACTCGCCTGGGCCACCGCAGCCGCGCCAAACCGCCGGTCAAGCAGGCCAACCCGCGAGGCAAGGAGGGCTACTGGATATCGGTAGCCGGCGACGTCGAGGACGGTGGGCCGGGCACTGACTTCCATGCCGTGATGCAGGGCTATGTCTCGATCACCCCGCTGCAGCTTGATAGAACCTTCCGTGAGGCCTTCAGTGGTCTCGAAAGCTGGGTGGAGAACGTGCTGTGAGACATCGCGGACAAGACAACCTGCTGCATGGCTCTGGAATGACCTCGCAGCGCACCCGTGACCGCCTGATCCAGCGCCTCTACGAGGAAGGGCTGTCGAGCGCCCAGGTGCTCGAAGTCATTCGTCGCACTCCGCGCCATCTGTTCGTCGACGAGGCGCTGGCGCACCGCGCCTACGAAGACACGGCCCTGCCCATCGGACACAACCAGACCATTTCCCAGCCATTCATGGTCGCGCGCATGAGCGAGCTGTTGCTGGCCGACGGTCCGCTAGACAAGGTTCTGGAGATCGGAACCGGTTCTGGTTATCAGACTGCCGTGCTGGCACAGCTGGTAGAGCGAGTGTTCTCGGTCGAGCGCATTCAAGCTTTGCAAGACCGTGCCAAAGAGCGTCTGGCCGAACTCAAGCTGCGCAATGTGGTCTTTCGCTGGGGCGATGGTTGGGAGGGCTGGCCTGCATTGGCGCCTTACAACGGCATCATCGTCACCGCGGCGGCAGCCGATGTGCCGCAGGCCTTGCTCGATCAGCTGGCGCCCGGTGGGCGTCTGGTGATTCCGGTGGGTGTCGGCGAGGTCCAGCAACTCATGCTGATCATTCGAGAGGAGAACGGCTTTTCGCGCCATCTTCTGGATACCGTACGTTTCGTGCCGCTGCTAAATGGCCCCGTGATTTGATCATTCAGCGGAAGGAAGCATGAAAAACGCTTTATTGTTGTACGCCAAAGGCATGGCCATGGGCGCGGCGGATGTGGTGCCCGGTGTCTCGGGCGGTACTGTGGCTTTCATCACTGGTATCTACGACGAGCTTCTGCGTTCCATCAGTGCGGTGCCATACGCCGCCCGACCGCTTCTACGAGGGCGCATCGGCGAGGCGTGGAAGACCGCCAACGCGAGCTTCCTGCTGGTTCTCTTTGCTGGCGTGCTTACCAGCATCCTGAGCCTGGCCCGGTTGATCACCTATCTGCTGGAAGAGCATCCGATTCCCGTCTGGTCTTTTTTCTTCGGCCTTATCCTGGTGTCGGTGCACCTGGTGGGTAAGGAGATCCAGCGTCGCCACCTGTCGCGGCTGGTGAGCTTCTGCCTGGGTATAGGTTTCGCCTACTGGATCACCGTAGCGGCTCCGATGCAGTGGGGCAGTGGCAGTGTGAGCCTGTTCTTCGCGGGTGCCATCGCCATTTGCGCGATGATTCTGCCGGGCATTTCCGGCAGCTTCATCCTTGTACTGCTGGGGTTATACCAGGTGGTTCTGGGCGCAGTGAAAAGCCTGGATGTGGGCGTGATGATGACGTTCGCGGCTGGTTGTCTGGTGGGGCTGCTCAGCTTCGCGCGGTTGCTGAGCTGGTTGCTCAAGCGTTGGCGCGATCTGACCCTGGCTTTTCTCACCGGCTTGATGCTTGGCTCGCTGAACAAGGTCTGGCCCTGGAAGGAAACCCTGACCTGGCGCACCAACTCCAGTGGCGAAAATGTTCCGGTGCTGCAGCAGAATTTGTTGCCTGGCGCCTACGGCGATTTGACCGGACAGGATCCTCAGCTGCTGCTGGCGGTGCTGCTGGCGGTTGGCGGTATCGTTCTGGTGCTGGGCCTTGAGTGGTTTGCCGGTCGACGCCAGCCAATCACGGACGGCGTTTGACGCATTTGTCTATGAAAGGGAGCGGGCATTGAGGCTCACAGCAGTACGGCGGTGGATTCGCGGCCCCGTGGTCCGTTCGGCGCTCGGCATTCTGGTGATTGCCGGGACGCTGGTCGGTTGCGCCTCTTCGCCTCATGGTGGAGGCGTGCAGGTCGTTGACCGTAATCAGCGTGACCGTGTCACCAGCGGACAGTACCTCGTGCGCCGGGGTGACACGCTCTGGTCCATCGCATTCCGCTTTGGTTGGGATTGGCGCGAGCTGGCGCGGGTAAATGGCATTCAGCCTCCCCATGTGATCTACCCAGGGCAGAAGATCCGCTTCGATGGTGGTGCTTCACGCGTTGCTTCCGCGGCACCAAGACCCGCTCCACAGCCTGCACCGGCGCCTGCGCCGTCGACATCCGGGGTCGTTACCAATCCGGTGCCTCGTCAGCCCGCAATTACCACGCAGCCGGCGCCGCCGGTCAGTCAGCCAGCGCGCACTCCGGTTACGCCCGTAACGCGCTCTGCAAGCGGCTGGGCGTGGCCTGCGAACGGTACGATCATCGGTCGATTCTCCTCAAACGGTAGTTTGAATAAAGGAATTGATATCGCTGGGGAATTAGGACAGCCTGTCCTGGCTGCTTCTGATGGGACTGTTGTGTACGCCGGTAGTGGATTACGGGGTTACGGCGAACTTGTGATCATCAAGCACAGCGATACCTATGTAAGCGCCTACGGACATAACCGTCGGCTGCTGGTGCGGGAGGGCCAACAAGTCAAGGCTGGGCAAAGTATTGCCGAGATGGGATCGACGGGAACCGACCGGGTGAAGCTGCATTTCGAAATTCGTCGCCAGGGTAAACCCGTAGACCCGCTGCAATATCTGCCAAGACGTTGACCTGTCGCCTGCCTGTTCCAGCACTAGGTTTGGCTTGAGCGTAGCAAGGGACCCGCGTCGCTTGGGCCTGTGTCGAACTCGGAACAGGACAAGAATAAAATGGCACTTAAAGACCAAGCGCTGGAGTTTGACGTCGACGATGCGGTTCTGCTCATGGAAACGCCCATCCACTTCGACCAGAAAGACAAAGTGACCAAGGCTGCTACTGTAGGCAGACCCAAGGCCGCATCCAGCAAACAGCACAAGTTCATCGATTACAACCGAGCACTAGATGCAACCCAGTTGTATCTCAATGAAATCGGTTTCTCTCCCCTCCTGACCCCCGAAGAAGAAGTGCATTTTGCGCGCCTTGCGCAGAAAGGCGATCCAGCGGGGCGCAAGCGCATGATCGAAAGCAACCTGCGATTGGTGGTCAAGATCGCACGGCGATACGTCAATCGCGGCCTGTCGTTGCTAGATCTGGTCGAGGAAGGCAATCTCGGCTTGATTCGCGCAGTCGAAAAATTCGATCCCGAGCGTGGCTTCCGTTTCTCCACCTATGCCACATGGTGGATTCGGCAGACCATTGAGCGGGCGATCATGAATCAGACCCGCACGATTCGATTGCCCATTCACGTGGTCAAGGAGCTGAACGTCTACCTTCGGGCCGCACGTGAGCTCACCCAGAAGCTCGATCACGAGCCAAGTCCGGAAGAAATAGCAAATCTGCTCGAGAAGCCGGTTGGCGAGGTCAAGCGCATGCTCGGTCTGAACGAGCGTGTTACGTCTGTCGATGTATCGCTCAGACCGGATACGGACAAGACGCTACTCGATACGCTTACCGACGACCGCCAAAACGACCCGTGCGAGTTGCTCCTCGATGACGATCTGTCTGCCAGCATTGATCAGTGGCTGTCGGATCTCTCCGAAAAGCAGCGTGAGGTCGTCATCCGGCGTTTTGGTTTACGCAGCCATGAAGCCTCGACACTGGAAGAGGTTGGCCAGGAGATCGGTCTGACGCGCGAGCGTGTTCGGCAGATCCAGGTGGAAGCGCTGCGGCGTCTGCGCGAGATCCTGGAGCGTAACGGTCTATCGAGCGACGCGCTGTTTCAATAACGCAGGCTGAGGCCGGACCTGATTTCTTCCAGGTCCGGTCAACGTCCACCAGTGCCTGCCAGTCTCTCCAGTAGCAGGGATTTCTTACGCTGCCCTTCACGCTCGATCAGCTCATCGAATTAATGCCCATTGATTGGATCTTCGATTTTCCCCATCCCCTTGTAAGCATTTACTTACAGATGCTGTAAGTAAAGCTTGTGCGGAATCCGTGCTAAATAGCGATTCTGCTTTCAGTCGATTTTTAACTTATTGATCTTTAAAAAATATCCATGTTTTTGCCAAATATTTGGCGGGTGTTCCTCAAGGAAACACGGCTTGCGGCGCAGACTGCCATCATTAATATCGCACCCGTGCTTAGGGATTAGCACGGCCTTCAGGATGAAGGTCAGGGACCATCGCAGGACGCGATGACATCAGGAGGATGAGAAGGGATATAGGGAGCAAGGAAGGAGGCGGGCGGGGTCAAACCCGCCCCTTTTTTTTGCCCGCGAAAAACTCCGCTGAACCGAGTGGTCGGCGCAGGGCCTAAGGTAAACAGCCCACCAGTGGAGATAGATCATGAATGGCGACCTGCACAACGATCAGCCAGCCGACGAGCGCGACGACGTCGCCCGGCGTCCCGACGAAGCTGATGAAGATCAGCTCGATGAGGCGATCGAAGAAACCTTCCCGGCCAGCGATCCCATTTCGCCCTGATCCCCAACCATCGAAGCAAAGTCGCAGCCAGGATCTCCTCCGGCTGCGGCGCTTGCCAACAGTGCGGGTATTACCTGCCCACGCAGCAGCGGCGCGACGTCCTCTCGTGTGCAAGGTGCCAACTCTAGCCAGCCCAGCTCCTCCAGCTCAGCCTGCACGCTGACGGTATGAGGAAGGCGCGCCATGAACACATCGGCTTTTACATGATGGCCCGGCTCGTTTGCAGCGGGGGCCTGAAAGTGCCCCAGCGCTTTAAAATCGCGGTCGCCCATGGTTAGGCCTAGCTCTTCATGAAGTTCGCGGATGAGCGTCTCTAGGGCTGTCTCGCCAACTTCCGCTTTGCCACCAGGAAGCATGAAAAAGCGCGTACCGCGCTTGCGCACGATCAGCATGCGTCCGCTTTCATCGAACAGACAGGCGATAGAGATCGTCAGTGTGGGGCCTTGCATTTGCATCCCTCGATCGTTGAACAGTGCAATCAGTGTCTTGTTCCTGCGGTAGCGCATGAGGCGGTCCTTCAGCATCTCTGGCAGGTTATCTGTTGTCGAAAACCCCAGCCGTCCATAGAAGTCCAGCAGTTCCGGTTTGCAGAACAGCCAGACAGTGCCTTGGGTAGATGCCAGCGCCTCTCGGACCAGTTGTGCGCCGATACCTTGGTTCCGTTCGGCTGGGGCTACCAGCAAACCGGTGAGGAAATGCCCCTGTGCAATGGGAGTCAGACATAGCCCTGCGACGATATCGCCGCGCCGGGCAACCCAGCACATCGCCTCGTGGCGTACACGGTTACGGCTGTTATGGGTTCTATAGAACCTGACCAGTAAAGGTTGTAAGTCTGCGGGAAGCTGTGAGTATTCGGGCGAGGGCATGGGATCTGAGGCGATTTGGAGAGTGACAGTCTAGCGCCTGGGATGTCATCGCAAAAACACCGCCGCTCAAACCATGCCGTTCATCCGTTCGCTGCATCTTTTCTGCCGTCTGGGCGCTCTCACCCTTAGCGTTTCCAACGACAGGAATAACAACATGTTGGATCTACTGATCGTCCTTGCATTCGTCCTCTACGGCCTCTCAGCGGGGATGCGTGCTCGCAACAAAGCCTCACAGAGCCTCGACGAGTATTTCCTGGCCGGACGAACCATCAAGGGGTGGCGCGCCGGGGTTTCCATGTCTGCCACGCAGTTTGCCGCTGATACGCCGCTATTGGTCAGCGGCCTCGTCGCTACAGCCGGTGTCTTTGCGCTCTGGCGACTGTGGATTTACGGGCTGGCGTTTCTGCTGCTGGCATGGATATTCGCCTCGGGTTGGCGCCGTGCCGGCGTGCTGACCGATGCGGAGCTGACGCGCGTGCGTTACAGCGGGCCGGCCGTAGTGCCGTTGCGGCTGTTCAAGGCGATCTACTACGGCACCGTAATCAACTGTGTGGTGCTCGCAATGGTACTGGTCGCGGCCATCCGTATTGCCGAGGTCTTCCTGCCATGGCATGAATGGCTGCCAGGCGGCGTCTACGAGGTGATCATGGGCGCAGTGGAAGCCAGCGGTATACGGCTAGGCGAGAGCATCAGCGGGCTCGATCAACTGACGACCAGCACCAACAACCTCATTTCGATCCTGTTGATCCTGACTTTCACGGCGATGTACTCGATCACCGGCGGCCTACGGGCGGTGGTGCAGACCGATGTCATGCAGTTCAGCGTGGCGATGCTGGGCACGCTGGTGTACGCCTGGTTCGTTGTGGATGCAGCGGGTGGGCTGGGCGGACTGACAGATAGGATCGTCGAGCTATATGGCAGTGAGCAGGCGGCCAAGATGCTGTCGTTTTCACCGCCGAGCAACGCCGGCGAGGCGCTGATGCCGTTCCTGGTAATCGTCGGTTTGCAGTGGTTGTTTCAGATGAACTCCGACGGCACTGGCTACTTGGCGCAACGCAGCATGGCTTGCCCGACAGACCGTGAGGCGCGTATTGCCGGTTTGGTATTTACCTGGCTGCAGATCTTTCTGCGCAGCCTGTTCTGGCTGGCGATCGCCATTGGCCTGCTGGTGCTGTATCCGTTCAGTCCGGAGGAGATGAGCGGCGAAGGGTTCACCGCCGCGCGTGAGGCATTGTTCGTCACCGGTATCGATGAGCTGCTGCCGCCGGGCTTCCGCGGACTGATGCTGGTCGGGCTGCTCGCGGCACTGGCGTCGACCGTGGATACTCACCTCAATTGGGGCGCTTCGTACTGGAGCAATGATGTCTACGGTGGGGTAGTCGCACCGAAGCTGCTCAAGCGCAAGCCCAGGGACAAAGAGCTGGTCCTCGTCGCGCGTCTTTCCAACGTGCTCATACTGCTGATCGCGATGGTCATCATGGCCAACCTCGGCTCGATTCAGACGGCCTGGTTCATCTCCTTGCTGTTCGGCGCCGGTATGGGTTCGGTACTGGTACTGCGCTGGCTCTGGGAGCGGATCAATCTCTACTCCGAGCTGACGGCAATGATCGCATCGCTGATCACCGCCCCTTTGCTGCTCTATTACCTCGGCACCGATCCGGAGCGGGAGTGGATACGTCTGGGCATCATGTCGCTGGTGACGTGCAGCGCCGCGATTCTCGTCAGTTACATCACGCCGCCAACCGACAAGGAGACGCTGGATCGTTTCTACCGTCGGGTGCGGCCGTTCGGTTTCTGGGGGCAAACCGCTATGCGCTGTGGCGTGACACGTCGCGAATCGCTCAAAGCACTGGGGGCGCGGCTGTTCGCCGTTGCGGTGACCGCGGTGTCGGTTTACACCCTGCTCGTAGGGGTTGGGCGTCTGCTGTTCCCCCAACCCGGTGGCAGCTCGACGCTCGCCTGGTTGTGCGTCGCTGTTGGGATTGCGCTGACGCCAGTGTGGATGTATCTGGCGTTCAGCCGTTACTTCGACGATGAGCGTGAGGAAGATTCGGGCTTACAGGTTGAGCCGGAAAGATAGTGGCTGCACTGCGCGCAAACTATATGGGTTAGACACAGGCGGGCGCAGCCGATGGCATGCGCCTTTGCTTTAAACCCGCGTTTGACTGGGCGTTTAATCAGGCCTCGACTAGCTGCTGCAGAAAGTTCTTCAGCGCCAAGCCGGGTTCGTCGTCCTCGGAGGCGATCATGCGAATTCCCCACTGCCGCAGCACTTCCTCCTGAACCGGATTGGGTTTGTGCGAGAACACATAGGAAATAGGCCGAACACCCAGGGTTTCGTGTTCATTCCATATCTTCGACAGCTTGTGAAACAGCAGTCGGATATTGGTATCGGAAAGGCTATAGCCGATGAAAAGTACGGCCTTGCTGAGCGTGTCGGCGCGTAACTTGATGTCCAGCGGCGTTTCGAACTGCAGGCGTTGGTAGTAGCTGGTTTCGTCGAGCACGATCGAGGCGTCATCATCGAAGTCGCCGTGAAATTTGACGATCTGCCTGACGCCATCACGCGCCTTGGTCAGGTCACTGGCATTGGCGATCTTGATGTAGTCCACCGCATGGGCGTCATGGGCGTACTCCAACCAGCGGTCATAGTTGGTGGTATAGATCGCCGGAAAACGGCCGCGCACGATAAGTCGGTGAATCTCCGAATCGCGTATTTCGATATTGCGGTGCCACTCGCGGTCCATCCAGCTGCGCAGCGGTCCGATGCTGCCTTTCTTGATTCGGTAGTACTCGGCCAGCGCAAGGAAGTTGCCGTAGGTGTTGAACACCTCCGGGTCGTAGTCGAGCTGCACGGCGATCTCGTCGATCAGCTCCTTCCACGGCGGCAATCCAATGTTGGCGGATACGCCGGAACCGACGAAAAGGATCAAACGATTGGTCCGGTACGCTTCACGGAGCTGGTCCATGGGTGTTCAGGATTCCCGCAGATAGGTGACGAAGGCGTCGAGCGCACGTCGGCGCATGGACAGGCCGTTCTTTTGCGTGCCCAGCTGCGCGAATGTCTGGGTCTGGCCTTCCGGAATGAACACGTCATCCCATTCGAAGCCGCCATGTCCGGCTGGTGACGGTGCGATGCGCCCGGCAACCACGCCTTCGAAGAAATGCCGTTTACGACCGTCGCAATAGCCGATCAGGGTCCGCGCTTCGGCGGCAGGATCGTCCAGCCGCCCGATCAGCTCCGAGAATCGCTCGGCCTGCAGCCGGTCCCAGAATATCTGCGTCAGCCCGCCGGGAAAGCCGTTGAGGCTGTTGATGAAGAGCCCGGTGTGTTCGACAAAGACCGGTTTGCCGATCATCTTGAAGGCGACCAGCAGCTTGTCGCTGACCAGCTGGTACAGGTCCTCGGTACGCAGCTCCTCGATACGGATAGGAAAAGGCTTCACCTCGATTCCGCTGGGCTGGAGGATCTCGCGAACCTCAAGGATCTTCTGCGGGTTGATGGACGCGAAGCGGATTTTCATGGACCGAGCCAGCTCCGGTTTCGACGGATGGATGCTGCCGTCACGACGGCTGCTCTTGTCTGTATGACGCAAGGTGAACGGCTCGGTTCTCCTACCCAGCGGATTAATCGATCAGGTGCGCCTATGGACGTGGCAGCGCCACGCTGAAAAGAATGGTTTGCAGCCTCTGGCGGGGAGGGCGCTTCAGCTCTGGCCTGGACGTACCGGGCAGGCTGCCTGCACCTGACGGATGCGCTCGGCCGGTACGCGCAGCTGCCGCAGCAGGTACTCGGCGAATTCCGGCGAGTATGGCTGCCGGGCGATGGCCTGCTCCATACAGAACAGCCAGGCGTCGCGTTCGGCGTCGCCGACCTGCCAGCGGGTATGGAACTGCGGAATGCTGATGCCGCCATACTTCTCTGCATATCGCTTCGGACCACCCAGCCAGCCACTGAGGAAACTTGCGAGGCGATCTTGCGCTTCGTTCACGTCCGGCGGATACATGGCGCGAACAACCGCGGCCTGCGGCGCTTCTTCCATGACCTTGTAGAAATCCGCGACCAGCTGGTGCAGCCCAATCTCGCCACCAGCGGCCTGGAACGAAGCATCGCCGACGCCGAAAGCAAGACGTTGATCGAGGTTCATCGGCTTACCCTGACTCTGGAAAAGGCGCGGAATGATGCGCGCTTGTGCCAGATCAAAACAAGTGCAACCAGCGCCGACAGCTTGCAGGTTGCTGGTCTAAGCTGAAGGCCCATACAAGAGCGGAGAAAACAAATGCGCAAGCTTCTGGTTGCATACGACGGTTCGGACAACTCCAAGCGCGCCCTGCAGTATGTCGTCGATCTGGCGCGCGATACCGGCCTCACGCTGCAGGTCCATGTGGTCAATGTCCAGCACGAGCCGATCATTTATGGCGAGTACGTAACCTCGGCCATGATTGACGAGCTCAACAACGGGCTGATGGGTAAGGCGCGTGCCGTTCTAGACGAGGCGGCGGCCGTGTTGCAGGGCGGGGGACTGAGCTGCGAGACCCACGCGCTGCTGGGTAATGTGGCCGAGCAGGTCAGTGAAGCGGTCAAGCGCCTGGGGTGCGACACCGTGGTGATGGGCACCCGAGGCCTCGGTAGCTTCACCGGACTGCTGCTGGGCTCGGTGGCGAACCGGGTGATCCACGAAGTATCAGTCCCGGTTCTGCTGGTCAAATGAGCTGAAACTGCCAGCCCTGGCCAATCAGTCCTGCTTGCCCTTGAGCAGGTCGGCCAGGTTGGCGAAGGCTTTGAAGGTTTCCTTCGGGCCTAGATCGCTACCGGGCCGGGCTTCGGCATGGTACTGGTTGTCTGTATAGCGGGAGTGCTCGTTGTCGTGGCAGTAGAGGCAGAGCAGCTCCCAGTTGGAGCCGTCCTCGGGGTTGTTGTCGTGATTGTGGTCCTTGTGGTGGACTGTCAGTTCACTCAGACGCTTGCCGGAAAACTCTCGCGCGCAACGTCCGCAGACCCAGGGGTACATCTTCAACGCCTTTTCCCGGTAGCCTTGTTCGCGTTGGCTATAGGGCGTGGAGGGCTTGTTGGTGCTCATCTTGAATGCTCGCCGGATTACAGTGCTGGTTAGTTAAGCCGATGGTGATCAGCCAGCCAAGCCGACATAGACGTTCTGCACATCATCGTGGGCATCGATGGCTTCAAGAAAGGCTTCGACTTCTTCCAGTTCAGCACCCGATAGGCTGACCGGGTTCTTGGGGCGGTAGCCCAGTTGCGCGGATTGCACGGTAAAGCCGAATTCCGGTAGTGCCTTACAAACGGCGTCGAGATCGGTCGGTTCGGTGATGAAAAGCGCAGCACCTTCATCTGCCGCTTCGAAATCCTGAGCCCCGGCTTCGATCGCGGCCATTTCGGCATCGGCATCGCCTTCAGGCGCAGCTTCGATCATGCCGACATGATCGAAATCCCAGCTCACCGAGCCAGACGAGCCCAACTGCCCCTTACGGAACAGCACGCGGATTTCGGCAACAGTGCGATTCACGTTGTCGGTCAGGCACTCGACGATGAGCGGAACCTGATGCGGGGCAAAGCCTTCGTAAAGAGTGCGTTCGTAATGAACCACCTCGCCGCTGAGGCCAGCGCCTTTCTTGATGGCGCGCTCCAGAGTGTCCTTGGGCATCGAGGCCTTCTTGGCCTGTTCCACAACCAGGCGCAAGCGCGGATTCATATCGGGGTCGGCACCACTGCGAGCAGCAATCATGATTTCCTTCGACAGTTTGCCGAAGATCCTGCCCTTGGCGTTCGCCGCCGCTTCCTTATGCTTCGCTTTCCACTGTGCGCCCATGCTCGTCCCCGTCTGATGTGATGAAGCCAGGGGCGAATTCTATAGCCTATTCCGGGTTTGCGTCGCCGGTAGTGGTAATGGCGATGATGAGCTCTGCTACAGCCCGATCAACGGGATGCTGCGACTGTGCCGCTCAATTTTGTTGCCACTGTATGGATCGGCCGCCAGGAGCCCCGGCTCTAATAGTTTTTTGGTAACAAGGTGCGTCACCATGTCGCCTCGGGATTTGCTGCTCGCGCTTGTAGTCATTGTCGTCTGGGGCATGAACTTCGTGGTGATCATGGTCGGCCTGCATGATGTTCCGCCGATGTTGTTGGGTGCACTGCGTTTCATGCTGGCGGCGGTGCCAGCGGTGTTCTTCATCAAGCGTCCTCAGGTGCCGTTGCGCTGGATGCTGGCCTATGGGCTGACCATCTCCCTCGGGCAGTTCGCCTTCCTATTTACCGCCATGAAACACGGCATGCCGGCGGGCCTGGCCTCGCTGGTGCTGCAGTCGCAGGCGTTTTTCACGCTGTTCTTCGCGGCGCTGTTTCTCGGTGAGCGGATACGCTCAGCCAATCTGCTCGGCTTGGTCATTGCGGCCTGCGGCTTGGCGCTGATCGGTGCGCAAAGCGGGCTGGGTATGACCCTGAGCGGGTTCGTACTGACAATCTGTGCGGCGTCAATGTGGGCGCTGGGCAATATCGTCACACGCAAAGTTGGCAAGGTGAATCTGGTCGGGTTGGTGGTATGGGGCAGTCTGGTGCCGCCGTTGCCATTTCTGGCACTGTCGCTATGGCTCGAAGGGCCTGAGGTGATCGAGGCGGCGTTGCGGGGCATCGGTTGGCAGACGATTCTGGTACTCGTCTATCTGGCGTTCGGCGCAACGATTCTTGGCTATGGCCTTTGGAGTCGATTGCTTTCGCGCTATCCGGCCAGCCAGGTGGCGCCGTTTTCGCTGCTGGTGCCGGTAGTGGGGCTGACATCGGCAAGCATACTGCTGGGCGAGCGACTAGGTTCGCTGCAACTGGGCGGTGCATTGCTGGTGATGATCGGGCTGGGGGTAAACGTCTGCGGCGGCTGGCTCGTCGCCCGCCTGCGTCTGGTCAGAGTCTGAAACGCCCGGCATTGGACCGGGCGTAGCAGCGATTGCATCAATGAGTCGCGGCGTGGGCGCCGAGCAGCGGAGTGGAGCCGCCTTTTTTGTCGCGCTTGGCCATGCGTTTCTCTTGTGCGGTTTTCAACGGCTTTTTCTTGCCGTCCTTCTTCGCGTCCATTCCCTTGCTCATGGTGTTCACCTCTGATTGCGTGGCTGGACATGTCCTGATGTGCAAAGGCCTGACTGTCGCTGCTGGAGCGAAGACTGTTTCCGGCCTGGTGTCTTCCGTGACCGCTGCAGTATGGCATTGCTGCGGTACTTTGCACGCAATGCTTTGATGGTGAATCAGTCGAACAGGCTGTGCTGGTCGCGCTGGCGGCGGCAGGCGTCATAACGCTGGCGGAAGATAGCCTGGAAGTGAAGGGCAAGGCGTGGCAGTTCGGCCAAGCGCAGCAGCGCTTCCTCATCAAGCGATGGGTTTAGGAAGCAGCGCCAGAGGTAGGCAACGCTGATGTCGGGGTGTGTTCGCTCAAGCAGCTGCACACCGTCGCCGGGGTGCACCATGCCTTCCTCGATGGTTCGATAGAGCCAGCCGGTGCGAGCACTCGATGACAAGTCGCGGGCCAGGCCGCGTAGTCCGTGTCGACTGTCCAGCCTTACGCAGGGTGAGCGTGGCTGACTCACTTCGATTACCGCTCCGCCCCAGCGCAGTCGGTCACCGATGCACACGTGCTCTTCGTCCATTGCTTCGCTGCCAAGGTTTTCACCGAAGGCACCTAGGCCGAGCTGTGCGCGCAACTGCGGGAAGCACTGTGCCCAATAAGCGTAATGCTGCGTAGGGTAATGGCACAGGGCGCGATCCGGGCCACCATGAAAGCGTCGATCCGCGATCTGATCACCTTGCAAACCGTCCATGCCGAGCCATAGCGGAACATCGCTCAGCTGCTTGCCAATTGCTGTGGCCTTGGTGCTGCCAGGCAGGGGGGAGAGGTTGCGACACACCAGCGGTCCGTTGACGGCCCAGCTGTTTTGCGATGTGGATGCGAGGCTGTCACTCAAGGTTGCTGCGCCTGGTGGAGTCGCTCCAGCTCGCGCCGAACCATCGCGGTGTACTCGGGTGGGCCGAGTCGATACAGCTCAGTGGCGACCCATGCCAGCCATCGGGGGCCGAGCGCCGCTTGCTGATCCAGCAGCCGTCGGGCTTCGGCATTGGCGCGCTCGGCATTGTGTTGATGGAAATCTGCACGACTCACGAATCTTCTCCATTACGATGGAACAGGGCAGTAAAAAGTGGGGCGATGGTAAACCCTGGGCGCTCGCGTTAGGCTCGATGGCTCTTTTCGCGCCACGAGAACGATGCATGCCGGTGTCCGTGAACTTCAAGCACAAGATCTCCCGTCAGCGGCCCTATGGCAAGGTGGAGGCGGGTCTGCGGGCCAGTGATGGCAACCTGGAGGCGGTAGTCGACCAGCTGGAAAGCGATCGCGGGCGGATCATCAATTCCGCGGCCGTGCGCCGCCTGCAGCAGAAGACCCAGGTTTTTCCGCTGGAGCGCAATGCAGCAGTGCGCAGCCGTCTCACTCATTCGCTGGAAGTGCAGCAGACCGGTCGTTTCATCGTTCGTACGCTGTACAAACAGCTTGGCAACAGGGCTGCGCAATTCGGCCTGGACGGGCTCGAGCATGCGCTGGAAAGCCTGGTCGAGATGACTTGCCTGATGCACGATATCGGCAACCCGCCGTTCGGTCACTTCGGCGAGTACGCCATTGGCGAGTGGTTCGAGCGCAATCTGGATATGCTGTTTACAGCCGCCGTGACGCCGGGGCAGGGCGATGTCGAGTTGCGCAAACGAATGCTGGTCGATCTGAAGCAGTTCGAAGGTAACGCTCAGGCGGTTCGCCTGGTGGTCTCGCTGCAGCGCCTGAACCTGACCTATACGCAGACCGCAGGGCTACTCAAGTACGTTCGTCCGGCCTATCAGGCCAAGCCCGCGAAAGGCACGCCAGGCGCTTACCTGCTGAAAAAGCCCGGCTTCTATCTGTCCGAGGAACCGTTCGTGCGCGCGCTGCAGGCGGCGCTCGATCTGCAGCCGTGCACGCGTCATCCGTTGGCCTACGTGATGGAAGCCGCCGATGACATCGCCTATTGCCTGGCGGACATCGAGGATTCGGTGGAAAAGGGCATATTCAGCATTGAACAGCTGGCGCAGCTGCTGCTCGCCAAGTTCGCCCTGCACGGATCGGTCGATGCGCCGGTGCCCGGGCCAGAGCGCAGTTTTCGCAGCATGGTCAATTACGCGCTCGAACGGGCGCATAAGGAACCGATCAACAAGGCCGGCGAATTCTTCATATGGCTGCGGGTGAACATGATCCATCCGCTGGTGCAGCATGCCGCGCGGCAATTCATCGACAACATCGAGGCGGTCTACCACGGCACGCTTGATCGGGCGCTGCTGGAGGATGACAGCCTGCCCAACGCCATCGTGCAGACCTTCAAGGATGTCGCGATGGATCACGTGTTTTGCCACCGTGAGGTGGAGACCTTGCAACTACAGGGCTATCGAATTCTTCAGGGCTTGCTGGAGTTCTACGCACCGCTGTTGCGCGTGCCGACGCCGGTCTTCGATGCACTCACTCTCGGGACCTGCCGCAGCGAGCCACATCTACAGATGCTTGCTCGGCGGTTGCCCAATCAACTCGTCAAGGCATATCACGAGGCGCTCAAGGAGCACGAGCAAGAGTCGACGGACCGGCCGTTGTGGGAGTTCTACTACCGCAACCGGATGCTGCAGGACTACATCAGCGGCATGACCGACCAACTGGCTCAGGATGAGTACCGCGCGCTTTCGGCTTTGTGACGAGGGTGTTTTCGTTGCGCGCAGTCAAGTCATCGAGGCCTGCTGGATCTCAGTAGCCGCGGCAGCGTTCCACCAGATCGCTGAGCGGCTGTCCCTCGCGCAGCGCCTGCAGGTTTCGCGCGACGATCCGCGCCGCGCTGCGCATGTCCGTCGCTGCCGCAACGTGTGGCAATACCGTCACCCGGTCGTGGCGCCAGAATGGATGGTCCGCCGCTAGCGGTTCGCTACGAAACACATCGAGCACGGCGTGGCCGACCTTGCCGCTGGCTAGTGCTTGCAATAGATCCGTCTCCACGACATGTCCGCCGCGCGCGAGGTTAACCAACCCAGCACCGGCCTTGAAAGCATCGAAGAAACGTAAGTCGAGCAGGTCAGCGGTTTGCGCGGTCAATGGCAGCAGGTTGATCACGATATCGCTGCGTGCCAGCAGCGGCCACAGCGTGTCCATGCCGTGCTCCAGAGCAACGCCTTCAACGGTGCCGCCATGCAGGTTCCAACCCGTCACCGGGTATCCCATGGCGAGCAATCGGCTGGCGCAGGCTCGGCCCATTTGGCCCATACCCAGCAGGGTCACCTGTATTTCGTCGGCGCGTCGCTGCGGCAGCGGGTGCCAGCTGCAGTTCAATTGCTGCCGAGCATAGTCGTAGAACCGGCGGTGCAGCGACAACGTTGCCCAAAGCGCAGTTTCCGCCATGGCCGCGCTCATGGCCGGGTCTACCATGCGGGCGACGGGCACATCAGGCAGGCTGGGATCGAGCAGTAGCCGATCCACACCAGCCCATAGCGATTGAATCAGGCGCAGATTGGGCAGGTTCTGTAGCGAGCCTTGAGGCGGATTGGCGACCACAGCTGCGTCTATCAGTTGAGCGGTTCGCGCCGTGTGCGACAAATGCCATCGGGTGTCGGGCAAGGCATCTTTTAATTCCGCGAGCCAGGCCTCGCGCTCTCCATCATCGAAGCTGCCACTGAGCAATATATCCATGCGCTAGTTTCCTCGTTTCACCCTGCGTGGAACTGTACCCAGTCGCGCAGCCTCTGAATATGCAAGTAGCGGAACGCGCACAGGCGTGATTCCGGCCTGTTCACGAGCCTAAGGAGAAATTCATGGAATTGCCCAATAAAGACCTCGGCACTCTGTTCGAGCAGCTTGGTCTGGATTCCGATCCGGCCAGTATTGACGCCTTCATCGGCAAGCACGGCCCATTGCCGGAGGATGTTCGCTTGGCGGACGCGCCGTTCTGGAACGATTCACAGCGTGCGCTGCTGCGCGACGAATGGGCAGAGGACGCGGAGTGGGCGCCGATTGTCGATGAGCTGAATGTGCGCATGCACGAAAGCGGATGATCTGCGCGGGCTGCGGCGGTTGTCGCAGCCCGCTGTCCCGTCGGCTTTCGTCAGTTGAAAGCCAATAATGCTGGCGAGCTCAGTCGAGCAGCTCGGCCGGTACGTTACCGCCATTCTCGGCAAGCTTTTTCAATACCGCTTTGTGCAGCCATATATTCATTTGAGCGGAGTCGCTCATCTTGTCGGCCGGGCAGCCAAGCTCGGTGGCCAGTTCCTTGCGCGCCGTCAGGCTGCTGTCCAGACCGAGTAACTTCAGAAGATCGACGATCGACGTACGCCAGTTGAGCTTTTCCGGGTGGTTGCCCGCCATGCCGTCGAGCTTGGCCGCTACGTCAACCTGATCGACCGCTGGAGACGCTGGTGCGCCTGCACCGCCTGTTGAGGCCTCCGGCGGCGTGGTGGGCGCGGTGGAATCGGGCGCAGCGTGCGCGCTGCCTAGGCCGATCTTTTCGAGAATGGAGTTGAAAAAGCCCATGGGAGCCTCCTGTTATCGTGAGTGATGAGCCGTGGCTCGCAGATTAGGACCGCTGGCGTCCTGATTCGTCGCGTATCCAGTGGCCTGTGGCGCACTGGATTGATCCTGCCGGGGGACTGCGTCGGCAGCGCCGGGCAATCGAGTTGAAACCCCTATGCAGGCACGTGGGCCGTTCTTGCCTGGCGTCGCTCGTGCTGTAACCGTGGCACGGCTAGAATGCCGTTTTGCCTCAGGAGCCACCATGAGTGAGCCGACCCCCCACGACCTCGATCTCGACGCCCGCTACGCGTGTGCCAAAAGCCTCGCCCTGGAAGCTGCCCAGCTGGGCATGGATTTCTACCGGCAGCGCGAGACGCTGGATGTGGAGCACAAGGGCAACGACCGTCAGGATGTGGTCAGCATCGCCGACAAGAGCATCGAGGATTTCATTCGTGGACGCCTTGCCGAACAGTTTCCGCAGGACGGTTTTCTCGGCGAGGAGAGTGGTTCGGCTGATCTCAAGGCCCGTTGCGTCTGGGTGATCGATCCTATCGACGGCACGGCCTGCTTCGTTAATGGCCTGCACAACTGGTGCGTTTCCATTGGCTTGCTGGTTGACGGCGAGCCGCATATCGGCGCGATTGCCGACCCAAACCATGGCGAGCTGTTCCACGGCTGCCAGGGGCGAGGCGCTTACGTCAACGAAACGCCACTCAAGGCCAGCGCTGCGCTGCATGTCCGCGAGGGGCTGACGGGGGCGGGCACGTTCCACCCGCGGGGCAAGGAACACTTCATCCCGTTCCTGGAAAAACTGCTGGCCGAAGGTGGGATGTTCATCCGCAATGGCTCCGGCGCGTTGATGACTGCCTATGTCGCTGCAGGTCGATTGATCGGCTATTACGAAACTGAACTCAAGAGTTGGGATTGCCTTGCCGGGCTGGTGCTGGTAGCCGAGGCGGGTGGGCTGCGCAACGACTTCTTCCGCAACGACGGGCTACTCAAGGGCAACCCGTATCTGGTCGCAGCGCCCGGTGTGTACCGGCAGCTGGCCGAGCTGATCGGTCCTTCGCTGGACGCTTGAGCACTCTCGTTCGTCGCACAGCGTGGGCTGGGCGCTACGGGATGCGCAGCCTGTGCTATACCGATCTGACGCGCTGGGCCGGCGAAACGGTCCGTTCATCACAGGGGGACCAATCGGCTGTCCATCGGACCAGAGTGAACTGCGTGATCTGATGGCTGCCCGCACAGAGCGAGGTAAACGATCATGAGCATGATGCAATGCACCTACCGCGACCACCTCATCACCGCCGAAGTTATGGAATATCCCGGCACCCCGACACCCTGGGCGGGTGGTTGTCGGATCACCGATAGCGCCGGGCACACGACTCGTCGCCTGCCTCTCCCGCTCGAGCACGCGTTCATGGCTGAACTGGAAAAGGCTCAGCGTGTGTCCATCGCCCACGGCAAATGGCTGGTGGACCAGCACCTTGATCACGGGCGACAGCTGTTTCAGCAGGCGGCGTAGCGATACCGGATGTCCTTCCTCGACGCGTCGGGTGCTTTCCACCCGGCGCGCTTTCATTGCGCAGGGTGCGCGCCGACCGTGACCATCTGGCGAAGCGCACTTGTGTAGAAAAAATTCTCTGCTGACGGCCGTGCGTGAATCTAGCGCTTTACGTCGATAACGGCAGCGATCCGGCTAAGTTTCGGATAGCAAAGCGAAAACTGCTCGTTGCAAAGACAACTTCGGCGACATCTTGCCCGTTGCTTAATAAGCAAAACGGTGGCATAGCTATCAGCAAGCCACCCGAAAGGGCGGTGCTCATAAGCGGAAGTAAGGACAACTTATGCAAATCCAGGTTCACAGCGATAACCACATCGAAGGCAGTGCCCGTCTGGCTGATTGGGTCAGTGCCAGTGTCGCCAGCAAGCTGGACCGGTACGACGACGAGTTGACTCGTGTAGTCGTACACCTCAACGACGAAAATGGTGACAAGGCCGGTGCCCAAGACAAGCGCTGCCAGATCGAAGCGCGCCCTAAGGGCCTGCAGCCGATCTCAGTCACCCACAAGGCCGAATCGCTGGAGTTGGCCGTCGATGGTGCGGTAGACAAACTCAATAACGCACTCGCTCACCAGTTCGGCAAGTTGCGTAGCAAGCGTCCCGGCGCTCAGCCGCAGATGATCGATGGCGCCGTTGCCGGTCGCGATGCGCTGCTCGAGGAAGATTTCCTCGCAGACGAGCAGGTCCGTAACTCATAAGCTCTAGGCAAGGGCCTTCCGAGAGGAAGGCCCTTCTGACATCAGTGCAGCAGTTCTGGCGGGATGCTGCCGCCGTTCTCAGCTAATTTCTTCATTACCGCCCGGTGCAGCCACATGTTCATCTGCGCCGAGTCCGCCATCTCTGCCGGTGGGCAGCCAAGCTCCGTAGCAAGCTCTCGGCGCGCCTCCATGCTGCTGTCCAGTCCAAGCAATTTCAGCAAATCGACGATAGATGAGCGCCAGTTGAGCGCTTCGGGGTGCTGCGCCGCCTTGGCTTCCAGTTGTGCCACGACGTCTACGCCGCTTGCAGTGGTTGCAGACTGGTTCAGGTCCATGTGCGGCGCGATGGTTGCGTTGTCGGTGGTTGTAGGTGTGTTGCTCAGCGTGATGCCTTCGGCACTCGAGTGCGTGGCGTCGGCCGCAGGTACATCGGCTTTGCGTTGTGCTTCGTTGGAAACATCGCCCAGGCCGAGCTTTGCCTTGATCGAATCGAAAAGTCCCATGTCCGTTCTCCGTGCTGTGGATGTACGCATTCGACAGCACAGCAGAGCGCGCCATTCGCTTCCGCGGGTCGGGTATTCGGGGTGTCAGCCGTGTTCCAGCCAGGCGCTGGCCTCGGCTTCCTGATGCAGGTCGAAGGCTTTGATGGTCAATCCGGGAATTAGCGCGCCTTCGACTTCACTTGCTTTGCGCAGCCATTCCTTGCCGGCGACCACCGCGCAGCGGTCGAAGCGGCGAATGAAACGGAAAAGTTGTGGTAGTCGGGACAGCTCAACCCCGACGGCGCCAAGCGTAGGCAGGTCGAAGTCGCCGATGCGGTAGAGCATTCGGCCATGGCTGATGCCTTCTGACTTGAATAGCAAGTCATCCAGCGCCGCGCGCATGGCCTGGCTGTCGAGCTTGCCGGAGAAGTCGATATCGATACGGTTTTCGCCTCTGCGCGATACCTGAAACATGATCAGACCCTCGTTCGATCAGTGTTCTGCGAGTAGTCCTCGCGTCCCCCTGACCATAGCCGTTGCGTCCAACTCTGGCCAAAAAATGCACGCATCCTCGACTTTTTTGATCTGTGTCAGCATGTGCCTTGAATGTCCGTGAGCGAAAGAAACCGCTCGGAGCCGCGTCGTTGCTGAGTTTCGCCATAGGTGATCAGCGGTATCAAGTTGCACTGGCCGCCGCCGAGAACAGAGCAAGTGCGACGCCATTCTGCGGTGGCGTCGCTTTCTTTTTCTGCAGTGGGACATCCCCAATGACCAGCACCTTGGCAAACGTCATACAGTCCATATTGCGCGGACTTGGTCTGCGTACCATCAACCTCCAGTTCTTCTTTTCCTACAGCCTGATCTTTCTCTGTGCCGCTCTGACTGCCGGCGTGCTGTTCATGTCCGCCAAGGACGCCAGCCAGATCGACATGGCCGGCGCACAGCGCATGCTCAGTCAGAAAATGATGAAGGAAGCGCTTTTAGCGGCCCAAGGCATTGGAAGCCCGGCGGAAGTGGACAAGACTATCCAGCGTTTTGAGCAGTCGCATCGCTTGCTGATGGTTGGTGATCGCGCACAGGGTATTGCCCCGGTGGAGCTGGCCAGCGCACAGCCGCATCTGCAGCGCGTCGATCAGATCTGGCAGCGATACCGTCCAGCCGTGCAGGCGTTGGCGGCAGGTCAGAGTGCTGACCTGAAGGCAGTTGCCACCGACTCCAACGACATTCTTGCGGCCGCCAACGAAGTGGTGTCGCTGATCTCTGCCGAGACTAACCGCAGCGCTTCCCAGCAACTCTGGGTAGCCCTGGGTTCGACCCTGTGCATCCTGCTGCTGGTGATTCTCGGCCGAATAGCCGGCATGAACTGGTTGATGCTGCAGATCGACGAATTGCGGGGGCGGCTGGAAAAAGTCAGCCAGGGCGACTTTTCGTCACCGCTGCAGGTGCGTCATGCCGACGACGAAATGGGCATGATCACGCTGGCCTACAACCGCTTGCTGGGACAGGTCGGTGAGATGATCAAAGGCGTGCGCCTGGCCGCTGACGAAGCCGATGTCCAGTGCGTTCGCATGGCGAGTCTGGCTGGTGACAGTGCGCGTAACGTGGAAGGGCAGCAGGCCGAAATCGATCAGGTCGCGACCGCCATGAATGAAATGCTCGCCACCTCTCAGGAAGTTGCGCGCAGCACCGTCGAAGCCGCCAATGCGGCGGATGTCGCCGAGCAGGAAACCAACTCCGGCAGCGCCGTGATGAACGCGTCGGTTGGGGCCATCCGCACCCTCAGCGGTCATGTGGATGGCCTGTCCGATGTCATGCAGCAGTTGGTGCAGGACAGCCATGAAATCGGCAAGGTACTCAACGTGATCAGCGATATTGCCGAGCAGACCAACCTGCTGGCACTCAATGCGGCAATCGAGGCGGCGCGAGCTGGTGAGCAAGGGCGCGGCTTCGCAGTGGTGGCCGACGAGGTACGTAGCCTGGCAAGCCGCACGCAGAGCTCGGCCAAGGAGGTAAGCGTGCTGGTCGAGCGCTTGCAGAGCCAGGCCACCCGCGCGGGTACGGCCATGGATGCGTCGCGTCAGAGCAGCTCGGTGACGCTCACCCAGATCGAGGCGGCGCAGCATGCGCTGGGGCAGATCGTCGGCGCGGTGCAGACCATCCGCGGCATGACCAATCAGATCGCCACGGCGGCCGAGGAGCAGTCGCAGGTGGCCGAGGACATGAATCAGTCGCTGACGCGTATCGCCCAGGTGGCCGATCAGGCCGCCGGCGTCACCCATGACACCGCAGAGTCGGGTAACACCATCATGCAGAGCATGAAAGGCCTCAAGTCGCTGACAGGGCGTTTTCGTCTCGAAGCGTGATCAGGATGGAGATGAATCGGGAGGTGCTGCCGGTGTGGGGCGCCTGCTCGGCGTGGTAGGGGCTGCGTGTCCCCGCACATAGGGTGCGGGGACAAAAAGGATCAGTCCTGGCGGCTGGTCACTTCCAGCAGGTGATAACCGAACTGCGTCTTCACCGGGCCTTGCACTTCGTTGAGCGGGGCGCTGAACACTACGGTGTCGAACTCCTTGACCATCTGGCCGGGGCCGAATGAACCCAGATCGCCGCCCTGACGGCTGGATGGGCAGCTGGAGTTTTCCTTGGCGACCTCGGCGAAGTCGGCACCGCCTTCGATAGCGGCTTTCAGTTCGTTGCACTTTTCTTCGGTGGGAACCAGGATGTGGCGGGCGGTAGCGCGTGCCATGAGGGTCTACTCCAGTGGGAAAGCTGCGAGCCTACCGGAATTGCTCGGTGAATCAAACGCCGCCGGTAACCATCAGCAATGATGGCGTCTCGCATCGCTTTGGTCATGATCCGGTCATCGGCACTGGCTAGCGTGAACCAAGGCCACCCAAGCGCGTGGCTGTACCTTCTCACGCTTACGGATGACCGCCGATGACCGACGACCTGCACAGCTCGCTCAATGTCTATCAACATCTGCTCCACGACTTTCAGGACAGCCTCGACGAAGAGCTGGAGATGGAGTTGGACGACGTGCGCATGGATGCGCTGATCGCCCGCGAAGGCGCGCCGCAACCCTCGGATACGGGGTTGTCCCGACGGGTTTATTTCTCTGAGTTACTGCGACTGCAAGGCGAACTGGTCAAGCTTCAAGACTGGATCGTGCATAACAATGTCCGCGTGGTTGTTCTCTTCGAAGGCCGCGACGCCGCTGGAAAGGGCGGGGTTATCAAACGCGTCACTCAGCGGCTCAATCCGCGGATCTGCCGCGTCGCTGCTTTGCCTGCGCCCAACGACCGTGAGCGCACCCAATGGTATTTCCAGCGATACGTTTCGCACCTGCCCGCCGCAGGCGAAATGGTTCTGTTCGACCGCAGCTGGTACAACCGCGCCGGTGTCGAGAAGGTGATGGGTTTTTGTACTGATGATGAGTACGAAGAGTTCTTCCGCTCGGTCCCGGAGTTCGAGCGGATGCTGGTGCGCTCGGGAATCATCCTGATCAAGTACTGGTTTTCCATCTCGGATGAAGAACAGAACCGTCGCTTTCTGGCGCGCATCCACGATCCGCTCAAACAGTGGAAGCTAAGCCCCATGGATCTCGAGTCCCGGCGGCGCTGGGAGGCTTACACGCGCGCCAAGGAGATCATGCTCGAGCGCACTCACATTGATGTTGCGCCCTGGTGGATCGTCGAGGCCGACGACAAGAAGCGCGCGCGCTTGAATTGCATCAGCCATCTGCTGAGCCAGCTTCCCTATGGCGAGGTGGAGCGGACGCCGGTGAAGCTGCCTGAGCGGGTTTACAACCCGGACTACCTACGCAATCCGGTGGCCGACAGCATGATCGTACCAACGGTCTACTGATTCACCCGTCTCACTTGGCGCCGGTCGCATTTGCAGCCGGCGCTTCGCTGAGTGCCTCCAGGTTCTGCGCGTAGCGCTCGGCGCGCAGCGGCATGAACCCGGTGAAGTGGATCCAGGTCGGCAGGCCTTGAAGATAATGCTCAACGAAGGCTCTGGTAGCCGGCTTTCCCTGAAGGCTCCGCTCGCTCAGATAGATGAACAACGGGCGGGTCAAGGGTTGGTATTGCGCCTCACTGACCGTATCAAGCGTCGGATAGACCGGGCCCTTGCCGCTGTCGATTGCAAGCAGCTTCAGCTCATCCCAATGTCGGTGATAAGCGCCAATACCGAAGAAGCCGAGCGCATCCGGCTCGGCAGCGATGCCGGCGGCCAGCTCCTCCTCGTTCTCGCTGGCGGTGTAATCCTGACGGCTTCGATGAGCCTCTCCGACAACCTCTTCGGTGAACCAATCGTAAGTGCCCGAGTCCTGCCCGCGACCGAACAGCTTCACCGGGCGATCGGGCCAGCCCGCACGAACCTGGCTCCATTGCATTACCTTGCCCTCCGCGGCCGGGGCCCAGAGCTTTTTCAGCTCCTCGACCGTGATGTCGGTTGCCCAGTCATTACTCGGGTGTACGACCACGGTGATTGCGTCCATCGCCAGCGGTATCTCGCGATAACCAATGCCGTTCTCCGCGCAAAGCGCTTGCTCTTCGCTGTTCATCTCGCGAGAAGCGTCGTTGATGTCCGTCTCGCCAGCGCAGAAGCGGCGAAAACCCGCGCTGGTTCCGGAGAATGATACGTCGATGGGGTGGCCCGGCTGCGCACGCTGAAAACGGCGCATCGCTTCAAGGGTGAGTGGATAGACGGTGCTGGAGCCATCGATGACGAGCCCTCCGGTGGCTGGCTCGGCAGCATTCGCGGACGAGGTGAATGCAAGCTGTAAGCCGAGCGTGAGACTGATCAGCAGAAGCGGGCCGGGTTTGACGTGCATGCTGTCGTTCCTCTCTATGGATCAAGCCTTTGGTTTCAACCAGTCGTGTTTCAACGAGTTCCAGAACACTTGCAGGCTGTTGAATCGCGTGTCGACGGCGTTGATGTAGTCATCCAGCCGATCGATTTCACGGTGCTGCGCTTTTTGTTCCTGCGCATCAATCTGATCGAGCTGGGCTTCGAGCGCGTTCAGCGACTCGCGCAGTTCACGGATACGATTTTCTGTCTCTATGCGACGTTCGCTTTGCATGGGTGGCCTCATGGCTGGGTCAGAGTTGGCTTCCGCCGATCAATAGCAGAGGCAGGCCGAAAAATACCCCGCCGATGTACGCCCCGACATAAAGCTTGCTGCGCTGCGCCAGGTCAGCAAGGTGCGTGGCAATGGCCGGGGGAATGCCGCGCAGGAAAGGCAGCACGTAGATAAAGAAGATGCCGAACAGGTTGAACAACAGGTGCACCAGGGCAATCTGCAGAGCCAGCTCAGCCGTTGGGCCGGAAATCGCCGTAGCCGCCAGCAGGGCCGTCACACAGGTACCGATGTTGGCGCCCAGGGTAAAGGGATAGACCTGCTTGAGCGAAAAGACGCCGGCTCCGGCCAACGGTACGATCAGCGCCGTGGTGGTCGAGGACGATTGAACCAGAACGGTGATGATGGTTCCCGACGCAATTCCCGACACAGGACCACGGCCGACGCTGGTGTGCATGATGTCCTTGGCGCGGCCAACCATGACCTTACGCAGCACCTTGCCAATGGCCTGCACTACGAACAGGATCAGGCCCACCCCGATGATAATCAGTGCGATGCCTGCCCAGACCTGGCTCGGTAGCCAGGCCACGCTGGCGTTGAGCACGTCGCTGGCAGGGGTGAGTATGGTTTTCATGAAGTTCACACTCTTCATGTCGACACTGGTGCTGTCGCTCACCAGCAGTCCAGCGACGACTTCAGATATGCGCTCCAGCGGATGGAAGAGCAGCTCCAGCGGCAGCAGAATGGCCACTGCGGTGATATTGAAGGCATCGTGAACCGTGGCTGCGGCGAAGGCTCGGTGAAACTCCACACCGTTGCGAACATGGCCCAGGCTGACAATGGTGCTGGTCAGGGAAGTGCCGATGTTGGCGCCCATGATCAGCGGGATCGCGATCGGAATCGGCAGCCCGCCAGCCACCATGCCGACGATGATCGAGGTCACGGTGCTGGAGCTCTGGATGAGCGCTGTTGCTGCGAGGCCGATCATTAACCCGACAAAGGGGTTGGTAGCAAAAGCGAACAGATCTTTTGCATTGTCTCCCACTGCAGCTTTGAAGCCGTCGCCAATAGCGCCTACGGCAGCCAGCAACAGATAGATCAGCGTAATGACCAGCAGCCAGGACAGCCATTGCCGTGTAGCGGCTGTGGGTTGATCGGCGAGGGCACCGGTATTCGTCGTCATCAGGCAACTCCCGTGAGCATGTCAGTCGCCCGACGGTGAGCCTTGGGTGTGAATACTTGATGACCGCAGCGGCATCTGCGGACGAACGGCGCCGGAGTTCATTGGGGCCTGAAGTGCAGGCGAATGGGCAAACGAAAGCCCGCCGATGACGGGCTCTTGGAACTACGCTTAGGCTGCGTCGCTGCTGCGTGCGGGTTCGGCCAACGGCCGCTCTTTCAGGTAGCGTTGCAGGTGTGCGATTTCCGGCTCGCTGAATGCCAGTCCGAGCTTGGTGCGACGCCAGAGGATGTCATCCGCTTGCGTTGCCCACTCTTCGCTACGCAGGTACTCCACCTCCCGTGCATAGAGCTGTTGGCCAAGGTCTTCGCCAAGTGCGTCTAGCGAGCGTGCGTCGCCCAGCATGCGCCATACACGATTGCCGTAGAGGGTCGCCCAACGCTTGGCCAGCTGCACCTCCAGGCCTTGAATCTTGGCCACCAGTTCTTCGGTGAGTGCATCGGCCGTGCTCATCCCCTCACCGCCAGGCAGCGCCGCATGTGCCGTCCAGCTCTGCCCCATGTCGGGGAAGAATGGCTTTAGCTGGGCCATTGCCGACTCGGCGAGCTTGCGGTAGGTGGTCAGTTTGCCGCCGAAGACAGAGAGCAGCGGCGCTTGTTTCTCTTCCGCCGCCAGCGATAGCGTGTAGTCCCGGGTGACAGCCGACGGGTTGTCCGACTCGTCGTCGCACAGCGGCCTGACGCCGGCGAAGGTATGCACGATGTCCCTGGGGGCGAGCTGCTTGCGGAAGTGGGTGTTGGCCACCCCTAGCACGTAGGCGATCTCTTCTTCGCTGATGCTCACCTTGGCTGGGTCGCCGCGGTATTCGCGGTCAGTGGTGCCGATCATGGTGTAGCGGTCCAGGTAGGGGATGGCGAAGACGATACGCCGATCCTCGTTCTGCATGATGTAGGCCTGCTCGCCCTCGTACAGTCTAGGCACGATGATGTGGCTGCCCTGAATCAGGCGAATGCCGTACGGTGAACGCTGCTGCAGGTTCTCACCGATGAACTGCGCTACCCAGGGCCCTGCCGCGTTGACCAGCGCCTTGGCACGTAGCGAGAACCGACTGCCGTCATCACGCTGCAGCTCGACATGCCAGATGCCGCCAGCGCGTTTGGCGCTCAGGCATTGCGTGCGGGTATGGATATGCGCGCCTTTCTCGCGAGCCGCCATGGCGTTGAGCACAACCAGCCGGGCATCGTCGACCCAACAGTCCGAGTATTCGAACCCGCGGGTAATGACGGGCTTGAGCGGGCTTTCTTTGCCAAACCGCAATCCCCGCGAAGCTGGCAGCTTCTTGCGCATTCCCAGGTTGTCGTAAAGGAAAAGACCTGCGCGGATCATCCATGCCGGTCGCAGGTGCGGGCGGTGGGGTAGGACAAAGCGCATTGGCTTGACGATATGCGGCGCCTTGGCCAGCAGCACTTCACGCTCGGCCAGCGCTTCGCGGACTAGGCGGAATTCGTAGTGCTCCAGGTAGCGCAGACCACCGTGGATGAGCTTGCTGCTCGCCGATGACGTATGGCTGGCCAGATCATCGCGTTCGCACAGGAACACCGACAGCCCGCGGCCAGCTGCATCGGCAGCGATACCGACACCATTGATACCGCCGCCGATTACGGCGACGTCATAGAGCTCGGAGATGGGCTGGGCGGAATGTGGCACGGGCTTCTCCTCGGAAACGAAAGGTCATGTTCGGTTTTGAACATGTTATTCGCAAAAGAATCCGTACGAAAGAAAAAATGTTCGAAAATAGATAAAAAAGAAAATATTCGAACCTTGTGCTTTTGGTTGGTTGTCGCTGTTCGGCAGTCGAGAGGGGTCGCATAGCGTCGCCCGGTTAGATTCAGCCTGCCCGTAAGCGCTTGAATTCGTTACGAGTGTTCTGTCATCCGAGCGTTCTGGCATCCCGGTGCGAGCGGACTTGTCCGCGCACGAGCTGCTGCCAAACCTAGTCGGCGATCTCCACTTGCACCTTGTGGCGGGACAGCAGCTCGGCGAAGACCTCGGAAGGTGCCGAGTCGGTGAACAGGCAGTCGATCTGTTCCAGCGAGCCCAGGCGCGTCATGGCGCTGCGGCCGAACTTGCTGGAGTCCGCGGCGAGGAAGACCTTGCGTGCGTTATGGATGATCGCCTGGGAGACGCGGACTTCCTGATAATCGAAGTCGAGCAGGGTGCCGTCCTCGTCGATACCGCTGATGCCGATCAGGGCGAAATCGACCTTGAACTGGCTGATGAAATCGGCGGTGGCCTGGCCCACCACGCCGCCGTCGCTGCGTACGTTGCCGCCGGCGATCAGCACATCGAAGTCTTCCTTGGTGCTGAGAATGCTCGCCACGTGAAGATCGTTGGTGATTATCTTCAGATCGCGATGATTGAGCAGGGCCTGGGCAATCGCCTCGGTGGTGGTGCCGATGTTGATGAACAGCGAAGCCTGATCGGGAATCCGCGCTGCCATCGCCGCTGCGATGCGCAGCTTCTCGTCGCGCATCTGATGCGCACGCTGGCTGTAGGCGGTGTTCTGTACGCTGGAGTCGTATGCCGCGCCACCGTGGTAGCGCCGGAGCAGGCCGGCGTCGCCGAGCTGGTTGATATCCCGGCGGATGGTTTGCGGGGTGACGGCGAAATGCCGGGCAAGCTCATCGATGCTGACATAACCGCGCTCGCGCACGAGTTCCAGAATGTTCTGCTGTCGGGGCGCCAGGCTCATGAGGCTTCCTTATTCGCTGTTGTGCGGGAAGCATGCCGTAGTCTGGCGTTCGATTAAAGCGCCGATTGTTCGAATTCGCGCATGCCGCGCCCGCTTCCGAATGATCGGATGGGCGGGCGCCGGCCGCTTTCGATCAGTCCTCAGCCCAGTTGCGCGTGCGGTCGACTGCCTTCTGCCAGCCCCGATAGAGCGCTTCGCGCTGTTCGCTTCCGCACGCCGGTTCGAATACCCGCTCGATGCTGCTCTTGCTGCGCAACTCGTCGAGATCGCTCCAGAAACCGGTCGCCAGACCTGCCAGGTAGGCGGCGCCCAGCGCGGTGGTTTCCTTCATCTGCGGCCGTTCAACCTGAGTACCGAGCATATCGGCCTGGAATTGCATGAGGAAGTTGTTGGCTACCGCGCCGCCGTCCACGCGCAGGGCGCGCAAGCGCTCGCCCGCGTCCTGCTGCATGGCATCTAGCACGTCGCGGGTCTGGTAGGCGATGGACTCCAGCGCTGCACGGATCAGGTGATCGACCTTGACTCCGCGGGTCAGGCCAAACAGTGCGCCACGGGCACGCGGGTCCCAGTAGGGCGCGCCTAAACCGGTGAAGGCTGGCACCAGGTAGATGCCGTTGCTGTTCGGCACCTTGGTGGCGAAGTATTCCGAATCCAGCGACTCGTTGAGCACCTTCAGTTCATCACGCAGCCACTGCACGGTGGAGCCACCATTGAAGATGGCGCCTTCCAGTGCGTAGTTCACTTCGCCGCGCGGTCCGCAGGCGATTGTCGTCAGCAGCCCATGTTCGGATTGCACCGCCTTGGTGCCGGTGTTCATCAGCAGGAAACAGCCGGTACCGTACGTGTTCTTGGCCTGGCCTGGCTCGACGCACATCTGGCCGAACAGGGCGGCCTGCTGATCCCCGGCGATACCGGCGATTGGAATGCCGGTGCTCTGGCCCGAACCAAGGTAGGCGTGACCATAAACCTCCGAGGACGAGCGCACTTCCGGCAGCATCTCGCGCGGGATATCCAGCGCTTCGAGCATTACCGGGTCCCAATCCAGCTTGTGGATGTCGAAAAGCATGGTGCGCGAGGCGTTGGTGTAGTCGGTGACGTGGGCCTTGCCCTGGGTCATCTTCCAGATCAGCCAGCAGTCGACGGTGCCGAACAACAGTTCTCCACGCCGGGCACGTTCGCGGCTGCCTTCCACATGGTCGAGAATCCATTTGATCTTGGTGCCGGAGAAGTAGGGGTCGATCACCAGGCCGGTAGTCTTGCGGATGTGATCGTACATACCGTCGCGCTTGAGCTGATCGCAGATCGGCGTGCTCTGACGACTCTGCCAGACGATGGCGTTGTAGATCGGTCGGCCGGTGATCTTGTCCCAGACGATGGCAGTCTCGCGCTGGTTGGTGATGCCAATCGCCGCCACCTGCTCGTTGGTGATGCCGGCCTGGGCCAGGGCTTCAACGAATACGCCGCTCTGGGTCGCCCAGATTTCCATCGGGTCGTGTTCGACCCAGCTCGGCTGTGGATAGATCTGCGCGAACTCGCGTTGGGCGATGGTCACCACGTTGGCGTTGCGGTCCAGCACGATGGCGCGGGAGCTGGTGGTGCCCTGGTCGAGGGCGACGATGAATTGCTTGTTCTGATTACTCATGGCGACGTTTCCTTAGCGAACTTTGCTGACATCGGGCTGTGCGGAGCCCATTTCGGCAGGGGCCTTTTCCTTGGGTATCGGTACATCACAGGCGGCCGAGCCAACGCCTGGCAGATGCCTGCAGATCAGCGCCTTGTAACCCGCGGCACCCAGGCAGGCGCCGAGAATAGGGGCAAAAATCGGAACCAGGAAGTACGGAATGTCTTTCCCTCCAGTGAAAGCGACGTCGCCCCAGCCTGCGAAGAAGGTCATCAACTTGGGCCCGAAATCCCGCGCAGGATTCATCGCGAAGCCAGTCAGCGGGCCCATCGCGCCACCGATGACGGCGATCAGCAGGCCTATCAGTAGGGGGGCCAGTGGGCCGCTTGGCAAGCCGTTGCCGTCGTCTGTGATGGCCATGATCATCGCCAGCAGAATGGCGGTGATCACTACTTCCACGAGGAACGCCTGGCCGAATGACAACGAGGCGTGCGGGTAGGTGGAGAAGATAGAAGCGAGCTCAAGACTCTCGACGCTGCCGCGGACCATCTGCTGGGCCTGTTCGAAATCGAAGAACAGGCTGCTGTACAGCCCGTAGACCAACGCAGCGGAACAGAAGGCGCCGGCCACCTGCGCCAGGATGTAAGCCGGGACGCGGTGCCGTTCGAAGGTGCCGAATAGCCACAGCGCGATGGTAACGGCGGGGTTCAGGTGAGCACCGGAAACGCCGGCGGCAAGATACACCGCCATCGAAACACCGATGCCCCAGATGATGCTGATTTCCCACAGCCCCAGATCGGCGCCGCCGAGCTTTAGCGCTGCGACGCAGCCGGTACCGAAAAAGATGAGAAGGGCAGTGCCGAGAAATTCGGCGATGCATTGTCCCTTGAGCGTCGGGACGATGGGCGTACTCATGCGCGGAGCCTCGTTCGTTTGTTTTTGTTTTATTCCGAGCACTGCGTTCGTTCGGAATTGTTCGGAAACGAAAACTTAGAGGCAAAGAATGCAGCTGTCAAAGTAAAAATTCGAACATTTTATGGGCGCGATGCGGGAACAAACGATGGTGCTTGCTGTCGCCGCGGTCGCGAGTCTTCGCCGTGACCGATGAAGCCTTGCCAACCGGGAGGGCGTTGGAAGCCGTCGGTGTCTTAGCGCCGACGCCGCCAGAGGCGCCAGCCGAGCAGCAGATCGTCAGCCATCGGCACCAGAGCCAGTGCCAGCAGCAAGGCGGCCAGCGGGACCGTGGCGATGAAGCCGAAATGCTTGAAGCCGGCTGCGCCGCCCAATCCGCCGACGAAGAAGCTCATCACCATCAGCAGGTTGATACGCAGGCGCTGTCGGTTGGCCCGAACCGGTGGCATGTCGTCATGACGATTGCGGTTGAAGTAGATCAGCCTGCCCAGCTCGATGCCGATGTCGGTCACCATGCCGGTGATATGGGTGGTGCGCACTTCGGCATTGGAGAGTTTGGTGATGATCGCGTTCTGCAGGCCCATGATGAAGCACAGCAGGACCACGGTCAGCGGCATGAAGAAACCCGGAATCGTCATCAGCCGTGCGCCGAGGATACCGAATAGCAGCAACAGTCCGGCTTCCAGCGCCAGCGGTAGCGCGTACTGGCTATGCAGGCGGCGACGCCGCGAGAAATTGATCATCAGCGTCGAGCACATTGCGCCAAGAACGAACGAGAGCAATGCACCGAAGCCTGCCAGCGCCAGATCGGTGGCACCGAGGGCCAGGTTGTCGGCCATTGCCGAAACGATGCCGGTCATGTGCGAGGTGTACTGCTGGACGGCGATGAACCCGCCGGCATTGGCGGCACCCGCGACAAACGCGAGGCACAGGCCGAGCTGACGATTGCTATTGGCGGACCGTCGGCGATCGGTCAGACGACGGGCGTACTTGATCGGCATGGCAGGCTCGCGCTCGGCAGCAAAGCGGCGATTATAGAGCGGCCGGCCTGGCTGGATTGCGATTGGTGGATATTCTCAACGTCGTCGCCCGGCCTTGCGGCCGCCGCCGCGTCGTGCAGCCCGCGGTTTGCGCTGGCGTGACAGTTCACGGGTGATGGCGTCGTTGAGCAGCTTGCGCGCGTCTTCACCGTCGTCGTGCTCGGGAAAATGCTCGGGGAGGCTGCGGGCCAGATGCAGGTAGGTTTCTACCACATGCAGGGTGCTTTCCAGGCTGGCCAGATCGCTGCCGAGCAGCAGCTTGGGCATCGGAATGGCGTGGCCTTCGGCGACTCGCTTGATCCAGCGTTGGGCATGCTGACTGGCCGGGCTGTCGAAGCCGCCGCGGATCGGCGTGCAGGCGAACGTCCAGCGCAGCCAGAGTGGAATTTTCGGGTCGTCGATCAGCTCGATCCATTCGGCCAGTTCGTCCGGCAGCACCGAAATGAAGGCCTCGCCGTAATTGATATTGCGGTTGAAGGTCAGCCAGGCGCGCAGCAGGCTCGGCTCGCCCATCAGCTCGGAGATGGCGGCCAGGTGATCGATGGATGGGCGCACCTGGAACTGGCTGAGGTCCACCGGCGCATCCGGGCTGTTGAACAGGCGACGGATGGATTTGAGCGTCTGCGGATCGAGCGCGGTGATTTCGCCGCTGTCGTGATGGCCGAAGCGCCCGGCGCGGCCGCCGATCTGCTTGACCTCCTGCACCTTGAGCTGACGATTCTGAATGCCGTCGAATTTCTCATCGGTATAGAAGCACAGCGTGTGCGCCGGCAGGTTGAGGCCCATGCCGACCGCATCGGTAGCGACCATGATGTCCGCCTCGCCTTCGCGGAAGCGCCGGGCCTGCTCGCGACGCACCTCCGGCGAAAGCGCGCCGTAGACCACCGAGACGCTCTTGCCAGCGCTTTCGAGCATGCCCTTGAGTTCCAGCACCAGCTTGCGGCTGAACGCCACCAGCAGCGAGCCGGGTTCCAGGCGCTGCAGCGTCGTGGCGTGGCGGGCGACCTCAACCGGGGACAGGCGCTTGGTGCGCTGCACCACCAGCTTGTCCTCGCAGAGTTCGCAGAGCGTGCGCAAGGAGGGTTGAATCAGGGCGGGGCCGGTCATCATCAGTTGCGGCGTATGTGCGCTGACCAGTGCATCGACCCAGGCCCAGCCGCGTTGCGGGTCAGCCACCATCTGTACTTCATCGACCACCACCACATCCCAGTGCAGATGGCGGAAGCGGGCGAACTCCTCCACGGTACAGCAGAAGTGCGTGGCGCCTTCGCGGATGATTTCCTCCTCGCCGGTGACCAGTGAGCAGGGCACGCCCATCGATTCGATGCGTTCTTGGTTTTCCAGTGCCATCAGGCGCAGCGGTGACAAGTAGATGCCATGCTCGGCCGCCGCCATCGCCTCGATGGAACGGTGCGTCTTGCCGCTGTTGGTCGGGCCGAGCAGGGCGATCCAGCGTCGCGTCAGCCGGCGCGCCGGATAGAGCTTGTGGTAATGGACGAAGCGCGGGTTGTTTTCCAGCAGCACGGCAAACGCCATTTTCTCCTCGTGCTCGCGACGGGCTGCACGGATTGCTTTGCGCATGCGCCCGGGCTCCAGCGCCATGAGCTCGGTAATGCGCTTGTGCCCGAGCAGCTGCAGGTCGAAATCGCCGGCGAGCTCGAGCATGCGCTCGAAGGTGGTTTGCAGCTCCTCGTGATCCCGGCGTTTCCACGCCTCGACTTCCGCCACGCTGAGCAGATGATCCTGGCCGGCCGGGATGCGTCGCTGCAATTCGAGCGTCAGGTTGCCGTGCTGCAAGGGCACCACGTAGCGAAGTTCGTGGCGGATCTCGTTGAGCGTGGCGACGGCATGTGGCAGGAACTCATCGAGTCGCGACAGCTCCGGGCGGACGCGCGCCAGGCAACGCTGCCGGTCGTCTTCGTCCATCTCGGCGAAGGAACGCTCAAGTACCTGCAAGCGCCCCCGCACATAGATCTGCACCGCTCGTTGCAGGTTGCCTGCGAAATCGTCGCGCCGCAGGCTATCGTCCAGCCGCATCGCCCAGTCCGGCTCTAATAGATGAACCGGCGAGCCCAGGTTGAAGGTCTTCTCACTGCCGAATACGTCCACCTGGCATTTAATCTCGCCGAGGTCACGACCAACGACCCGATCGAGCAGCCCGTCCGCGGTAGGTTCGGCCAGCAGTTCGTCCACCGCGTGCTCTTGCAGCCCAAGCCAGAATGCCTTGGCCGCACGCCCCAGCCCCGCGATGGGGTAGCCGATGTACGGGGTGAACCACTTTTCCTGGTGATGCTTTTTCGGGATGAAATCCGGATATCGCGCCGTAGCCCAGTCGATGAAGCGCGCCAGGCGTTCGAGCCTGATGGATTTGAACTGCTTGCCCCCGGCCTTAGCCATGATCGACACCTTTGCTGATCAGTCTTCTTATCTAAGATTCACGATGCGCTTTTTTTGCTCGACGGTGCATGTCCATGCCCGACAACCAGAACATGCACCTCAACTGCCTCGCTTCACCGCATCTCCATCGCCCTGGCGATTTTGCTCCAGCTGCAGCTTCATACTGCGCACCTCCTCGGTCAGCATCTCCACCTGTACCAGCAGACGCTGTAGCGTTTCGCGGTCGGCCAGCTGTTCACGGTTGTCCTCTTCGTTGCGGTCGGCGACGAACAGCGAACCGATATAGGCCGCGAAACTGCCGAACAGACCGACGCCAGAGACCATCAACAGCACCGCGACGATACGGCCCTGGGTCGTGACCGGATAAAAGTCGCCGTAGCCGACCGTGGTGACGGTGACGAAGGCCCACCACAGCGCCTCTTCCGGCGTGTTGATCGAGCTCTCCGGGTTCGGCGCTTCCACCAGCAGCATGGTCAGTGCGCCGAACGCGACCAGCAGCATGGTTGCCGTGGCGGCGGAGGCGACGATGCCCTCGGCGCGGTTGCGGAACAGGATTCGCCAGATCAGCCGCAGCGACTTGATCGCCCGCAGCACCCGCAGAATCTGGAAGGCCCGAAACAGCTTGGCCGCCTGCAACCCGCCGGCAGGCACGCTGGCCAGCAGGTCGATCCAGCCCCAGCGCATGAAGCGCAGCTTGTCGTCGGCTTCCTGCAGGCGCATCCAGAAATCGATGAAGAAAAAGAAGCACACGATGTTGTCCAGATACCCGAGCAAAGTCGATACGTCGTCGGGCAGGTCGAACACCAGATCGGCCACCAGCGCGCCGATCACGTAGACCGATAGCAGCAGGATGAAGATCTGAAAGGGTGTGATGGCGCGCTGCTTCATGAGTCAACCGGGTTCGTGGGGCAGGTGGGCGCGAGTTTAAAGCACACCGCGGTAATCGGGCCGGAACGATGGGCAGGAATGTTGGGTATGGAAGTGCGCAAGATGGTTGGTATCGGCTGTGCCGGCTGGAGCTTGCCGCGCGAGGCGTGGCCGGCATTCGCTGAGCAAGGTACGCACCTGCAGCGCTACAGCGGAGAGCTATCGGTGGTCGAGATCAACAGCTCGTTCTACCGACCGCATCGTCCGGCCACCTATCGCAAGTGGGCGGCGAGCGTGCCGGAGGACTTCCGCTTTTGCGTGAAGCTGCCCAGGCAGATCAGCCATGAGCTGCGCTTGCGCGAGTGTGACGAGGCGCTCGAGCGCTTTCTCGGCGAATCGACCGAGCTGGCTGAAAAGCTCGGCTGCCTGTTGCTGCAATTGCCGCCATCGCTGACCTTCGATCCTTCAACGGCGGAGGACTTCTTCGCTGCCATGCGCGCACGCTACGACGGTGCACTGGTACTCGAACCGCGGCATGCGAGCTGGCTGGACGCCGGTGAGCTGCTCGAGCGCTGGCGTATCGCACGGGTGGCAGCTGACCCTTCGCCGATTGCGGGTGGAGACAAGCCGGGCGGCTGGTCGGGCATGCGTTACTACCGGTTGCACGGTTCGCCACGCATCTACCATTCTGCGTACTCGGCCGAATGGCTGGAGTGGCTGGCTGGTGAGTTGCGGACTTCTGCTCGGTCCGGCGTGCCGAGCTGGTGCATCTTCGACAATACTGCCAGCGGCGCTGCGGTGAGCAATGCGCTGGCACTGCAGGCGCTGCTGGCAGACGAAACCGCCTGGTTGCCCTAGCGCGGGATGATGCGTACGCGACCCGCGGTGTTGTCGCGCCGGGCAGCCTTTTCGTTTTCCGCGCGGCCTGGAATCGAGCCGGAATCGGCACCGCGATCCGGTGTTGAGCTGCCGTCCAGTTCGCGCTCATCGACGCTGATCGAGGTGGCATCCGGGTAGCCGGTGGTCAGCGTCTCGGTGCTGGCGGTGACCGGGGTGGCATCGTCGTCTCCCCACTTGGCGCTGCGCTCGTCGATATCGATGGCGCCGTTGCGCTCCATGACACGCTCGACTGCGGAAACCCGGCTGTCGTCTTCCAGTGTTACGGTGACGATGGTCGATCCGCGGCGGGCGGCTTCGGGATAACGACCGGCATGCTGGCTAGCCCCGTCGCCGAAAACCTTGTGAAAGAAACTGCCGATCTTGTCGGCCACCGTTGCGTCTTCACCCGGCTCTTCGCCGACCATTTCCACGCGGCTGCTGTCGACGGTGTCGCTGTTGAAGGATGCCGATATCTGGATGTCGTCGCTGGACACCCCCTCGCTCACGAGTTCGGCTTTCACTTTTTCTGCTTCGGCATAGCGATCGAAAGCGGCAATAAGAATCTGGGTCATGACTTCACCTTTCATATGCAGCGAGGCTGCGGTGGCGGGCGTCTGGACCGGTAGCGGTCAACGCATGGGTACTGATCGTTGGGCGCGGCAACCCGCACGATGGTTCCGTGCGGACTCATTACCCGATGCTTCGCCTGGGGCCGCACCCGCTGGTGCGGCTTCCCGCCGCCGGCTAGCCGTTCACCACCTTGCCGCCATTGATATGAATGGTCTGGCCACTGACGTAAGAGGAGTCTTCACAGGCCAGGTAGACATAAGCCGGACCCAGTTCGGAAGGCTGGCCGCAGCGGCCCATGGGCATCTGACTGCCGAAGTCTTCGAGCATCTGCGGGTCGTGCTTGCCGAGCGACGGCGGCTGCAGCGGCGTCCAGATCGGGCCTGGCGCGATCTGGTTGACGCGGATTTCGCGCTCGATCAGTTGCTGTGACAACGCTCGGGTAAAGCCATCGATGGCGCCCTTGGTCGAGGTGTAGTCCACCAGCAGCGGGTGACCGATAAAGGAGTTGATCGAGGTGGTGTTGATGATCGAGGCGCCGGCCTGCAGATGGGGCAGGGCGGCACGGGTGAGATAGAAGTAGCCGTGGATGTTGGTGGCGAAGGTCTTTTCCCACTGCTCGTCGGTGATGTCCTCGAGGCGGGTCTGCACCTCCTGGCGGCCGGCATTGTTGACCAGCACGTCCAGCCGGCCGAAGGCCTTCACGGTTTGTTCGACGGCATCGTTGCAGTGGCGGCTGTCGCGGATATCGCCTGCGATCAACAGGCAGCGCTGGCCTTCGGCTTCCACCATGCGCTGGGCGTTTTCGGCGTCCTCGTGTTCGTCGAGATACATGATCGCGACGTCCGCGCCTTCACGGGCGAAGTGCACCGCTGCCGCGCGACCGATGCCACTGTCGCCGCCGCTGATCAGCGCGACCTTGCCGGCCAGCTTGCCACTGCCCTTGTAGCTGTCGCGGATGAACTCGGCCTGCGGGTGCATTTCGGTTTCGCGACCGGGCAGGCGGTCCTGCTGCTGAGCGGGAATCTTCGGGTAAGCCATACGTACTCCAGACCTGAAATGGGTTCTGTAGGTACGGCTGGCGCTCGCCTGGAAAGTTTCGCCGGGATGCCGAACGGAAGTCAGGCAGCGGCAGAGCGCTGTGATCAACCACCGGCAGCAGCGATACCGTGGCCGCCGCTCGTGGTGACGCACGTTTGCGACCTGACATCAGCGGAGGGCGGGCGTAGAATCCGCGCCGCTTCGACTGTCCTGCTCCTCACCGCCATCCGCTCCCGCTGCCATCCTGCTCGCTTCTCGCCAGCGGGCCGCGTGCGTCATGGCATTCGTGCAGAAACCGTCGCCCTTACACCCTCATTCGTCGCGCTGTGTGTCGAGTGAATCGCTACCAGACCCACTTCTCCATGAACGAATCGCAAAGCTCCCCAGCCGGGAGCTGGCTCAGCGTGATCGCACTGGCGCTGGCCGCCTTCATCTTCAACACCACCGAGTTCGTCCCAGTGGCGCTGCTTAGCGACATCGGCCGTTCGTTCGACATGCCGCCATCCCAGGTCGGGCTGATGCTGACCATCTACGCCTGGGGGGTTGCGCTGATGTCGCTGCCGATGATGCTGCTGACGCGCAATTTCGAGCGGCGCACGCTGCTGATCCTGGTCTTCGTGGTGTTCATCGGCAGCCATCTGGTTTCGAGCGTGGCGTCTAGCTACGGCATGCTAATGCTCAGTCGGATCGGCATCGCCCTGGCACACGCAGTGTTCTGGTCGATTACCGCATCGCTGGCAGTACGTGTGGCGCCCGCAGGCAAGCAGGCGCAAGCCCTGGGCCTGCTGGCGACCGGCAGTGCGCTGGCGATGGTGCTGGGCATCCCGCTGGGGCGCGTGGTGGGCGCGGCGCTGGACTGGCGCACCACCTTCCTGGCCATCGGCGTGATTGCCGCGCTGGTGCTGGTCGTCCTGGCGCGGACGCTGCCATCGCTGCCGAGCCAGAATTCCGGTTCGTTGCGCAGCCTGCCGGTGCTGTTCAAGCGCCCTGCGCTGTTGACTGCCTATGCGCTGACCGCGTTGGTCATCACCGCGCAGTTCACCGCCTACACCTACATCGAGCCCTTTGCGCAAACCGTCGCGCACCTGAGCGGCGACATGACCACCGTCCTGCTGTTGCTCTTCGGCGGTGCCGGTCTGCTCGGCTCGCTGCTGTTCAGCCGTTACAGCGGACGCTATCCACGGGGCTTTCTGATTGCGGCGATCTCGGTCATGGCGAGCTGCCTGCTGCTGTTGCTGCCAGCCTCGCGTGACAGTTCGCTGCTAGGTGCGGTGGTGGTGATCTGGGGGATCGCGGGGATGTGCTTCGGCCTGGCCGTGCAATCGAAGGTGCTGAGCCTGGCCTCGGATGCGACCGACGTCGCCATGGCCATGTTCTCCGGCATCTACAACGTCGGAATCGGCGGCGGCGCCTTGCTCGGCAGCCTCGTTGTCAGCCATCTGGGGCTGCGTGAGATCGGCGTGGCCGCCGGCTTGCTCGCGGTCGCCGGCCTGTTGCTGTGTGGCGTCGCCACCTACCGATTCGCCCGAACGGCCAGCAGCACAGCGGTGTAGTTTCAGCCGCTATGATGGTGCGCTGCCGGGCATAGCCATGGCGGTTGCGTCAGCAGGTTTCTCTGGCATGGCAGCCTGGAAATCTGCGGCTATTCATTGCGTAGTAGCGTTTTCGAAAGATGCCAGGGGCGCTCTGTGCGCCGCCTGAGTACGCGCGATATCCAACGCCGCGCGCTCCAGGCAGCGGCCGATTACCCGGTCACGATGCTGGTTGCTGCGGATGCCATCCAGCAGCGCTAGAACCACATATGTGACCGTGGCTAACGCCAGCACGAATACGATGCCTTTTCCGGCGATCCAGGTATCGGTCAGCTTGATGACGTCCGTCGACAGGCTGACGATCGCCGAAACCAGCATGACGATGACGAGATTCTGGGAGACCCAGCGTTCCTGAGGTGGAGGGCCAGCGATCTCGGCGACGCGCGCCAACTCCTGAATGTCCGCTGCGTTGAACCCGCGCTCTACAAGGGCATTTCGGAACAGTGCGTAGCGCAGCAGTTCTTCGCGGCGAAGAAAACCGTAGCGATTCAGCGTTTCACGGGCATAGATATCGCGGTAGTGCCACGCGCAATAGCGCTCCCGGGCCAGCAGCATGCCAAACAGCGCAAGCAGTGCGCCGGCCATGGCAGCCAACCCCTGTAACGGTGACTGGCTATTGAGCCAGGTCCCAACCAGCAATATGCCGACAGCGATCGTCAGCGCCCAGGAAGGCCAGACCATGCGCAGTCCGCCATGCGTGAAGCTCGCCTTGAACACGCCGGGTTGGCATTGTCGGTAGAGCGAGCGAATCTCAGCCCATGTCGCAAGTACAGTCACGGCAGCGCCTCCCCGGATGTATGGACGTCAGGCGTGCGGCTTGTTGCGGATGGTCTTCATTAGATCGTCCGGCGTGATGTGCCCGACCACGTTGCTGGCACTGCCCGGCAGCGGCAGGTCGAGGATGTGGCCCTTCATCTTGCCTACCACGTGCATCTCGCAAGGCTTGCAGTCGAAGGTCAGGGTTAGCACCTCGTCGCCGTGTACCAGCTGCATTGGCGCGACCTTGGTGCGCACGCCAGTGACGCCCTTGGCCTGCTTCGGGCAGAGGTTGAAGGAGAAGCGCAGGCAGTGCTTGGTGATCATCACCGGCACTTCGCCGGTTTCCTCATGGGCCTCGTAGGCCGCGTCGATCAGCTGCACGCCATAGCGGTGATAGAAGGCGCGCGCCTTCTCGTTGTAGACGTTGTAGAGAAACGACAGGTGCGACTCCGGGTAGACCGGCGGCGGCACGCTGACTGGCTTGCGGCGGCCGCGCGGACGGATCGCTTCGCGCGCTTCGCCCAGCGCCTCGATGGCTTCGCGGCGCAGCGCCTTGAGTTGCGAGTTGGGGATGAAGAAGGCCTGCGGTGCATCCACTACGACTTCTTCGGCGTGGTAGATGGTGGTGCCGAGCTGGCTCAGCAGGTCGGCGATCTGGCCGGGCACCTGCTCGGGCTTCTTCGCTTCGCCGAACGGGCCGGGCAGGGTGGCCGTGGCATAGGCGCCTTCCTCGCTGGTGACGTGCAGCTCCAGCTCATCGGCGCGCAATTTTGCCAGCCAACGTACACCGATGCGACGCTCGGCGGAGGTCTTCTGCAGCGCGTTCTGCCAGTTGTGGTCCAGGTTGCGATTGAGCGGATGGTTCGGGCGCACCTGACGCATGGCGGCGGGCATTTCGTTGGGTTCGACGCGGTACTGCCAGAACGACTGACCATCTTCCTCGAACTGCTTCAGCGGCTCGACCACGCTGGCGCGGAAACCCACCACCTCGCGCTTGATCAGCACGTTGAGGCCGTCACCGTTGGACAGCGGCTCGCGGGTCTGCACGGTCAGGTCATGCTTGCCGACCTTGAGCACTTCACCGACCGCAAGGCCGGTGAAGGTAGGCGAATCGAAGGCGCCGATGTCGATCTTGCGGTCGGTGACAAAGTAGTCGGTGCTGCCGCGGTGGAAGGTCTTGTCCGGGTCCGGTACGAA
>Ga0189292_10102_pt1 | contig 48223 bp, 53 predicted proteins | sample UW1oraminimetaG_FD_130317 | JGI IMG/M metagenome (GOLD analysis project Ga0189292, IMG submission 130317) | Marine microbial communities from the Costa Rica Dome - UW179A-orange mini metaG | ecosystem: Environmental > Aquatic > Marine > Oceanic > Photic zone | place: Costa Rica: the Eastern...
GAAGAAGGTTCAAGATGAGGTTACAGAAGAGGAGCTGGAAGGCGCAGCTGGTGGATTCACGAATTTTACACCCATGACGCCAGGCATGGGGGCACAAGGAACCATTGCCAGGCCTATAGTAGCGAAACCAGTTGACACATCAGTCCTCAGCCCCTGCAATGGCTGATTTCTTAAATAGTCTGACAGTAATCCCATCAATCAGCCTTCAATGCCTGGCACGATTGAGTGCGTTAAGTATTAGCTAAAGACACTGCAGCGGACCATTGCTATAACTGCAGAACAGACCTGATACCTATGACTGAAAAGCAAGCTAAGAGCAAGAAAGATGAGTCACCGGAACTCATGGAAGAGTTGACTGATGAAGAATTGTCAGTGCTATCGGGCGGGACGGATCCTGGAGTTGTCACAGGAGAACCAGGAGTCAGCGGAGGTGTCGTCGACACATCTCCACGAAAATCCAAGGAACATTATTCTTACCCTTCCTACCCTCATTTGTAATCAATGCTTGCCCTTTTACTATCATTCACAGTCACCATTATCCATGACTGATAAATGACACTTGATCAACTCAAGGCATTCCTCGCCAAGGCGAAGGATGACCAGTCCATTCAAGGCAAACTAAAGGCAGCAACGTCACCTGAAGATGTTGTAGGCATTGCCAACGAACATGGACACGAATTCTCCGCTGATCTGATCAGCCTGCTCAGTAAAGAGGATCTGGAAGGCGTGTCTGAGGGTGTGTGTGGTTTGAGTCGAGCCTGTTGTGTGGTTTGAGTCTAATTCATTATCAAACCCCCTGCATTAACAGGGGCTTTTTATTACTTCAATAGTCTGACTAAGCCCAAAAATCAGTCTTCAATACCTGGCACGATTGAGCGCAGTAATTATCAACCAAAGCCTCTACAGAAGACCGTTGCTATCACTGCTGAACAGAGCTCATACCCATGTCCCTAGAACAACTCAAGGCATTCCTCGGCAAGATCAAAGGTGATTCCAGCCTTCAGGAGAAGCTCAAAGCTGCTACTGATGTTGACGCAGCTCTTGCAATTGCGAACGAGGCGGGATTTAGTATTTCTGTTGAAGACTTGAAGAAGGCTCAATCAGAGATTTCTGATGAGGAGCTGGAAGCTGCAGCTGGCGGCTAGGGTAATTTGATCTGCTTGGCGTTTTTTGGTGGCTCAAAAACTTTCCTTGAACAATAAAATACAACAGCCCACAATTTCATTGCAGAACAAACCCCCTGCAACCTCAGGGGTTTTTTATTTCTTCAATCACCCCATACAGCCCACAAATTAGCCTTCAATACCTGGCATGATTTGATATTTAAAGATTCTCAGCAGATGGAGTGTGCCATCCGGAACATCAGCTAACAAGCAATTCTGCTATTCACAGTACAGATACGTTCAAGCCATGTCAGAAGAACAGCTCAAAGCCTTCCTTGAAAAGATTAAATCAGATACTGAATTGCAGGAGAAACTCAAGGAGGTAAGCACCCCTGAAGCAGCAATTGAAATTGCTAATGCGGCAGGTTTCTCAATTACTGCAAACGATATTCAATCGATGCAATCTGAACCGCCGGGTGATCAGGAATTGGAAACCGCCTCTGGTGGTTTTTGTGGTGGCTCGGAGTCATGGATGATTGCTTGCCAATCGGGGGGTTTGGGATGCGGGTTTATCAGATGATGGATGAATGGCTAGTCATGCCTGCAGTTCGCAAAAAATAATCACCAATCTGCAGGTGCTTTTTATTGCTTCAATTACCCCAAAAAACCATCAATCAGCCTTCAATATCTGGCACGATTGAGCGCAGTTGAGCAGAGATCAATAAAACTAAATTATTGATTATTGCCCACCTAAGTGATGATCACCAGACCGAGACGGTCTCGCTTCTGCCGACTGTCCAGGGTGTGAGGCCCTTGCTGATCGCGATCGCCACATAGGCCGTGGCCTCGGCCATGTGGCTGTTGTCGTCATCCATCGGCTCGGCCTTGCCGGGTTTGAAGGTCAGGTTCCGCAATAAGCGGATCACCCGCTTGCAGGTCGGGTCCACCTGGAGTCGGCACTGGCCATCGGCCGACAGGATCCACATCCGCAGCGCATTGATCGTGTCCCTCTGCCGCCAGGGAGCCTTCGGCGCGTGGATCACAAAATTGCCCACGTCCTTGAGGATCTTGTGATCGCTCAGTCCCAGGCTCGAGGTCTGCAGCCGCTTGCCGGTGGGGTCAGGGCAGCAGTGAATGGCTCTGCTCGGGTAGCGGTCGCGGATTGTCAACGCCATCTCTCTGGAGTCGCTTTCCATCAAGACCACCTCGTCGATCACCGCCAGCGTGTTGCCCTGCATCTGGGCAACGCACGCGCAGAACGGTGTGCGGTTGAAATCCATTCCGATGATCAGCGGGCTCACGCCGTCATCCACCACCGACTTGATATTGCCGCTGCCAAACGAGGGGTAGACGCTGCCAACGAGCGATTCGATCGAGGCGTGGAATTCTTGCCTCCAGAGCTCGAGGGCCATGGTGGATTTCGCCTCTTCCACAAAGGCATCATCAACCCAGCCGCCCTGGGTGCTGCTGTAACTCCAGCGGCCCCACTCCGGAGTGCCTTCAGCCCTTTCCCATAAATCGTGGCTGTAGTTGCCCCACCAGCGGGGGTGCTTGCAAGTAAAAGCTGGCCTTTTTCAGCTGTTCCGAGCATTGGCCAAACAGCACCCTCGAGGGCTTCCTGCAGACGGTCCTGCTGGGCAGAGGCGAATTCATGCCCCAACACCAGATTGGTCGACTGGCCACGCAGCGCGTCGGCGTGGTCCCATCCGCCGAGGGGCATTCATCGGAGAAGCCCCTAATCCCATGCTTTCCCAAAGTGAGGACACGCTCACCTAGGTATTTATAACTACGAAGTATCTGGTCGCCGTACTGCACTGTTAGCTCGTCTGAGGACGGGAAATCCGAAGACGCGTCGAGCTGAGGAGGGTGGGGCCCTCCTCTTTTTTTATCTGTCCATTGCAGTTTTGTCATCGCAACCTCGAGAGCAGCTGGGTCACCAGCAGTGCGGCCTTCTGGAGGATGATCACCAGCGAATCGCTCAGGCCTGACGATTCAGGCATCCGGTCCAGTTCAGTGAGCATCCTTATGAGTGCTCGCAATGTGACGCCCGCCCTGAGCTGTGGGCAGTCAGTAACAAAAACTCTCAAAAGCCAGTTCTGAACGGCATTCAAGAGTGGTGGTCCGGGATGGGCGATACGGGGATCGAACCTGTGACAATCTCCTTGTAAGGGAGGTGCTCTACCGCTGAGCTAATCGCCCGGTGAGCCGATTCTGCCTGATCGAGGCAGGCTGGAACAGCTCAACACCAATTGATGTGGCCTCAGGCCGAGACCATGACCGGGCCACCTTGGCCTGGTTCCTGCCCATTGGCCTGCTCACGAGCTGGTGGCTGGGATGGATCAACGGTGCTCTAACGGCGCTGGCCTTCCTGGTTGGAGGCCTATGGCTGTCACCGGACCTTGACGTGCGCTCGACCGCCCTCAGGCGCTGGGGGGTGCTGAGTGCGATCTGGTGGCCCTATCGGCGACTGCTTCCGCATCGATCGCTCTTATCCCACGGCCCCCTGATCGGCATGACACTGCGCTTGGCATGGCTGTCAGCCCTGATACTGCTGATCTGGACAGCCACTGCATCGCTGTTGTCCCCTGCCATTCCAACCCCATCCCAGGCATGGCCAGACCTGCTTTCAGCATTGAGAGAACATCCCCGGACTTGGATCGGCGTCCTGATGGGTCTGGAAAGCAGCGTGTGGCTGCATCTGATTCTGGATGGGGATCCACTGCCTGCGGAGTGGTCAAAATCCTGGCGCAGGCATCGACGTCGGTGAGAAGGTGACCACAAGCGTGCACGGTTTCCATGGCCTCAGGCTCCGAAGTGACCCAGCACCAGGACCCCCTGCGCCGGCTGGAGGCCTTAGTGGCACGGTTACGTGATCCAGAAGAAGGCTGCCCCTGGGATCTGGAACAGACCCACCAGTCACTCATCCCCTATGTGCTGGAGGAAGCCCATGAGGTGGCCGATGCCATCCGTCATGGCGATGACAAGCATTTGAAGGAGGAGCTCGGTGACCTGCTGTTGCAGGTGGTGCTTCATGCCCGCATCGCCGAGGAAGACGAGCGATTCGATCTGAATGCTGTGGCAGCCGGCATCAGCGAGAAACTGATTCGCCGCCATCCCCATGTTTTCGCTAATGCCGAAGTGCGCGACAGCGCAGCTGTTCGCATCAGCTGGGAGGCCATCAAAGCGCAGGAACGAGCAGAAACAAAAGCTGCTGCAATCTCGGCCTCTCCGCTCAGCGATCAGCTCGCCGGCAAGGTGCGTGGACAGCCGGCCCTCTCTGGGGCGATGACCATCTCCAAAAAAGCCGCAAAGGCCGGCTTCGAATGGGCGGACATGACCGGTGTCTGGAGCAAGGTGAACGAAGAGCTCGAAGAGCTCAAAGAAGCCATTGCCTCAGGCGACAGGGCCCATGCCCAGGAGGAGCTTGGGGATGTGTTGTTCACCCTGGTGAATGTGGCTCGCTGGTGTGAGATCAGCCCGGAGGAAGGACTGGCAGGAACCAATCAACGCTTCCTGGCTCGCTTTTCAAGGGTCGAAGCAGCCTTGGGCGGTGATCTCCACGGCCATAGCATCCAGGAACTGGAGGGGCTTTGGCAGCAGGCCAAACAAGCCATCCAGCGCGAGTGCGCGTCTCAAGATCAGGGAACCTAATCAGCTCAGTTCCCTTTCTAAGAAACCAGTTAGCTCTGCCCATGCCTGATCAGCGCACTGCGGATCCCAGCGCTCGCCGTCATCGCGCATAAAGGTGTGGTTCGCCTCATAAAGAATGGATTGGTGCCGCAGCTGAGGGATAGCCGCGAGCGTCGCAAGGATCAGTGTCCTGGCTTCGCGAGGGACATGGGGATCGAGACTGCCGAAGATCGTGAGCAGGGCTCCCTGGATCTCAGCAGCCCGTTGCAATGAATCAGCTGCTTCAAAACCGAGCTTGCCGTCCTGAAGTCCAGTGGGATAGATGCAGACACTGGCCCTGACCTGAGGCAGGAGCGCAGCACGAAAAGCAAGATGACCTCCGAGGCAGAAGCCAACGGCTCCCAGACGCCGGGCATCCACATCAGCATTCTCCGACAGCCAGGCCAATGCCGCCGCTGCGTCGGAGTCATAGGCAGCGATAGACGTGTTTGCAGCATTGTCGTTGCCTCGCAATCGGCCGATGGGATCAGGCTCGATCACCGAGCCGATCGGCTCACGGCGATGAAAAATCTCCGGCGCAGCGACCAAATAGCCATAGCTGGCAAGCCGATCAGCAAGACGGGTGATCGGCGCACCGAGCTGATAGATATCCGAATAAAAAAGGATGCCCGGCCAGCAACCATCGCTCTGGGGCCGCACAACGTGCAGACGCATCAGGCTTTTGTCGACGGTCAGCCCAACAGTGTCCTTGCGTACTTGCACATTGATCAGCGATGTTGCGCGGACCGTAGACAGAAATCAGCTTGGAGGCCTGGATCAGTCGTGAGCGGCAATCGTGCCTTCCGTTGTGCCCCAGAGATGACGCTTGACCTGGTCGGCTTCGCGGATGAAGGCACGCGCCTGATCACGGGTTGTGCAGCTACGCGCCCCTTCTTCCAGACGCATCAGGTTGACCAATTCGGCTGAGGGGTGGTGATCATGTGATTGATTCATTCATCCACCTCCAAGACAGCTTGGTTAACCCAATCTTAACCAAGCAATCCATCTGGACCAACCCCTAGTCATCCAATGAAGGCCTGCCTTGGCGGCGACGTTTGAGTTCGCTGCGCCTGCCTTTGGCCTCAAGTCTTCGTTTGACTGCAGCACGGCCCGGACGGGTGGGCCTGCGCTTCGGCGGAGGCGGCTTAAGCCCCTCCCTCAACAAATCGGCCAGTCGCGCCATAGCTCTCTGACGGTTCTGCCACTGCGAACGCTCCTCAGCCGCAACCACCCGCAGGCAATTTCCCTCCAGGCGCGACGCCAATTGCTCACGCAAGCGGGCCTTGCGAAAGGGACCAAGGGCCTTGGAACTCTCCAGGTCAAATCGCAACTCCACTCTGGAGTCGGTGGTGTTCACAGCCTGCCCACCCGGACCAGAGGACCTGGAAAACCGCCACTGCAGCTCAGCGGCTGGGATCACCAAACGGTCATTGATCGGCAGATCCTGAATCACGCTCCGACCCCGACGAGCAATAGGAGTGGTATCAGCAGTCTGCGTTGGCTCAGCGCAAACGCTGAGCCAACGCTGTTCTTAGCTGGAGGAAGGATTCCACCACCACCTTCATGACCAAGGCATCCCCGGCCAGCGGCGGCTGGATCGATGAACACCATGAAGGGGTTCGTTATGGGCTCACTGGGCAGGTGCTAGTGGATGAACTGAGCAGCTTCCAGCGCATCACCGTGATCGAGAGCGAGCGCTATGGCAGAGGCTTGCTGCTGGACGGTTGCTGGATGACCGCCGAGCACCAGGAAAGGCACTACCACGAAGCACTGGTGCATCCGGCTCTTTGCAGTGCCGCGGCCATTGAAAGCATCCTGGTCATCGGCGGTGGCGACGGCGGCACAGCTCGCGAATGCCTTCGCTATCCGGGCGTGCGACATCTCGACATGGTGGAGATCGATGGCCGGGTGGTGGAACTCAGCCAGAAGCATCTGGCTTCAATTGGCGGAGGTTGCTGGCAGGACCCGCGCTTTCACCTGACTGTGGGAGATGGCATTGCCTGGGCAGCGGAGTGCACCGACGCCAGCTACGACGTGGTGATCGTGGACGGCTCCGATCCGGCAGGTCCAGCTGAGGGTCTGTTCAACCGCAGCTTCTTCGAGCACTGCCGGCGCATCCTCAGGCCGGGGGGCGTCTTCGCCACCCAAAGCGAGTCGCCCGAAGCCTTTCGGCAGGTCCACATCGACATTGTTCGCCTGCTGAGGGATGTGTTCGACCATGCCGACCCCCTCTACGGCTGGGTGCCGATGTATCCCAGCGGCTGGTGGAGCTGGACTTTCGCTGCGGTGGAAGGCCCGCGCTACCGCAAAGCCGTCGCGGAGCGGGCGGCCACCATCGCCGCAGGCTGCGAGATCTGGAGCACACGCTGGCAATCCGGTGCCTTTGAAGCGATACCTGCCTTCATCGAACGGGAGCTATTGGCGTGAACATCCCGGGCCATTCACTGTTTGACCAGGAGGGAGCGGTCTACATGGGCGCGAGCCGGGATCCGAACGGCTGCAAAGTGGGCCTGTTCGGCGTGCCCTACGACGGCACAACATCCTTCAGGCCAGGCACCCGTTTTGGACCCGCAGCGGTACGGGATGTGAGTACTGGCCTTGAGACCTACTGCCCCCAGCTTGACCTTGACCTCGAGACCATGGCCTACGCCGACCTTGGAGCGGTCGAGATCCCTTTTGGCGCCGCTGAACCCGTCGTGGAGGCCGTTCACAAGGCCACGATCCACGCCATGGACTTGCAGCTCAAGCCCTTGATGCTGGGTGGTGAACACTCCATCAGCTCCGGAGCTGTCGCCGCTGTCGCCGAACGACATCCGAATCTGGCGCTGGTGCAGCTGGATGCCCACGCAGATCTCCGCCATGAATGGCTGGGATCTCGCCACAGCCACGCCTGCGCCATGCGGCGCTGCCTGGAGGTGCTTCCCAGTAGAGAGCTGCTGCAGATCGCCATTCGCAGCGGCACCAAGGAGGAATTCTCAGAACTGCGCAGCAGCAACCGCCTGGTCCCCTTCGATCAGATGGTCTCCCGTTTACAGAATTTGCGCGGCCAGCCGCTTTATCTGACAGTTGACCTTGACTGGTTTGACCCGGCCGTGATGCCTGGCACAGGGACCCCTGAACCAGGAGGCTTTCTCTGGCAACACTTCGCCGAACTGGTGAGCGAGTTACAGCACCACAACCTGGTCGGAGCCGATGTTGTTGAACTGGCTCCTCAACTAGACCCCAGTGGCAGCAGCAGCGTTTTGGCAGCCAAGGTGACCCGCAGCCTGTTGTTGCTGATGGCTCAGTAGAAGTGAGCAGCTTCCAGACGCTGCTGCCGCAGTCGTCGGTGCTGACCGCTGAGCAGGCTGAGCACGAGTGTGGGATGCCCGTGAATCAACTCCAGAAAACTGTTGCGATCCAGTCGAAGAACGTGAACCGGGGTAATCGCTCGCGCTGTTCGGCTGTGATGTGCGTCTTCCGCCACCAGGTCTTCATAGAAAAAGACTTCGCCATCGCCGTAGCGGAGGCGGTCTCGACCGCCGGTCGTGAGCTCTACAAGTCCGCGCTCAATCGCATAAAGAGCAGTCGCCGATTCACCCCGATCAAACAGGATGCTGCCCGTGGGCAACAGCAACTGATCAACATTGCGATGCTCAGCGATCAGCTGAACAGCGGTCGGCATGGATGTGGAGACCGACAACGGAAACGCAAACAATCTTCAGTCTCTTCATTTTTACGACCGATTCAATGGGTGTTGTAACTGAAACGACACACCGTCTTTGTTCACAACACCTGGGCAGGCTCTCCAGAGTGACCGAGACCGTCAACGGAAGCTCCCAAATCCAACTGTCGGTCGCCTCCGACCAGAGGCTGGTCGGAGGACACAAGGCCAGGGAGCACCGGAGCACGGGCTGTCCAGTGATGGCACCAAATCACCCGTGCAAGCTCAACATGCACCGTCAGATTGCGCAACCTGCACCAGCTGCCGCCCCCACCACCCTGTGCAGGGATGCAGTGCTGACACGACTGGCAGGAAGACTTGGACAGAAGGCTTTCTGAACAGAGGAGTTCAAGCTAAGGACACTTTCCGCAGCGGTCGACGCTGGTGGCTCAATCTGCGGCTTTGCTTCCACTTCCAACGCAAACCGGAACTGCATCCATAGGATCCGCTTTAAACGCCTGATCTCCGTCATGGATCTGCATCGCACGCCGCTTCATGACCTCTGTCGAGAGGCCAAAGGCCGCATGGTTCCTTTTGCTGGCTGGGAGATGGCGGTGCAGTTCTCAGGATTGATCGCCGAACACAAAGCCGTTCGTGAAGCCGTAGGGATGTTCGACATCTCTCACATGGGCGTAGTTCGCATCGAAGGCAGTAATCCCAAGGACGCACTCCAGACTCTGGTGCCAACGGACCTGCACCGGATCGGAGTGGGCCAGGCCTGCTACACCGTGCTGCTCAATGACAACGGCGGCATCCGTGATGACCTAATCATCTACGACCAGGGGGAAACTGCATCCGGCGACGGCACCCTGCTGGTAGTCATCAATGCTGCCTGCGCTGACAGCGACACGGCCTGGCTGAAACAGCAGCTGGAACCACGAGGTCTGCGTGTGCGGGATGAAAAGGGGGATGGCGTGTTGTTGGCCCTGCAGGGCCCGAAGGCGATTGGCATTCTCGAGACACTCAGCGGAGAGTCTCTGCACGAGCTACCCCGCTTTGGCCATCGCCAGTTGCACTTGCAAGGGCTCAGCGAACAGGTGTTCTGCGCCAGAACCGGCTACACCGGAGAAGACGGTGCTGAGTTGCTGCTGAGCCGGACAGACGGACGCAAACTCTGGGCGCAACTGCTGGCCCTGGATGTCGTGCCATGCGGCCTGGGAGCACGCGACACCTTGCGTCTTGAGGCCGCCATGCACCTCTATGGCCAAGACATGACTGCCAACACCAATCCGTTCGAATCAGGCCTGGGTTGGCTGGTCCACCTTGAGATGCCTCAGGACTTCATTGGCCGCGCAGCTCTAGAGCAGGTGGCCGCCAATGGAGCCTCCCAGCGACTTGTGGGACTGAAGCTGCAAGGACGAGCTATTGCCCGGCATGACTACCCGGTGCTGCACAACGGTAAAAAGGTGGGAGTGGTCACCAGCGGCAGTTGGTCACCCACCCTGGAGGAGGCCATCGCCCTTGCGGTCGTACCAAAGGAGCTGGCGAAAGTCGGCAGCGAACTTGGTGTGGAGATACGAGGGCAGGTACAACCGGCCACCGTGGTGAAGCGGCCCTTCTACCGACGTGGTTAAAGGGGCCCGGGCTATGGGAAACTCGCCTGTCAACAGTTGAAAGATCCGATGCGCAGCAATGGTTGCGGCGACCTGCGCAAGCAGCACATAGATAAGCAGGTGCAGCTGTGCGGCTGGGTGGATCGACGCCGCGACCACGGCGGTGTGATTTTCATTGACCTGCGCGACCGCAGCGGCACCGTGCAGATCACCGTGGACCCCGACCTGGGTGCTGAGGCTTTTGCTGTAGCCGAACATCTACGCAGCGAAACCGTGCTGCAGGTGAATGGCAAGGTGCGAGCCCGCCCAGCCGAATCCCTCAACGACAAGCTGGCAACCGGTGCTGTGGAAGTGCTGGCCAGTGGAATCAAGGTGTTGAACAGCGTGAAAGGGAACCTTCCCTTCCCCGTTTCGGTGCACGACGAAGAGAACACACGCGAGGAGCTGCGACTGCGTCACCGCTATCTGGATCTGCGCCGCAAGCGCATGAACGACAACCTGCGCCTGCGGGCCCAGACCATCCAGGCCGCCCGCCGCTTCCTCGAGGACGCTGGCTTCATTGAGGTGGAAACGCCAGTGCTCACGCGCTCCACTCCTGAAGGCGCACGCGATTACGTGCTTCCAAGCCGCGTCTGCGGCGGCGAATGGTTCGCCTTGCCGCAGTCACCCCAGTTGTTCAAGCAGTTGCTGATGGTGGGCGGCATCGAGCGCTACTACCAAGTAGCGCGCTGCTTCCGCGATGAAGACCTGCGCGCCGACCGCCAGCCGGAGTTCACCCAGCTGGACATCGAGATGAGCTTCATGGACCAGGAGCAGATCCTGGAGCTCAACGAATCACTGATCTGCGCCATCTGGAAGGCGGTGAAAGGCATCGAGCTGCCGAGACCGTTCCCGCGCATGACCTGGCATGACGCCATGGAACGCTATGGCACCGACAGGCCCGACACCCGTTACGGCATGGAGCTGGTGACCGTTTCGGACATCGTCGAGGACATGGGCTTCAAGGTGTTCAGCGGCGCGGTGAAGTCCGGCGGCGCGGTGAAGGTGATTGCCGTGCCAGGCGGCAATGATGCCGTCTCCAATGTGCGCATCAAACCCGGTGGAGATGTGTTCAGCGAAGCCCAGGCCGCCGGTGCCGGTGGTCTGGCCTTCATCCGCGTGCGAGATGGCGGCGAGATCGACACCATCGGCGCGATCAAGGACAACATCAGCGACGAGCAGAAGCAGTTGCTACTCAGCCGCACAGGCGCGGAACCCGGCACCCTGCTGTTGTTCGGTGCCGGCGACACCGCCACGGTGAACAAGGCCCTCGACCGGGTGCGTCAGTACCTCGCCAAAGAGCTGGGAATGGTCCAATACGACAGGGAAAACGACCAGTGGAATTTCCTCTGGGTCGTGGATTTCCCGATGTTCGAGTTCAACAGTGATGAGAATCGTTTTGAGGCTCTGCATCACCCCTTCTGCGCTCCGAACGCCGAAGACCTGGGCAACGACCCATCGGAGTGGGCTCAGACACTGCCAGAAGCCCGCGCTCAGGCTTACGACCTCGTGCTCAATGGGCTCGAACTCGGCGGTGGCTCGCTGCGCATCCACGACTCGGCCCTGCAGCGACAGGTGTTACAAACCGTGGGACTGCCTCTGGAGGAAGCTCAAGAGCAGTTCGGTTTCCTGATGGACGCCCTGGATGTGGGAGCTCCACCCCACGGAGGCCTGGCCTTCGGCGTCGACCGGATGGTGATGCTGTTGGCAGGCGAGGAATCGATCCGCGACACGATCGCCTTCCCCAAGACCCAGCAGGCGCGTTGTTTGATGACCAATGCTCCCGGCGATGTCGCCGACAAACAGCTAGAGGAGCTGCATGTGGCCAGCACCTGGGTGGAAGAGAACGACGAGACCGAAAACTAGAACCCGAACAGAAACCAGCGTTTCGGAGCACTGAGCCCTCAAAGCATCAACCCTGGAAGAACAGTGAGCCATTCAGGGTTTCTTGGCCAAACACTCCCGATCGACGGGGCATGCCCCGATCCGCTGGAGCGGTGGCAACGATCTGCTGCGCCTGTACTTGCAGGACATCGGTCGAGTCGACCTGCTCACCAGCGAAGAAGAAGTCACCCTCTCTCGTCAGGTCCAGGCACGGGAGAAACTGCTCGTGCAGGAGCGGGACCTCAGCAATCAGCATGCGGCAATCCGGATCCTGCTGGATCTAGAGGAGCTGCAGTTGCGCGAAGCCAATCAGGTGAGCCACTGGCCCACACGTCAGGAATGGGCACGGGCGGCTGAATTGCCCATCGAAGAACTCAATCGAAAGCTGAATGAGGGGTACAGCCTCTGGGCAGATGAGGTGGGCCTTGAGGCTAAGGAATTGCAGCGACGGCTTCGGGAGGGCCGCAGGGCCCGCGACCGGATGATCCAGGCCAACCTGCGCCTTGTGGTGGCGGTGGCGAAAAAGTATCAGCAGCGGGGCATGGAACTGCTGGATTTGGTTCAAGAAGGAACGCTTGGCCTCGAGCGGGCGGTTGAAAAGTTCGACCCCACCCGAGGCTTCCGCTTCAGCACTTACGCCTACTGGTGGATCCGTCAGGGAATCACCCGAGCGATCGCCACCCAGAGCCGAACGATTCGTCTACCGGTGCATGTCACCGAAAAACTGAACCGCATCAAACGCGTTCAGCAGGAGATCGCCACCGAAAAGGGACGACTGGCATCAGTGACTGATCTGGCCAGGGAACTGGGGCTGAGCGAAGAAACAGTGCGCATGACGCTGATGCGGGTTCCTCGCTCGATCTCCCTGGAAACCAGGGTCGGCAAGGACCAGGACACCCAGTTGGGAGACCTGCTGGAAGACGGCAGTGCCACACCTGAGCAGACCCTCACCCGCGATTCCCTCCATGACGACCTGGAGCACTTGTTGGATGAGCTCACACCAAGGGAAGCGGAAGTGATCCGTAGTCGTTTCGGCCTCGAGGACGATCACCCGCGCACCCTGGCGGAAATCGGTGAAGCGATGGCGCTGTCGCGAGAAAGGGTTCGCCAGATCGAGACGCGCGCCCTACTCAAGCTGCGCCAACCGCAGCGGCGATCCAAGGTAAAGGACTACATCCTGGGCCTGGATTCCTGACTTCAACCACCCTTATTCCAACCAATTGCATGGCCAGCGCACCCCAGATCAACATTGGTATCCCTCAGGAACAGCGCGAGGAAATCGCAGCTGGGCTAAGCCGATTGCTGGCGGATACCTATGTGCTCTATGGAAAAACGCATGGATTCCACTGGAATGTGACCGGTCCGATGTTCAACACCCTGCATCTGATGTTCATGGACCAGTACACCGAGCTGTGGAATTCCCTGGACGAGATCGCTGAAAGAATCAGGGCTCTTGGCATCGTGGCCCCCTATGGCGGCGCAACCCTTGCTGGACTGGCATCCATCAAGGAAATCAGCCAACCACCTGCTGCTCTCGACATGGTGAGGGAACTGGTTGCTGGCCATGAGGCCGTGGCCAGAACCGCTCGCAGCATTTTTCCTCTGGCGGAAGCCGCGAGCGATGAACCCACCGCTGACCTGCTGACCCAGCGGCTGCAGATTCACGAGAAAACAGCCTGGATGCTCAGAAGCCTGCTGGAGGGATGACCTTCAGCCAAAACTGGGCCCCTTGGTGCAATGGGTACATTGAAGAATCGACCAGGGGTTCATGGCCAAGTTCGTCTTCGTCACCGGTGGTGTCGTCTCCAGCATCGGCAAGGGAATCGTGGCCGCCAGCCTGGGACGCCTGCTCAAATCGCGTGGCTACAGCGTTTCGATCCTGAAGCTGGATCCATACTTGAATGTGGACCCAGGCACGATGAGCCCCTTTCAGCATGGCGAGGTCTTCGTCACTGAAGACGGGGCTGAAACCGACCTCGACCTGGGTCACTACGAACGCTTCACCGATACGGCAATGTCGCGCCTCAACAGCGTGACCACCGGTTCGATCTACCAGTCGGTGATCAACAAGGAGCGCCGCGGTGATTACAACGGTGGCACGGTGCAGGTGATTCCCCACATCACCGGTGAGATCCGCGAACGGATCCACCGCGTGGCCGCCAATAGTGGCGCCGATGTGGTGATCACCGAAATCGGCGGCACCGTGGGTGACATCGAGTCGCTGCCCTTTCTGGAAGCCATCCGTGAATTCCGCGGCGATGTGGGTCGCCATGACCTGGCCTACATCCATGTGACCCTGCTGCCCTTCATCGGCACCTCTGGAGAACTGAAAACCAAACCCACCCAGCATTCAGTGAAGGAGCTGCGATCCATCGGCATCCAACCCGATGTGCTGGTGTGCCGAAGCGACCGGGACATCAACCAGGAGCTCAAACGCAAGATCGGCGGCTTCTGCGGGGTTCCCGAACGAGCAGTCATCCCTTCCCTAGACGCCGACAGCATCTATGCCGTGCCCTTGACCCTCGAGGACGAAGGCCTCTGCCGCGAAGTGCTCGATGTTCTGCAACTGGAGGACCACGACAGCGACATGGCCGGCTGGGCCCAGCTAGTGCACCAGATGCGCAACCCAGGACCGACTGTCAAGGTGGCGTTGGTCGGCAAGTACGTGCAACTCAACGACGCCTACCTCTCGGTGGTCGAAGCTCTTCGCCACGCCTGTCTGGCGCAGAATGCCTCGCTGGATTTGCACTGGGTCTGCGCTGAGCAAATCGAGAACGACGGAGCCGAAAGCCTGCTGAAAGGCATGGACGCCGTCGTGGTGCCAGGGGGCTTCGGCAACCGGGGTGTTGACGGCAAGGTGGCCGCCATTCGCTGGGCAAGGGAACAACGGGTGCCCTTCTTGGGTTTGTGCCTCGGCATGCAAACGGCGGTGATCGAGTGGGCACGCAATCAGGCCGGTCTCACGGATGCATCCAGCGCTGAGCTCAATCCGGACACCCAGCATGCGGTGATTCACCTGCTTCCTGAGCAGCAGGACGTCGTCGATCTCGGCGGCACCATGCGTCTGGGGGTTTATCCGTGCCGGATCGCGGAGGGCTCGATGGCCGCACGCCTCTACGGCGATCAGGTGGTCTACGAACGCCACCGGCACCGTTATGAGTTCAACAATGCCTACCGCAGCCTGTTCCTCGAATCGGGTTATCGCATCAGCGGCAGCTCACCCGATGGCCGGCTGGTGGAACTGATTGAGCTGCCGGGTCATCCCTTCTTCACGGCCTGCCAATACCACCCGGAATTCCTGTCGCGCCCGGGCAGACCGCACCCCCTGTTCCGCGGTTTGATCGAGGCAGCCCAGCAGCGCCTGCCCTCAAGTCCTAGTGAAGCTTTGCGTCAACAGGGTTCTGCCATCGGTGGCCGCGACTTCCCTGAAGCCAGCCGCAACCCTTGAGAATTGCCGAGTCCATAAACAACCTGCCTTTGGTGGAAACCTTCCACTCCCTGCAGGGGGAAGGTCTACATGCAGGTCGCAGCGCCTTTTTCATCCGCCTCGGCGGCTGCAAGGTGGGCTGCAGCTGGTGTGACACCAAGCATTCCTGGTCCGCACACGTGCATCCGCAACGAAGCGTCGAAGACCTGGCGCAGGATGCCTTGCAAGCCGCGAAGGAAGGAGCTGCATTTGTGGTGATCACTGGCGGAGAACCACTGCATCACGAGCTTGAACCACTCACCAGCGCCATCCGCAGCAGCTGTTCACTTCCCATCCACCTTGAGACCAGCGGCGTTGATCCCCTCAGCGGCAGCCCCGACTGGATCACGCTCTCGCCGAAACGACACAAACCACCAAGGCAGGATCTGCTCTGCTGCTGCCATGAACTAAAGGTGGTGGTTCATGAAGCTGCAGATCTGCTGTTCGCCGATGTGGTGGCCTCTCAGGCTCCTCAGGCTCACTGGCTTGTGCAGCCGGGATGGGAGAGCCAGGAAGGCCAGGAGCTGGCGGTGACCAAAGCACGGGGAGACGGACGCTGGCGGCTGAGCCTGCAGAACCACAAGTGGCTTGGCGTGCGCTGAATCGATACAACAGCGAAATCAGATCCGCTTGCCATGCAGCGCAACAATCTGCTGATGCTTGCAGCCACGGCGATTGGGGGGATCACATGGGCCTTGGTCGCTCTGACACCAACCATCTCTGCACAACCTCTCCCTCCCAAACAGGTCCCTGAACGCACCGGTGTTTCCAATCTGGCTTTGCTCAGCCAATCCCGCCCGCGACGGCTACCCGACTCCCACCGTCCGTTCCGCAAAGGCGAAACGCTGCGTCTGGTGTATCCCTTAGCTCAGCCCGCGCAGGAGGTTCAGCCCTATGGCTGGCGCTACTCAGACCGTCGCCAACGCTGGCGCATGCACGTGGGCCACGACCTGATCGCTCCTGCGGCCACACCCGTACTGGCCATGCTTTCAGGACGGGTACAACTGGCGCAGTCGATCAGCGGCTATGGGCTCACGGTTCTGCTGGACCATGGCCGGGGCTGGCAAACCGTGTACGCCCATCTTCAGAGTGCTGACGTTCATGCTGGTCAGCTGGTGCGTGCCGGTGACCGCATCGGCCGCGTCGGTCGCAGCGGCTCCGCCAGCACCGACCATCTGCATGTTGAGCTCAGACGACTGGAAGGACGCCAGGCCTTTGCGCTGGACCTCGGTCCACTACTGCTGTCAACATCCAAACGCTCGGAGATCGATGGCCCGCCGGCTAACTTCTGATGCATGGATGACTTTCGGCCCGCTGTTCTGGCCTCGCTGACCACTCTGGGTGCCAACACCCTTGATCTGCTGCGTCGCAACGATTTACTGCATTCCTTAGCGCGAAAACAGCTCATGCTTGAGGCCACTACCGGCCTCAACCCCTCACCTGAACTGATTCAGAAGGCGCTGGTCAATCACTGCCAGAAAGCACAGATTAAAGATGAAGCAGCTCTAAAAGTCTGGCTAGACGAGCGTTGTTTAAGCAGGGATGAGCTGCTTTTGCAATTGAGCATGCCTCTCAAGCTTGCCGAACTGGCTCTAAACAGTTTTGGCATCCAGGCAGAAGCACGTTTTCTGCAACGAAAGGAATCGCTCGATCAAGTGACCTACAGCCTGCTGCGGGTTAAAGATTCCGGAATGGCCCATGAGCTCTACCTGCAGTTGGAAGCAGGTGAAGCAAGCTTTGAGAACTTGGCCACCGATCACAGCGAAGGGCCCGAGAAGCGCAGCAGTGGCAAAATCGGTCCAGGAAGCCTGATGCGTGCTCATCCCAAACTGCGTTACCAGTTGCGCACAGCCACCCCAGGAGTGGTGCTGGAACCCATCCTCATCGATCAATGGTGGGTGGTGAGCCGGCTTGATGAGCGTCATGAAGCCAGCTTCAATGATCCAATGCGTCAGCGCATGGCCAGCGAAATGCTCGACGATTGGCTGCGGATTGAGACCAAGGAACTAGTCAAATCACTCTCAAGCATGGAAAATAGTCCGGCCGTGCCCTAACGACTCTGGAATCCGCAATGTCGATCGGGCTCGAAGCCCTGCGTACCAGATTCCGCGAACAGGGTGAATCCCAGCGGTTTGCCCTGGGCCAGCCTCTCTGCGAGAGGCAATTCATCCCTGGCCGCGTCCTGCTGATCGAGAGTGGCAACGCCCGACTACTCGGAGAACAGGGGGGTCGACTCAGCACCCTGATCCGTCTTCAAGCCGGCAGCTTTGTAGGTGTGGCTTCACTCCTGCGTGCAGCTCCTTGCGAAGAGGTCAGAGCCGCCTCAGAGATGGTCGCCATCAGCCTCAGCGATGAGCAACTGCTTGCACTTGTGAACAGTGACCCAACAATCGCTGCTGCTTGCCGCAATCACCTGTGGGAAGCGGAGCTGGCAGCGCTTCTGCAGCAGCAACTCGATCGCGTAGCCAAGCAATCACTGTCCCTGAGCGAATTGCTCGTGGAGCTGCTGCCGACAGCACGACTGTTAGACGCCTCGAACGACGGCGCCATCCGCACCTCCCTGGACAAAGGAGAGCGACTGTTCCTCGCCAGTCAACCCGCTGAGGAAACTGAGGCTGTGCTTGGAGATGAACTCATCGATCCTGGCCTCATCGCTGCGATGCCAGTCGATGTGCATGGCCTGCCAATGCGGGTGATCGCCCTTCCAGGCGGGGCTTTTGCAGCTATCGACGCAGTCATACACGAACAAACGATCGAACCCGAGGCCATCAGCAACTCCGCTGACAACTCCCAATCTCGCAGTGAGATCACGCAGGCCCCTCGGCACGTGCCGGTGAGCCGCTTCAACCAAACCAATGAAGACAACCGCGACTTCTTCGTGGCGGGTGAAGGCGTTGTCGAAGAGACATTGGCCTGCTTCCAGATGCTGACCAAGCTGATGAAGCTGCCGTTCCGGCGCGATGCGATTGAGCGGGTCCTGCGCGATCAGCTGCGCCGCAACCAGACACCCACATTGCGACTCTGTGGCCAAATCGCAGCTGGTTTAGGCCTGCATGTGTCGGGTGCGAAGGTTCCGGCAAGCATGGGCCTACGTCTGCAGACACCAACATTGGTGCCCTGGGGACAGGCCTTCGCCTTGGCAGTGCGCAGCGATCAACGCGGCCTTGTGCTGGCGTCTCCGAGCCAGGGCTTTGTGGAACTCGACTCAACCCAACTGGAAAACGCCTTTCCAGAGGGCATCGATCTGTTGCTGATCGACCGCACCAGCGCCACACCAGAGCAAAAATTCGGTCCCTCCTGGTTTTGGCCTGCTCTCAAGCGCTACCGCGGAGTGCTGGTTCAGGTGCTGATCGCCAGCTTCGTGGTGCAGTTGTTCACGCTGGCTAATCCACTGCTGATCCAGGTGATCATCGACAAGGTGATTGCCCAGCGCAGCTTAGACACCCTGGAGGTACTTGGCATCGCGCTTGTGGCAGTGACGCTACTTGAAGGAGTTCTTGGCAGTCTGAAGACCTATTTATTCACCGAAACGACCAACCGCATCGACCAGCGCCTCGGCGCAGAAGTCATTGACCATTTGCTCCGGCTCCCTCTCGGCTATTTCGATCGCCGCCCGGTGGGTGAGCTGGGATCACGAGTCGCCGAACTGGAAAAGATTCGCAACTTTCTAACTGGTCAGGCTCTGACCACTGTTCTTGATGCAGCTTTTTCAGTCATCTACATCGTGGTGATGCTCTTCTACAGCTGGGTGCTGACATTGGTGGCTCTGGCCGTTCTGCCGATTCAGATCACACTCACCCTGCTGGGTGCTCCTCTGTTCCGGCGTCAGTACCGCAAAGCTGCTGAAGCCAATGCTTCAACTGCGAGCCATCTCATTGAGGTGCTGACTGGAATCCAAACGGTGAAAAGCCAAAACGTTGAAATGGTGAGCCGTTGGACCTGGCAGGAACGCTACGGCAAATACATCAGCCGCACATTTGAACAAACCATTACCGGAACAGCACTCAGCCAAACATCACAGGTTCTGCAGAAAATCTCCCAGCTCTTGGTGCTCTGGGTGGGCGCCACATTGGTTTTATCCGGAGAGCTCACCCTTGGTCAGCTGATTGCCTTCCGAATCATCTCCGGCTATGTCACTCAACCACTTCTGCGCCTTTCATCGATCTGGCAGACGATCCAGGAATTACGGGTGAGCTTCGAGCGATTGGCCGACGTGATCGACCACAAACAGGAATCTGACGATCAGGACAAAGCCAAAGTGCCCCTACCGCCCATTGAAGGTGCAGTGCACTTCGACAACCTCACTTTTGCCTTCAATCCAGGATCAGCGCCTGTCTTGAACGATGTATCACTGCAAGTAAAGCCCGGCACCTTTGTCGGAATCGTTGGACAAAGCGGAAGCGGCAAAAGCACGCTGATGAAACTCCTGCCAAGGCTTTACTCGCCAAACCAGGGGCGGATCTTGATCGATGGATATGACATCGACAAAGTCGAGCTCTACTCGCTGCGGCGCCAGATCGGCATCGTTCCCCAGGACCCTTTGCTGTTCTCGGGCAACGTGAATGAGAACATCGCTCTGACCCAGCCGGATGCCAGCAGCGAACAGATCGTCATGGCCGCAAAAGTGGCTTGCGCCCATGACTTCATTATGGAATTACCGGCTGGATACAGCACCTCAGTGGGTGAACGTGGAGCCTCTCTCAGTGGAGGACAGCGTCAGCGCATCGCCATAGCCCGCACACTTCTGGCCAATCCAAAGCTGCTGGTGATGGACGAGGCCACGAGCGCACTTGACTACGAAACCGAGCGCAGGGTCTGCGACAACATGATCCAGGCCTTGCACGATTGCACGGTTTTCTTTATCACCCACCGCCTATCCACCGTGCGTCGGGCAGATCTGATTGTGGTGATGCACCAGGGCGCGGTGGTTGAAATGGGTTCGCACGACGAACTGATGAGCCAACGCGGTCGTTACTACGCCCTTTATCGCCAGCAGGAGGCCAGCTGAGATGACGAACGATTCAAACAACAACAATCCTCAGAACGACACTGGCAGTCAGGAGAACGGAAGCAACAAGGAAAGTGCTCCTGGAAAGCTTGTCCGGCAGGCACGCTCAGCACTCGAGAACCGCATCACTCTGGTCAGCGAGCAGGAGAACGTTCTGCAGCAAAGTCGCTTCTGGATGAAGACAGTCACCTGGGGGCTGATTGGTACCACCGCTCTGGGTATCGGCTTCTTGGCGGTGGCTCGAACAGAGGAAGTGGTGGTTGCCAAGGGCAAACTGGAACCGATCGGGAACGTCAAGGAGGTTCGAGTCCCACCCGGCGGACTCGTCGAAGAAATTCTGGTGAAAAACGGCGAACGCGTCTCTGAGGGGCAGGCACTGATCCGTCTCGATCAGGAAAGCACAGCGGAACAACTCAAGTCCTCGATCAAAGGAGTGGAAGAAAAAACCACACAAATCAAGCAAAAAGAGCAACAGCTAGTTCTGAAAAAGCAGGAAAAAGAACGCACTGAGGATTTAAACCGCGAGCAAGTAGCCACCACGCGTGCCAAACTTGCTCTTGAAGAAGATATCCTGGCACGATTAAGTACCCTGGCTGAAGAAGGTGGAATTAAAGATATTCAATATCTGCAGCAACGCAACAAGGTTGAGGAGGTGAAAGGTGAACTGATAAAACTAGAGCTCGATGGACGTCGACAAACTAATCAGATCGACCAGCAGATTAAGTTAATTAACTCAGAACTTGCAGGTCTACGTAGCGAGAAAGCTCAGCTCAATGCCGAACTAACGCAAATAAGAGTCGCCAATAAAAACAAGACCCTACGGGCACCTGTTAACGGCATTGTTTTTGATTTGAAACTGAACAATCCTGGTTTCGTCTCCCAGGCCATGTCGTCCGATGTGATGTTGAAGGTGGTCCCCTTCAACAGCATGGAAGCCGATGTAGAGATTCCCAGCAACAAGATTGGCTTTGTACGCGCTGGCCAGCCAGCGGATATCAGCATTGATTCCTTTCCAGCCACTGACTTCGGCGTTCTGGAAGGGACCGTTCAGTCGGTGGGATCAGACGCACTTCCTCCCAATCCCCAGCTGATGCAACAGGAGTACACCTACCCAGCAGTAATCAAGTTGGACAGCCAGCAACTCAAACTGAGCAGCGGCACCAAATTGCCACTGCAAGTTGGCATGTCGCTTACCGCCAATATCAAGTTGCGCAGTGTCAGCTACTTGCAGCTGTTGCTGAACACATTCCGAAGCAAGACTGACTCACTACGCCAGATTTGATCAAAGCCTGACCCCAGGCAGCTGACGCGTCTCTGCTTTCCAGATCCGCCAGCGCAGTTGCAAGTTCTCGGGCAGATCCACAACGATCGGCCAGGAGGCGTTGTAAGGAACCAGATAGGGCTGCTTGCCCAGCGACAGGAAAGATGTTCTGGTGGACTGATCATCAGGACAGGCCATCGCGGTGCTGATCACAGCCACAGGAGACTTCACTTCAAACAGGGCCTTGCCAGATGCCTTAGGAAGCATGCGCATGGTCATCCCGGAACCTGAAAGACGCTTGGAGTTGCAATCAAGCGTGACCGTCTGGCCCACGATCAGCTGAATCCGCCAGTCGATCGGTTGTGCAGAGATGAATGGATCTGAACTCTCAGGCAGCAGACCCGAAGGCTGAATCACCCAACGTTTGAGGCCAGGGGCTGGCTCCGGATAGCCGGTCAGATTCAGACGCGGAATCGCAACACCGGGTGGCGCAGAAAAAGCGGCGAGCGACAGAGCAGCTCCAACGCAGGCGATTGGCTTCAACAGCTGATGCGGAGGCTTCGTCATCACCCCATGGACAACAGAATGCACAGCATGACCGATTTCACAGCGATTGCCCTTCTATCTGGCGGACTGGACTCCGCCACAGCGGCAGCCCTGGCGATGGAAGCGGGCGGGCGGGTGATCGGGCTCTCCTTCGATTACGGCCAGCGCCATCGGCGGGAACTGCAGGCCGCCAACACCATCGCCGAAGCTCTGAACCTGGCCGAGCACCACACGATCAGCGTGAACCTGGCGAGTTGGGGTGGATCATCTCTGACCGATCAGCAGCAGGATTTACCGACCAAAGGAGTGCAGGAGGGAGTCATCCCCAACACCTACGTCCCGGGCAGAAACACTGTGTTCATCAGCATTGGCCTCAGCCTGGCCGAGGCTCGCAACGCCGAGCGAGTCGTTCTTGGGGTCAATGCCGTGGACTACTCGGGATACCCAGATTGTCGGCCCGACTATCTGGAGGCCTTCCAGACCCTGGCAAACCTCAGCAGCAGGGTTGGCCGCGAGGGACATGGCCCTCGACTCTGGGCACCGCTGGTGCAGTGGAGCAAGCAACGCATCGTGGAGGAAGCCCTGCGCCTGGGTGTGCCGATCGATTCCACCTGGAGCTGCTACAGCGGAGGGAGCAGACCGTGCAGCGTCTGCGACAGCTGTCGCATTCGTGATGCGGCTCTGCGTGATGCCGGTCGCCCCGATCTATGCAGCAGCGCAAGCCGATGACCCTGCTGCGCAGGCGTCTGCCCTGGCTCGAGCCGGCAATGGTCGCGGAAAACCTGGCTCATATTCACGGTGAGAACGGCCTGATCTGGCTCGATGGAGATGGCAGCGAACTTGGACAGCACATCACCCTGGCGGTGGACCCTCTGGAGCAGCACTGCTGCAGAGGTCTGCCGGGTGAGCCAGGAGCATCCAATCCCTTCACAACTCTGCGGCAACTCCAAGGCGGCCACTGGACTGGATGGCTCAGCTACGACGCTGCCGCCTGGATGGAACCCGGCAACCCCTGGCGTCGTGATGCGATGGCAACCCTCTGGATCGCACGCCACGATCCTGTGCTGCGATTTGATCTCAAAGCTAGGGAGATCCATTTGCAAGGCATCGACCCTGAACGCCATGCCGCCATGGCCAGGACATTGGAGAACCTGGGTACGACCAAAACCACATCACGGCAAGAGAAGACGCTTGGATGCACCTGGCATCGGCACAGCGACCGCGCCACATTCAAAGCAGGCGTCAGCAAAATTCGTGCGCTGATTGCCAGCGGCGATCTGTTCCAGGCCAACCTCACCAGCTGCGCAAGCAGCACTCTCAAGAGCAACGTCAGCAACTTGGAGCTCTATGGGCGTCTGCGCCATCGATGCCCTGCTCCCTTCAGTGGTCTGCTGGTTGGAGGGGGTGCTGCCGCAGGAGAAGCGGTTCTCTCTACCTCCCCGGAACGCTTTTTGCAGGTGGAGCCTGGCGGAGCGGTTCAGACAAGACCAATCAAAGGAACCCGGCCGCGCCACGCTGATCCGCGCATCGACGACGACCTAGCGGCGGACCTGGTCTGCAGCGCCAAGGATCGAGCCGAAAACGTGATGATCGTGGATCTGCTGCGCAACGACCTCGGTCGTGTCTGCCGTCCTGGATCCGTCCAGGTGCCAGACCTCGTACGGCTCGAGAGCTACGCCCGCGTGCACCATCTCACCTCAGTTGTCACAGGCCAGTTGCGTCCGGACGCGTCCTGGGTGGATCTGCTGGAGGCCAGCTGGCCAGGGGGGTCGATCACCGGTGCACCCAAGCTGAGAGCCTGCCAACGGCTCCATGAACTGGAAGCGCAGGGCCGTGGCCCCTATTGCGGCTCGCTGCTGCACCTCGACTGGAACGGCCGCTTCGACAGCAACATCCTGATCCGCACCCTGCTACGTAAAGACGCGCAGCTACGGCTCCATGCAGGTTGCGGAATTGTGGCTGACTCCGACCCCGAAACGGAAGCAGACGAACTCGACTGGAAGCTGCTGCCTTTGCTGGAGGCACTGACATGACCGCAACAACTATCAGCTGGCTTAACGGCGAATGGGGCAGTGCCGATGCGCTGCGCATGCCGCTCTTGGATCGAGGTCTGCAGCTTGCGGATGGATTGTTCGAGACGATCCTGATCCAGGACGGAAGAGCCCAGCTACTGAGTAAACATCTACAGCGGTGGCAGCACAGCTCAGCACTGCTTGGAATGGCAGCTCCTCCCGCTCGCCTCTGGCTGGAGCAAATAGTTGATAAAGCCATCACTCGAGCAGGCCTGAACACTACCGGCACAGCAGGGGCGATGCGTCTCAACTGGAGCCGTGGCAGCAGTGCTGGCCGCGGAATCGGCTTAGCCACCGGTGATCCGGATCCAACTCAGCACCGCTTCTGGCTCACCCTTCAGCCCCATCAGCTGGATTTTGAACCCACGCAGGCCTGGATCAGTGTTCAGGAACAACGCAACGCCAATAGTGTTCTCAGCCGTTGCAAAACCCTCGCCTACGGCCAGTCGATTCAGGCCAGGCGGGAAGCGCAAGAACATGGAGCAGAACTGGCGCTGCTGCGCAACACAAGCGGTGATCTCTGCTGCGCAGACAGCGCCAACCTGCTGGTAAAAAGACAGGGTGCGTGGATCACCCCACCGCTAAGCAGCGGATGCTTACCAGGAGTGATGCGAGCCAGAGCACTGGAACAGAGACTTGTGAGTGAAACGTCGATCGGTCCTGCGCTGAGAGCCAATGACCAGGCGCTATTGATCAACAGCCTGGGCTGCAGATCGCTGAACAGCGTGAACGGAATGGACCTGAATCCATATCCCGAGCCAGAACAACTGTGGCAGCAGCTGATCGTTAGCTGAGACATGACGGACCTCTAGACAAGCACCGTGTCGTTGTCCTGCAAGCCTGGGATATAGCGCAGCACGGCCGCCGACCAACCCTCGCCATGGGGTGCAGGCGCCAGTTGATAACGACCCTCGGCCACTCCGTTCTTCAGCTCGGGATGCGGTCCGGTCGGTCCTGGAACCACCACAGCACAGTCGCCGGCATTCAGCAGCGGTAGGTCATTGGGCGAGTCCCCCAGGGCAAGCACCTTCACCTTCGGAACCCCCAGGTGTTGCTTGAGCGTCTTCAGTGCCTGGCCCTTGCTAACGCCAGCACCAAGCAGATGACCCAAGCGATTGCCCTGCACCAAACCCAGCTGGCGCATCTCTGCCAGCCCCTGAAGACGCTGCCGAGATTCAAGGGTCTTCGGCGGAACGAAGGGAACACTGCACTGACGGCGCTGTGCTTGCTGTAGGGCCTCACCGCTGAGGCCCAACAGTCGATCAGCCTCGCTGTCACTGAGATCGTCTAAAGCCTGGAGCGGTTCGCCGAGCTCGCGCTCGAGGTCAGCAAGTTGCGGTCTGAGCTGTCTCCAGGATGGACCTAAGTCATGGTGCCAAAGCTCACCAGTCGCGGATTCTCCATAGATGGCTCCACCATTCTCGACGATGAACGGATCATGCAGATCCGCCATCTCACGAAAACGGAGCACCTCCTCTGCCGTCTTGCTCGTGCAGGGAATCACAGGGATGCCATGACGCTGAAGGCAACGAATCGCGTCCATCGCGGCAGACCAGTCGTAGTGATGATCCATCAGCGTGCCGTCGAGATCGGTCACGACCCACCAGCTGGAGTATGGAGTCAGCGTCATTCCTGCACCAGCCAGAGCACTGCATACGGCTCCAGTGCATGCCGCTTTCGGGGAACAAACTGCTGATCAGTGAGGCGATCGACCCAGATCAGGTCATCTCGCTCACCCAGAACGGTGGGATCAAACGTGAGGCGAGAAGCAGTGAAGTTGTGGACAGCCACCAGAGTGTGACCCTGATGAGAGCAGCGAAGGACGACACGATCCACACGGTCCACACTGAGCACATCAAAGACGCTGTCTGGATGCAGAGCAGGCAGCTCGGCCCGCAGCTTGAGTGCATGGCGAAGAGACGTCAACACAGCGGTTGCATCACTATCAGGATCATCAAGGCGCCGCTCGAGCGCCGCTGCTTTGAATTGAGGACGGTTGAGATCCCTTCGATGACCACTTTGACGAAAGCGAGCCAGATCGTTCGGACTGGCCAGCAAAGCTGGTAAATAAAAAGCGGGAATGCCAGGAAGCACCAACTTCAGCATTTCGGTAAGCAGAAAACGCTGGCGCTGAAGATGAGCTGGGTCAAGACCTCCGTCTGCCATGGCGCTCCACCAGCTGATGTTGATCTCATAGGGAACGTCCTCCCCATCAGCGAGACGACGATGACTGACCAAGCCACCTCGCTGCTCACAAGCAATCAGCAGATTCAACAAACGCCGCTGAGGCATCAGTCCCTCCAGTGGCCTCAACCCCACACCGTCATGGCAGGCCGTGAAGTTCAGCAGTGCAGTGGAATTTGGGAGTTGGGGCCAACGCGAGAGCCAGCTGTTGAGCAGATCAGCAGAACCACTCATGGCGGCCTCCATCAACAGTGGAGGAAGCGGGAAGTTGTAAGCGAGATGGGCTTCCCGACCACTGCGCAAATAGGAGAGATTCTCTTCTTCCGGAACATTGGTCTCCGTCACCACCACGCCTCGGCCAGCACAGGCATGCGTAAGCAAATGACGCAGCACCTCAACAAGCCGGTGGACCTCAGGTCGGTGAATGCAAGAGGTGTTCGGCTCCTTCCAGACGAAGCCAACAGCATCAAGACGAATCCAACGCACACCATGGGCGAGCTTCTGCTTCAACAATCGCGTGAAGCCAAGCAAAACCTCCGAGCAACGCCAGTCCAAATCAACCTGATCGGGTCCGAAGGTGGTCCACACCTGACGCTGACCCCCAGAGCTCTGCAGATGGGTGAATAGTGCTGAACTACGAGGACGAACCACGTCGTCCCAGCAGGGATCAGGGGCAGCCTCCAGAACACAGAAGCAACCAGGCTCCTCATCTCTCAGAAACTGGCGCACCCATGGATGGGATGCAGATACGTGGTTGAGCACCAGATCCGCCATTAAGCAGCGCCCCTCTGCCAACGCGGCAAGGTCACTCCAGTCGCCATGGCGTGTCTCCAACTGCTCATGACTCGAAACGGCAAAACCTCCATCGCTAGTGGACTCAAGAAACGGAAGCACATGAATCACAGGTGCAAAAACCTGCAGATGGCGGTTCACAAAACTGCGAAGCCCCTGCAATCCAGGTTTGGCATCATCGACAACAGAATCCGCATAGGTAATCAACACCACATCATCTCCATTCCAGCGGTGGTCCACGACTGCCGGGTCGGCATGCGCTGAAGCCGGTCCGAGAATTTGCAGCAATTGCGACGACAACTCTTGGAGATCGCCGGAAGAATTGTTTGGGTAGAGATCTCTTAGCAGGGTTCGCAGCGTTTCATCGCGCGGAGGCTGCATCAGGTTCCACCAGAACGTCGTTCAGGTATGGAACAGGTTCTTCTCCTCTGTTGTCGCATCGAACACCGCATGGATTTTCAGCAAAGCCTGATCACCACGGTTCATGATTACAGCCTTGGCAATCTCGATGCCATCGAATTCAACAAGGAGCTTCAGCAAAGACCCACAGCTCTGCTGATTCCGTGTCTGATGGAGGAATTCAACCGGCCGGCACTGAGCCTGATCCGCGACACCCTGTCCACACTCCCGGGACTTTCCAGTCTGGTGATCGCCCTCTACGCCGAAAGCATCGAGGACGTCAACGCCGCAGAAGCCTTCTTTGCAAACATGCCTTTCCCAGTGCAAGTGCACTGGACAAACGGCCCAGCAGTGGGTGAAGTGCTCTCCTCCATGGGCAGCCTGGGCCTAGATCTAACCGGCCCCCCCGGTAAAGGATGGGCTGTCTGGCAAGGGCTCGGGGTGGCCTGTCAGCAAGCTGAAGTCATTGGACTGTTTGACGCAGACATCCGCACCTTTGGTTCCGGGTATCCCGAGCGGATGCTGCGACCACTGCTCAATCCATCCCATGGGATGGCTTACGTCAAAGCCTTTTACAGCCGACTATCTCTAGAAACCCAAGCACTGCAGGGGCGCGCCACAAGACTTTTCGTTGGCCCATTATTGGCGAGCTTAGAGGAGATTTTCGGCGCACTGCCCTATCTCCGCTACCTCCAGACCTTCCGTTATCCACTGGCTGGAGAGTTTGCTTTCACGCGCGACCTGGCGATGAACCTGCGGATTCCATCCGATTGGGGCCTCGAGATGGGACTGCTCTCCGAGGTCTATCGACACGTAGCACCCAGCCGGATCACACAGGTGGATTTAGGTCTGTTTGATCACAAGCACAAAAGCCTTGGAGACAAGCCTGACGAAGGTCTACAACGCATGGCCAGTGAGATCTTCTGCACTGTGTTGCGCAGCCTGATGGAGCATGAAGGCTGCGTGATGTCGATGGATCAGCTACCCACTCTGGAAGTGCTGTATCGGCGTGTCGGAGAGGACAGGGTTCGTCAATTTGGACTCGACTCCGCCATCAATCGACTTCCCTACGACCGTCATGGCGAAGAACTGGCGATCCACCGTTTTGCCGACCTGCTGCGTCCAAGCCTGAGCGGACTGCTGGCATCACCAATTGCTCATCAACTACCAAGCTGGTCGAGACTCAACAGCTGTAACCCATCCTTTGCAATGGATCTTGCCAAAGCTGGCAGAGTCGGCCACCAGTCGTCGAGTTACACACCAACTGCCATAAAACTCAGGCGTCCTAACCATTCACCAGTAAGACTCGAACTTGAGGCCAAAGCATCAACAACAGCAGCAGCTTGAGGAGTACCGCAAAAACGAGACCTCCCTCACCAATCAGTGAGGAAGAAATAACAGGTGTAACACAGCGAACCAATCCAAATGTTGCATCGACTACCCAATAAGTGCGTTTGGTATCAAGCGAGAAAATTCATATCAACAAAGTTTGAGTTTGGTTATAGATTAGACATTTTTACAGATCAATCCTCGAGAAATTAAAGATACTCTATTTAATTTCAGATGATTGAATGCGTGTACCAGAACGAGACCAACAAGATGGTGATCGTTAAATGCATAGGCCAAAATAATTTCTACCTCGAGAAGGTTGTCATGCCGAAAGAGTTCTTCTGGTTCGAGGCTCCAAAAGAAGCACGCCTTGAACTGTGGAAGATGTCACCACAGGGACAAATGCTCGATATTCGCGGCTACGTCGCCGACCACTCAATTAAAAGAGACATAACGACAGAAACTGCATATGCAAGTTGAAAATATTGAAATTATTTACATCAACGACAAACTCTAGTAGAATCAAATTAAATCCCAACAGAAGATCCTTCCAAGGCCCATCTAAATAGCTGCTGACTCAAAACAAATCTTCCATCTGCAGGAAACAATCATAATTAGACCTGCCTATGCAAAGTTCGGGCGGCCTTATTAACTGTTTTGAAATCTGCAACATCCCATAAGTTTAGAACTCAAGAAAATGAGCTCTTGTTAACGGTGTTATTAACACTTTGAGTAGGAAATACCTCGATACACGAGGTGCTTAGTTGCGCATGACTCCAAAGGAACCCCAATCAGTTTGGCCGTCTGCTTTGAGCGGATGAAGCCGTCGGGCACACACAGGTCACCCGCGAGGGATGCCTCGAGCTGGCGTACTCGATAGGTTGCTCTCCGGTAAGTGAGGGTTTGACAAGGCTTATCAACCGGAAGGGAACGCGGCTCATAGCGAACGCCACGAAACGTAAGTGTTGTCATTGAAGAAATCCGAAGCATCTCAGGTCCCCGTTCCATGGCCTGAAGTGAATGCGCCTTTTCGCGTTAAACAAAAAGGTGAACGAATCATGTAGCTAAGACTACAATTCAAAAGTGCTCAAAAGATCTATAAAAGTAAAGCCCTTTGACCAAATTGAGACAATTCTTAGCATCTGGCCCTCTAAACAATTCCTCTGCAATCAGATCCAAACTGCATGAACAAAAAAAATCAACTGATGAGCTGCATCATCATCATGGCAACATTGGGCCTTGCCAGTGGGTGCGATTCGAGTCCAAAAAAAATCGATGATCAATCTCAAGTCGATGAAGTTCCAGCGAAAAGTGCCAAAGTCGGCGAGGTTCTTGTCGCGACCGATGATGCTCAAGTAGTACTAACAGCACCATTTCGAGCTGGCCAACCAAACGGCCTCTATGACGGAGGAGTAAAAATTGAAACTCCTTCAGCAGGGACCACACATTACGAGATTAACGCGATCTGCAGCATGCCTGGCCTGGAAGGCTGGCCTGATTATGACAACATTTATGGAAAGACAATTAGTAATCCAAGTGATGCAGGCCAGGAAGGAGGAAATACAGAGTGGCAACTATTATTAAAGTTTAACGGCGAAGACATATCGAAAGGCAAAGAGAAACCACCCGCATGGGCAAAGAGATTGGCACAAAATCTATGCAGAAAGGGTGACTTCAACGATCAGAACATTGAAGCCAAGAATTCATAACCCAAACCAGCCAATCCTATTAAGCCAAGGCAACAGAAGTAAATGATTCCAGAAAAAATCACAACAGCGCTGCCCGAACCGCACAAACGAAAATGATTATCATTCCTATATTCATACATAGCACAAAACGGCAAATATTGCAGCCGGCATAGATACCATAAAGTCATTGATAACTAGTAAATAATGTAGCTCTTTTGACAGTTTATGTAGATGGCCTGAGCTATTTATTAAATATTGAAAATTCATTATGCCTAAAACATTATTCGAGGTTGATCTCACAAAATCAATGGACCAGCAGGAAATGCCTGGGCATAATCGCTGGCATCCAGACATTCCGGCAATTGCATCGGTGAACCCGGGAGAAACCTTCAGAATCGAGTGTAAAGATTGGACTGACGGGCAAATTAAAGATAATGACGACCCACAGGACATAGCGGATGTCAACCTAGAAGTTGTTCACGTTCTTAGTGGACCAATATGGGTCAATGGAGCACAACCTGGAGACATTTTGGTTGTTGACATTCTTGAAGTTGGAGCACTTCAAGGAGACGAGTGGGGATTTACTGGAATTTTTGCAAAGGAAAATGGTGGAGGATTCCTTACCGATCATTATCCAAAAGCAGCAAAAGCGATTTGGGACCTTCAAGGTGTCTATACAAGCTCACGTCATATACCCGGAGTTCGATTTGCTGGGATTACTCACCCTGGCCTGATTGGTTGCGCTCCATCCCACGAACTTTTAAAAGAATGGAATCGCAGAGAAACAGAATTAGTGAATACAGCTCCTGATCGAAGAACCTACGGTGCGGGATTATCTGGAAGCGAACCGGTCTTAGCAGCTTTACCAAACCCAAACAGCGCGATCCTGGGAACTGTCGGTGCTGAGGAATTCGATCGAATCGCCAATGAGGCAGCGAGGACCGTGCCGCCACGGGAGCACGGCGGTAATTGCGATATCAAAAATCTGACCAAAGGGACACGTATCTATTTTCCCGTTTATGTTGAGGGAGCCAAGCTATCAATGGGTGACATCCATTTCTCACAAGGAGATGGTGAAATTTCGTTTTGCGGAGCAATTGAGATGTCGGGTTATCTTGATCTTCACGTAGACATCATCAAAGGAGGTGTCGCCAAATACGGAATGATCAACCCTATGTTCAAAACCAGCCCTGTAGAACCTCATTACAGTGATTATCTCGTTTTTGAGGGAATTTCTGTAGACGAGTTTGAAGGTAAGCAACACTACATGGATGTTCATATCGCTTATCGTCGAGCATGTCTGAATACAATTGAATACCTGAAGAAATTTGGATACACGGGCGAACAAGCATATCTTTTATTGAGTTGTGCGCCAGTTGAAGGGAGAATAAGCGGCATCGTAGATATTCCTAATGCATGTTGCACATTGGCATTGCCAACGGCCATATTTGACAAAGACATACTTCCCTGCTAGCAATAAAAAATCTTATCTTAATAAAAGCACTTAATCAGATTGACTCAATGCCTATTTATGAATTTCTCTGCGAAGAGAACAACTGCGGCCAGTATGAAATATGGGCAACAATTCAAGATCGATCAAAAAATACTCTTTGCCCCAAATGCGGAGGAGCAGGGCAGCGTGTCTATTCACCACCTCTAACTTTAACGGGAACACTCCGACTCAAAACAAGCACAAAAGAGCCTAAACTTGTTCGAGGTGAAGATTTAATAGATAATAGAGTTAAGCCTAGGCTTAAACAAAGTGATTCAAGACCATGGATGCTTAACAGGGGATGCTGACTTCTAAGGCAAAACTGATTTCAGCATTTTTATTTATTTTTACTTCAAAAAAGAAATTGGAGGGGATGCAAAAACAAAAAAATTTCTATCAATTGATACAAAAATCTTCCAGTCCGTTCACAAGTATTCAATAATGTTGCATTGGCTACTTATACCCTTTTGAGCAAGTGGCATGGTGAAAATGGTTATCATATCCATTCATGGCAAGTACAGGAAGCGTCAGCTCATGGGATGAAGCATTGCTCACAGCAATGGTTCAATATCCTGTCCCTGTTATTACAGGACCGGAGGATATTCAGACCCAAGTCGATAAAATCTGCAAGTGCTTAGCGAATACGAAGGCTGGCTATCCGGGCTTAGACCTCATTGTGTTTCCCGAATACTCAACTCAAGGGCTAAACACTAAAATCTGGACCTACGACGAGATGCTGCTGCGGATCGATTCACCAGAAATCGATCGATTCCGCCAAGCATGCAAAGAAAACGACGTGTGGGGTGTGTTCTCCCTCATGGAGCAGAACGACGATCCGAGTCTCCCACCATTCAATACTGCAATCATCATCAACTCAGATGGAGAAATTGCACTTCACTACAGGAAGTTGCAGCCTTGGGTACCCATTGAACCTTGGTCTCCAGGCAACTATGGAATGCCAGTCTGTGAAGGTCCAAAGGGATCAAAGCTAGCGGTTTGTATTTGCCATGATGGAATGTTCCCAGAGTTAGCTCGAGAAGCAGCCTACAAGGGAGCCAATGTTTACATCAGAATCTCTGGGTACTCAACGCAAGTCAATGATCAATGGATTTTGACGAATCAAACCAATGCCTGGCAGAATTTGATGTATACAATTTCTGTTAACCTTGCAGGCTATGATAACGTTTTCTACTATTTTGGAGAAGGAACTGTCTGCAATTACGACGGCAATGTAATCCAACAAGGCCACCGAAATCCATGGGAGATCGTTACCGCAGAATTGTTCCCGCGTCTTGTTGACAAAGCAAGGGAGAACTGGGCGCTTGAAAACAACATTTTCAACCTTGGGTGCAGAGCTTATGTTGGCAAGCCAGGGGGAGAAAAAGAAAACTATCTCACATGGGTCAAAGATCTAGCAAACGGTGAATACAAACTACCCTGGGACGATAAAGTCAAGATTAGAGACGGTTGGAAGTATTATCCAGAAGGAGTCCAACTAGGTCCGTTGCCTGCATCAGGCAATGGACACAGCACCGAAACACCTTCAATCTCAGAAAAAGTGCCTGCAATGGCACAGACATAACAAAATCATTAGCTCATTAACAGAAAAATTTAGACCTCAGGTATTCACCTGAGGTCTTTTTTTGCACAGAGACAGTTGAATCAAACCAACTAGGAAACTAAAGGCCCAATTGCATGACAAGACATAGGGCTAAGATATTTGACTATGCCTGCATTGAGTAGAAAGGCAATCAATAACTGAAACGTGGATGATAGTTTTGCTCCTATTAAATTAAGACTGTTCAGACTGTCAAGAACTCCTGAATAACATCATCGGACAATGCTCCAGTAGGACCACTTGAAACGATTCCTCCACGTTGCATCGCATAATAGTAACTAGACTTTTTAACAAAATGAAGATGTTGTTCAACTAGAAGAACACTGATCCCTGTTTCACGTACAATTCGCTGCACAGCATTCTCAATATCAAGGATAATAGAAGGTTGAATTCCCTCAGTGGGTTCATCCAAAAGCAAAAGCTTGGGCTTTCCAAGCAAGGCGCGAGCAATAGCAAGTTGTTGCTGTTGACCGCCACTAAGGTCGCCGCCTCGCCGATTAAGAAATTGCTCGAGAATGGGAAAAAGCTCAAAAACAATTGGATCAATATGACGATTTTTAGCGAGGCCTCCCGGTAGTGACTCCATACCTAGAAGTAGATTTTCCTTGACTGTAATGCGTGGAATGATGTCACGACCCTGTGATACATAGCCAATACCCTTATTGGCACGTTGATAAGGTGCCTGAGCTTGCAGTAAGGTTCCATCGTACTCAATCGTGCCACTTTCTTGATTTAGAAGGCCAATGATTGACTTCAGGAAAGTGGTTTTTCCAACTCCATTCCTGCCAATCAAGCATATCATTTGACCTTCAGGAATGTGCAAGTCAACATTTCGAAGAATATGACTTTCCCCATAATAAACATTCAAACCTGAGACCTGGAGAATTGTCTTAGTGGTTGTAGAAGAAGTCATGGCAAATTAACACAAACAAGAAAAATGGACAGCATTATTTAAAGATAGAGAGTCAATCATCATCAGACTGACCTAGATAAACCTCAATCACTCTAGGGTCCTGTTTAACATCATCGATCATGCCCTGAGTCAGCAGCTTACCTTGGTGGAGAACAGTAACCGGTGCTCCTAGGTCGCGAATGAACTCCATGTCGTGCTCAATCACAACAACCGTATGATCACCGGCGAGTGATTTGATGAGTTCAGCGGTTCTTGCGGTTTCTTCGTCAGTCAGACCTGCGACAGGTTCATCCAATAGAATCACATCCGGAGCTTGTGCAACCAACATGGAGATGGCAAGCCATTGCTTCTGACCGTGAGAAAGGGAACCCGCATCAACTTTTGCATATGGTGCAAGACCCACATAATCCATGATTCGATGTACCTCATCTTTGACAGTTGAGGTAAGAGATTCAAACATTAATTTGAAAGGAGACTTGTTTGGAGAAGCAGCAAATTCAAGGTTACGAATAACAGACAAATTTTCAAAGACGCGCGGTGTTTGAAACTTACGGCCAACACCGAGACGAGAAATTTTCTGCTCAGACAGCCCAAGAATGCTTTGCCCACGCAATGATACAGAGCCTTTTGTAGGCCTGACTTTGCCAGTAATGACGTCGAGAAAAGTAGTTTTCCCTGCACCATTAGGCCCAATAATCGATCGAAGCTCTCCAGGGTGAAGTGATAGAGAGAGATCGGTCAATGCAAAGAAGCCATCGAAATCGACGCTTACATCATCTAGCTCAAGAATTGGTGTTGGCATAGAAGGAAGGGATAATGGATGGAAATCAAATGGATCTTGCTATTTTTGAATAATTGTTTTCGGCTCCAGATTAATCTGCTCATCAACATCGATGCGCGGGTATGTTTTAGATTTTTTAGTAATTCCAAATGCCGCAAGCATAGTGGTTAAACCTCCTTTTGTTATCCATCCATAAATTCCGTCTGGCATAAGGACTACCACAAAAATGAAGAGACCTCCTTGAACAAAAAGCCAGGCTTCTGGTAGTGCTTCACTGACCAAACTTCGAAGATAATTAACCAAAACGGCTCCTATAATAGGCCCGACTAATGTGCCCCTTCCACCAACTGCAACCCAGATAACCATCTCGATAGACATCGAAATAGCCATGTATTGTGGCGAAACAATTCCCGACTGTACTGTGTACAAAGCTCCAGAAACTCCAGCGAGTCCTCCAGCAACTAGGAAAACAATGACTTTAAATGGAACTGGATTAAATCCTGTAAAACGGACCCGAGCTTCATCATCTCTAATCCCAATTAATGCATCTCCGAAACGACCACTAGTCAGAAATTTGCACAAAAGATATGCAAGTGGGAGCAATATGAGTGTGATTCGATAAAACACTAATTGAGCACTATCGGAACCAACAATCATGCCAAAGAGTTCGGTCGTGGATGTTTTTAGACCATTTGTTCCGTTTACAAGCTTTTGTTGTCCATTAAAGAAATGGTAAAAAACCATCAATGAAGCTTGTGTGATAATTGAGAAATAAACTCCTTTAATCCTGTTCCTAAAAATCAGATATCCAACAAGGCCAGACACAACAGCAGGTATGACCCATATAGCGATTAAAGTGACTGGAAATGACCAAAATGGCTCCCAAAAGAAGGGCAAATTGTCAACACCATAGTTTTCAAAAAACTTAGGCAATCCATTTGCTCCGGTTGTGAAATCATTATTCGTGACAAGCAGCAAATGCATCGCTATAGCATAACCTCCTAAGGCAAAGAAGATACCTTGTCCCAAACTTAATAGGCCTGTATATCCCCAAATAAGATCAATACCAAGAGCAACAATTGCCAAAGAGAAATAGCGACCAAAGAGATTCAATCGAAATTGGGAAAGAATCGCTGGCAGCACAAAGAATGCGAAGGCCAGAAGAATCCAAGGGATGAGTTGGCGGAAAAGTTTCATGAGTAATACAGGGAATTAGTTAATCAGGCCTCAACAGAACGTCCCTTCTGGGGGAACATGCCTGTTGGCTTGAACTGCAAGAAAGCGATAATGAAAATAAATATCAGGACATATGACATGCTTGTCGTTGCGAAAAATTCAACGACTGCTGCTGCTGCAGTAGGCATTTCTGGAAAAGCAATCAATAAAGATCCAGATCCAATGATGGATTGAATGATTCCCAGCATCAAAGACGCGATAACAGTTCCGACAAGGTTTCCAACACCTCCCAGAACAATAACCATGAAGCAGGAAACGATATATGCTGCGCCCAGATTGGGACCAACGGATCCAAGAAGGGTGATGGCTGCCCCAGCAACACCAGCCAAACCAGAGCCAATTCCAAAGGTGATGCTGTCAACACTATCGGTTGGTATACCAAGACAATTGCTCATCTGACGATTCTGTGTCACTGCTCTAATCCGCAGTCCCCACACACTTTTAGTGAGGAACCATGCAACAAGAGCTAGCAATAAGGCTGACAAAACAATGATAAAAATTCGAATACCTGGAAGCTCAATTCCAGCGATTGATCCCCAACTACCCTGTAGCCATTTCGGAGCAGTAACATCAATATTTCTGGGGCCAAACCATGGCTTTGCTAATATCTTAGACTCTGACATAGCGGAAATTGCTATGAATCCCACAATCGCAGAGACAATCCAAATCAAGCCTGATAAATATGGATAAAATGATGCTTTGCGAATTTTTGTAGGTGTAAATTTCTTAGCTGCAAAGCCAATAATAAGTGCAATTGCAATGCCTATCGCCATACTAGTGGAGACACTTCTGATGAATTGAATCAAAACAAGGCTGACGCCCCATGTTGCCAACAATGTTTCTAGAGGTCGTCCATATAACTGCCTAATTAATGTTCTCTCCAAGAGGACACCAACCAACGCAGTGACGATGAAAGCTACGAACAAAGCGACAATATAATAAAGTTGAAAAATGCCATCTCCTAATGGCTTAAACAAATTCTGAATCACGAAAGTCACATAGGCGCCGACCATCATCAACTCGCCGTGCGCCAAATTAATGACGCCCATCAATCCGAACACGATTGCCAAGCCAGTTGCAGCAAGCAAGAGCACAGCTCCAATGCTGATCCCATCTAAAAGCTGAGAGAAAATTAATTCCATGAGTTCATATAAAAAAAAAGATGGACCTCAATCAATTGTGGCCCATCCAATGAATCATTTCAGACGCAATAGTTACATCTTGAATTTACCCGCATCAGGCCGATCTTGAGTCCAGTCGCACTTGTAACCCTTTGTCTCTGGGACGTATTGGTTCCAGGTGATTGGAGCCACTGGTTTCTTACTATCCCAAAGGATCTTGAATTGACCATCATCCTGAGCTTCACCAATTCTCACTGTTTGTGAGATATGGTGATTCGGATACATCTCGATAGGGCCTTGCGGCGCATCGAGTTTGATGCCAATTAGAGCATTTCTAACCGCATCAAGATCGTCATAGGTTCCTGCTTTCTCAACTGCAGCTTTCCATAGATAGACCATGTTGTATGCAGACTCCATCGGATCATTAGTAACCCGGTCATCCCCATACATAGCCAGGAAGGCATCGTTGAAATTATTTGCCGCTTCAGTGCCTAAAGACATGAAGAAATTCCATGCAGCGTAAGTACCACCGACATACTCAGGACCAATCTGACGAATTTCTTCCTCAGCAATTGAGAAAGACATAATGGGGTACTTGTCAGGAGTGATTCCTGCAGCTTTAAATTGCTTGAATAAAGCAACGTTGGAGTCACCATTCAAAGTGTTAATGATGATTCCGCCATCAGGAAATTCCTTTTTAATCTTGGCAATAATAGGTGCAACCTCAGTGTTGCCAAGCGGAATATAGTCCTCACCAACAGTTTCACCGCCCAGGCTCTTGACCTGTTCTTTGATAATGGTGTTGGCAGTTCTTGGATAAACGTAGTCGGAACCAACTAAATAAACTTTTTTACCGTATTTATCTGCAAAAGTCTCAAAGAGCCAATCAACGGCGGGCTCAGCTTGTTGGTTGGGTACAGCGCCCGTGTAAAAAATATTTTTGGAACATTCCTGGCCTTCATACTGGATTGGGTAGAAGAGGAAATGATCTTTAGCCTCATAAACCGGAAGCATTGCTTTACGGCTTGCTGATGTCCATCCACCAAAGACAACAGCTACTCCATCTGCATCAATAAGCTTCTGCGATTTCTCCGCAAAAGTTGGCCAATCGGAAGCGCCGTCTTCGGAGGTGTAAACGATTTTGTAGCTTTTGCCGTCGATGTTGACACCTCCGGCCTGGTTAATTTCCTTGATGGCCATCTGCTCAGTCTCTTTGAGAGTGGTTTCAGAGATGGCCATGGTCCCACTCAATGAGTGAAGGATCCCAACTTTGATTTCACCGTCAAAATCGCCGGCAGTGTCACCGCCACCGCCACCGCCGCCGCCGCCGCCGCCGCCGCAAGCAGTAACTGAAACACCAAGGGCAGTGGCAGCAAAGCCGGCAATAATGCGCTTAGAAAGCGAGAGTGTCATTGCACATCGTGAGTTGATAGGGAGCCGAACATGTCAGCACTACAACCATGGATGCTTGCAAAACTAGAAATTGTGCTCACCGCTACGAAATCTTTTTTAGGGCTCAGCGAAAAGCGATCAAGTAACCATTAAGACATTATCAAGGTAGTTGTTGCAACAAAAACTTCTCGATTGCGCTTACACCCTCACCTGAACGCAGATTGGTAAAGCACCATGGCCGATCACCACGCATTGATGTTGTGTCGCGCGCCATCACTTCAAGGCTGGCGCCCACGAACGGAGCAAGATCCGTCTTGTTGATGGCTAAAAAATCGGATCTTGTAATTCCGGGCCCTCCTTTGCGAGGAATCTTGTCGCCAGCGGCAACATCAATCACATAAATGCATAGGTCAACCAACTCAGGACTGAAGCTGGCAGCAAGATTGTCACCACCACTTTCAACAAAAACCAGATCAAGACCGGAGAACTGGCTTTCTAACTCCTTCACAGCCGCCCGATTGATCGAACAATCTTCACGGATGGCTGTATGGGGGCAACCCCCAGTTTCAACTCCACGAATACGCTCTGGCTGTAAAGCTCCAACCCGGGTCAAAAACTGTGCATCTTCCTGCGTGAAGATGTCGTTGGTAACCACAGCCAACTCGAGCTGATCTCGCATCCGAAGACAAAGAGCTTCAACCAACGCGGTCTTGCCTGAACCAACCGGTCCAGCGATGCCAACGCGCAACTTGCTAGACATCAATTTCGAAACAAGCGGGAATACAACTCAGCATGGGCCAGCTGAGCCATCGAGGCGCCAACACCACCGGACCACAAATCATGGGGGTGAAGACCAGACAGCTGTTCCGCCAAATCCACGATCTGGGGAGACAGGCGTTGCTGCAGCACCTGAGCTCGCGTAGGCCCCAAAGGCACTAAACGGACAGCCGCACTGAGTTGATTAGCGACCCAACCGTAGAGATAGCCCTCAACCATCTCTCGCTCAGGAACCTGTAGGGCAACAGATGCCCAAGCCCATGCAGCAGGCCAAGCAAGAGAGTGCTCTTCAGAAAGACAGTGGCCCATGTCTTTAAGGAGCTGCAGCAGTGAACTACCCATCTGACGCTGTTGGGTGCGCACAGCTTCAGCTTCGCGCATAGCCAACAGCCAGCCATCCAGGTTGATCACCCGTTCCCGCGCACTGGCATCAGCACTGTGATGCCATCGCCTGAGATCAACAGCCAAGTCGGGAAGTGCTGCAGCTTCGAAGCGCAAGGCACCCCGCTGAAGCTCTGCTGCCAGCCACTGCTCAATCCCATGCTCATCCTGGAGTGCACCGGACTGGATCAACATCTCAAGTCCCTCGGAATAACTGAATGCGCCCACGGGCAGCGCCGGACTGACCATCTGAAGCAAGGCGAGCGATGTCATGCAGAAGCGTGAGCATGAGGATGCGAATGAATAGCGCCGTAAGCGCCAGCATCAGGAACAAAAGGCCGTTCACAGGCAGTCAACTGAAGTCCGCGACTCTTCAACATGACGGCCAGCACCGCATCCTCAAGCAGCAGAAGCTCCTGTTCATGAACCTCAAGCGGCACGTGACGGTTTCCAAGGTGATAGGCAGCCTGCAACAGCTCAAGAGGCGAAGCTGCCTGAACTCGTAACAACCGTTCTGGCGCTGCGATCACTTCCACCTGCAAGTGACGTAATCCATCCAGCAGCAGATCACCCGGCTGAAGGGCGCCATCACGAGGCAACTGCAGCAACAGTGCCCTGCCGCAGCGCGTGCGACGGCTCCCACGCAAAACCTTGCGTTCGTCTGCAGTGAGCAGCAGTTGCAAACGACCGACAGCCTCGGCGTTGGTCCATCCCCCGGCCACTTGGCGGTGCTCCAGCACAATGACACGTTCAACCACCACCTTTCCCTGTCCAGCGCTGAGCCTGCCTAGGACCCAAGACTTCTTTTCGTGTGCATTGATACAGAGTGATCATTGGGAGCCATCGAGCTTGGTGTGATGCAACGCCTCGATCCCTGGCAGGGACACTGCCGGCTGCAGTTTGTTCAGCAAGGTGAGAGCACCATTCACCAGGGCGGCTGCAATGCCCCCTTCAAACTGCTGCGGGCTGAAAACGGTGAGAACGGCCGCTGTGAGATCCCGCTTCTGCACACAGCTGGCGGATTGGTCGGCGGGGACCAGCTCAACATCAGCCTTGATCTCGAGGCCAACAGCCGCAGCCTGATCACCAGCGTCGCAGCTCAAAAGGTGTACGGCTCCATCGGTCGCAGCCGCCTGAATCCGCAGGGCTCCTGGGCTCGACAACACGTGAATTGCCAACTCTCCAACAACAGCGATTTGGAATGGCTGCCCCAGGAACTCGTGGTCTACGCCAACGCCCTCTATGAACAGCAACTCAGTGTGCGTCTTCCGGAGGATGCCTCGTTCCTGGGAGCCGAGATTGTTCGCCTGGGCCGAACGGCCTCTGGCGAAACACTGCAGCGAGGCCGCTGGCGGTCGTCTTTGAGTATCCAAAGGCTGAGCGCAAACAAATCCGAGCCGCAGTGCTGGGAACTGGTCGACAGGCTCGAACTGGGGGACTCAAGCCTCCATGATCTACACGGCCTACATCACCAACCGGTCTTCGGAACACTGGTATGGGCCGCACCAATGCCGCTACAAACCCCCATCCTCAATGAATTGGTCGATGCTGCGCGTGGCGATCGCGAAGGGCTTGAAGGAACGATGCGATGCGGAGGGCTCCAGCAGGGATTCGTCGCCCGCTACGCAGGTCCTTCGAGCAGAGACGCCCGTTTCTGGTTCAGCCGCATCTGGCGACGGACCCGTCTGTTGAGAAACCTGAACGAGCCAAACATTCCACGGGTTTGGCCTTTGCAGGAAAAGCCTTTGCAGGAACAGCCTTTGCAACGATCACTGTTCACAGCGAACCGTGCGTTCAAGCCAACGGCGACACACTGACTTTGACCCAGGCTTCTCATGCAACTCAGTCCCCAGGAAAAAGACAAACTCCTGATCGTGACCGCAGCACTGCTGGCCGAACGACGCCTCAAGCGCGGCCTTCATCTCAATCATCCTGAAGCCGTGGCCTGGCTCAGTTTCTTGATCCTCGAGGGTGCCCGTGACGGTAAAAGTGTTGCCGATCTGATGCAGGAAGGCACCACATGGTTGCGCCGTGATCAAGTGATGGAAGGAGTCTCCGAACTGGTGCAGGAGGTGCAAATCGAGGCTGTATTCCCCGATGGCACCAAGCTCGTCACACTTCATGACCCGATCCGCTGAACACTGACCAATGACCCCCTTGATTCCTGGCGAACTTCTCTGCGAACACGGCGAGATCGAACTCAACGCAGGCCGACCCACCACCACAATCAGCGTTGCCAATAGCGGTGATCGTCCTGTGCAGGTGGGCTCTCATTTCCACTTTGCGGAAGCCAATGCAGCCCTCCAGTTCGACCGAGAGGCCGCTCGCGGTCAGCGGCTCGACATCCCTGCAGGAACGGCGATCCGGTTTGAACCGGGAGATAGTCGCGACGTCAACCTGATTCCGTTCGCCGGTGCCCGTCGGGTCATCGGTTTCAACGGCTGCATCAACGGACCCCTCGACGCCTGATCCATGGCCTACCGCATTTCCCGACAGGCTTACGCCGAGACCTACGGCCCCACAACGGGCGACCGCGTACGTCTTGCTGACACGGATCTGATCCTGGAGGTGGAACAAGACTGCACCGTCTACGGCGATGAAGTGAAGTTCGGCGGCGGCAAGGTAATTCGTGACGGCATGGGCCAGTCGCAAACAGCACGGGCCGAAGGAGCCGTTGACACGGTGATCACCAATGCACTGATCCTCGACTGGTGGGGAATCATCAAAGCCGATGTAGGCCTCAAAGACGGCCGCATCGTTGGTATCGGCAAAGCCGGTAACCCCGACACACAGCAAGGCGTCACCATCGTTGTAGGCCCAGGCACCGAAGCGATTGCGGGCGAGGGCCACATCCTCACAGCAGGTGGAATCGATACCCATATCCACTTCATCTGCCCCCAGCAAATTGAAACGGCGCTGGCCAGCGGCGTGACCACCCTGATGGGCGGCGGAACAGGACCGGCCACCGGCACCAACGCCACCACATGCACCCCCGGAGCCTTCCACATCGGCAGGATGCTTCAGGCAGCCGAAGGACTTCCCGTGAACTTGGGATTCTTCGGCAAAGGCAATGCCAGCACACCCGAGGCCCTTGAAGAGCAGGTGCGCGCGGGAGCCTGCGGCCTCAAGCTGCATGAAGACTGGGGCACGACACCAGCATCGATCGACGCCTGCCTTTCAGTAGCCGACCGCATGGATGTGCAGGTGTGCATCCACACCGACACGCTCAACGAAGCTGGTTTCGTTGAAGATACGATTGCCGCCATCAAGGGTCGAACGATTCATACCTTCCATACCGAGGGCGCCGGTGGCGGCCATGCACCGGACATCATCAAGATTTGCGGCGAAGCCAATGTGTTGCCGAGCAGCACCAACCCCACCAGGCCCTACACCACCAACACGCTCGAGGAGCATCTCGACATGCTGATGGTCTGCCACCACCTAGACCCGAAGATTCCCGAAGACGTGGCCTTTGCCGAATCGCGCATCCGCCGAGAGACAATTGCGGCCGAAGACATCCTTCACGACCTCGGAGCCTTCTCAATTATTGCCAGTGACTCCCAGGCGATGGGTCGTGTCGGGGAAGTGATCACACGAACCTTCCAGACGGCGCACAAAATGAAGGTTCAACGCGGCCCGCTGCCTGAAGACTCCAGTCGCAATGACAACCATCGACTGAAGCGCTACATCGCCAAGGTGACCATCAATCCTGCACTCGCCCATGGCATCAGCAAAGAAGTGGGATCCATCGAAACCGGCAAGCTCGCTGATCTGGTGCTTTGGAAGCCTGGCTTCTTTGGCATCCGCCCTGAGCTGGTGATCAAGGGCGGCTCGATTGTGTGGGCTCAGATGGGTGACGCCAACGCTTCGATTCCCACCCCGGGCCCGGTGCACGGCCGCCCAATGTTCGCTGCCTTCGGCAAAGCTCTCGCCCCCAGTTGCCTCACCTTTATGAGCGCTGCTGCGATGGATGCCGATCTCCAACAACAATTGGGGCTTGAACGAACCTGTGTAGCGGTGACGGACACACGCAGCGTGAATAAAAGCTCCCTGAAGCTCAACAGCAACCTGCCCAAGATGAGCGTCGACCCTCAGACCTATGAGGTGTTCGCCAATGGTGAACTGCTGAGCTGCGAGCCCGCCGAAGTGCTGCCACTCGCCCAGCGCTACCTCTTGTTGTGAATCACCCCTGCAGGTGATTCAACACGTTGACCACGCAACAACCAATCCCAAACGCAGCGTGTCACTGATTCACAAAAAGCGGGCAAACCAGCACCCACAAACGTGGCAATCTCCAAGCAACATTGCGGTAAACCAGGGCACCTTGCCTATGGCATGAATCGCCATAGAGCACGATCATCAATCAGAACAGCGTTATTTGCTTGAGTGCAACCAGTGGAGTCAACGCAATCATTGGTCGCCTTCGCTGACCACATCACAACCGTTCTCACGATCGAAGACCTGCGAGTGGTCAGCAAGGCACTGTTTGACATCGGGTTACCGGTGGGCTGGCCACTCTCTGAACAACCAGGTTTCTCCACCGCAGGCATCAGGCTCGGCAATCTGAACCTCGAACTCTGTGCTGTAGACCGCCAGCAGAATGCACTCGATGACTGGTTGACATTTGAGCCAACAAACCTCGACAGCCTTGAAAGCGAGCTTGTTGCACGTGGAATCGAGCATGATCCTTTTGACGCAGTTGTGATTCAAGGAAATCCGATTTACACACGCGTAGGACTACCAGGCCTAAGCGTTGGCAAAACGGCACTTCAGCTCTGTCACACCTTTTATCCCACGCGAACGAGTGGTCCAATTGCCCCAAAGAACAGTGCGGGCATTCAGGCAGTGACACAAGTCATTGTCGGGATGGATGATGCTCATAAACAGATAATGCGCAACCTATTAGTTCCGCAGCCATGGACTGAATCGATCGATTTCCTAGAAGGGCCAAGTCTTGCTGTGTCATCGGCGCAGCATCTGGAGATCAAAAGTCTTGAGGTTCGAGTTGATAATACCTGCACTGCAGTCAAGACCTTGACTGCGGCAGGGATGTCTCGCGTTAATGAACACATGGTTCAAATTGGTTCACTGAAGCTTGCCTTGAGAGACTCATAACTGGCAGATCTTCTCCTACAAAGAGCTAACGGTTTCATGCCAATTCAACAAGCTAATAACTCAATCTCCGAACAAAATACGTCATCAATTCACCTTTGTTGCGCGGCTTGATGTCTTTGAGCAGAAAACCAACACCTGTAGCGTCAAGCCTCGCAACAACCACAACGCCATACCTCCTCAACACATCCATCGATAATATGAGTAATGCATTGGGCAGTCCCTATTGCGGAAATAGGCCAACAGTTGGCTCACCAATCACTCAGATCGAGACCACAAATAAACAGTAGATAACTAATTAATGATGACTTGAATCAACCAATAGAAAGCTAAATTTAAAAAAGCAAATAGGCGGATGGTTCTGGTTTCTTTGAATTCCAGACAAGCAGATTTCGTGAACTACAACATCCATCATCACAAAAGCTTAGTAACAGTCGGTCAGGCCGCAAGTTGATCAAGCTTGGGCAGGTCGGAGAAACCATCACGCCACTCTTGAGCCCAAAGATCCTGACTCCTCTCATAGATTTCCATCAATTCTGCAACTGCCCCCTCACGAAAATCAACTCTCAAATCAAGTAACGGGAAAGAGGCCTCGCCGCTCACCTGCAGCGCCGCAGAGGTTGATGTTATCGACCGGAAATCACCACCCGCTGCTTCACCAGCCTGCAGAGCATGCATCATTCGCCGTCCAAGCTTCCACTCGGAATTACTGGTCACAAAGGCATGTTCGATTGCATCCAACACCTCATCGCCGATTAGGCAATTCCCAGCGATCGAGAGATTGTGTTGATGACGATGACCTGACCAGGCCTGGCAACAGCGTCCGGTCCATGCAGCCGTGCGGCCATCGGAATCAATGAGATGAAATTGACGATAATCATGATATGGATCATCTTGGAGCAGACTTTCCAGCACCACATCAGCCTGGGCATTTGCTTGGAGCCTTTCGAGACCGCGAATGCCGAGATAAGGATTGGTATGCGCTTGAGAAGCCACTGCACCTACTTCGGATCGAAGATGAGGAACTGTCGATCCGACTGCGAGATGGCAACTCGCAACAGCTATAGCGAATCGACCATTGCAGGGATCACGGGCAACAATCGAGAAGGTCATGGCAAGGCCCGGTCAAGGCGTTGCAATGTCTCAAGAAGCACAGCCGTGCCAGCCCAGCATTGATCATCGGTGGTGAATTCAGCAGCCGAATGACTCAATCCACCTCGACTGGGAACAAAAATCATGCCCATCGGCCAACGTCGACCCATCTCCTGAGCATCGTGACTGGCACGGCTTGGCATATAACTTCGGGAGAGGCCAAGAGATGAGGCAGCGTCATCGATTGCAGCCATCACTAGAGCAGAAGCCGGAGTCGGCGCCACCTCAAACTGAGGCTCTAAACGAATCTCACAATCCGTCTGAAGTGCAATTCGTTCAAGGCTCTGTGTCAAAGAGTCCAACAACTGGTCAAGAACCTGGGGGTCAAGGTCTCGAAGATCCACCGTCATGGTGACGGCACCCGGAACAACATTGGCTGCGTTCGGCCAAACCTCGAGCCGGCCAACAGTGGCCACAGGATCGCCGGGATGGCATTGGGCCATCTGCTCAATGGCCAAAATAATCCGAGATGCAGCTGCGAGCGCATCTTGACGCATGCTCATTGGAGTGGTTCCAGCATGGTTGGCCTGGCCGATCACACGAATCGTGAACCTGCGCTGACCCACCACTCCCTCGACGACGCCGATGTCATCAGCGCGTTGTTCAAGAACAGCGCCTTGCTCCACATGAAGTTCAAGAAATGCCGCAATCGCAGAATCTGGCCGACAGGCAGAAGGCAAGTCAGTCCAGTTTCCACCGATGCATTCAAGGTTTTTTTGAATCGACTCACCATTGCTAGTGATAAAAGCAGAGGGATCAGGCGATGCACTGCCGGCCATTCCCTTGCAACCAACCATGGTTGATTCTTCATCCGCGAAGGCCACAAGCTCGAGGGGATGGCGCAGTCGGATGCCTTCATCAAGGAGAGCATGCACGGCTTCAAGCCCAGCCAGTACGCCAAGAACTCCATCAAATCGCCCGCCAGTGGGCACAGTATCGAGATGGGAACCTGTAACTAAAGCGGGCAAGGCGGGGTCTAATCCTTCCAAGCGTCCGATCAAATTGCCTGCCGCATCAACTCGGACCTGCAAACCAAGGTCACCCATCCAGCTCATCAACTGATTGCGACCGATCACGTCAGCTTGACTAAATCCACGTCGACAAACAGACCCATCGGGCTGCATGCCAATGGCTGCCATTTGATTCAAAAAACGGATCAACCGCTCTTGATTGGGACGGACGGCTGAAGTTCGCGCTGCTTGCTGTGAAGGGAAACGATGATTTCGTGCGTAGAGCAGCTGCGGCAATGTCTGGATCCTTACGTTCAAAAGGAGCATGAGTATGCCCTGGTTGAACGTAAAAACCTGTCGTCATTGCGACGGTTTAATGCTGATCAAAGAATTTAGACCGGCATCAGGACACTCCAACCCAGTCGGTCGGCTTCCTGACGAGCCAGTTCTGGAATATCAGTTGCGACAAACAAGCGATGCAGCATCTGCACACCAAGCAGATGATTGATCACTGCATCCATCTGCACCCGCTCCGCATCACTGGTAGCAGGGTCCTCATGCCGATCAAACAACGCCTGAACACCCTCCTGACTCAGCAAACC
>Ga0189292_10105_pt1 | contig 47159 bp, 47 predicted proteins | sample UW1oraminimetaG_FD_130317 | JGI IMG/M metagenome (GOLD analysis project Ga0189292, IMG submission 130317) | Marine microbial communities from the Costa Rica Dome - UW179A-orange mini metaG | ecosystem: Environmental > Aquatic > Marine > Oceanic > Photic zone | place: Costa Rica: the Eastern...
CCCGAAGACCCAGCGCGCCCAGGATCTGCTGACCCAGGCGCCGTCGGAAGTCGACGAGAAGCAACTGCGCGAGCTGCACATCCGCCTGCGCAACGCAGAGCCGAAGTAGGCCCACCCCCGAGCGCCTGCGGCGCTCCCCCTCAAGGGGGCGCCGCGCGGGACCGGCGGAGCCGGATCCCGGCGGCCTGGCTTGGGGCGGGACATCTGGCTTGCCTGGGCCTGTGCGCGGGACGCGCACCGGCCCGGTCACTCTGGTTTCAGGGTGTCTCCGAGGTGGGAAGGGTTCATGGAATTGGAGTAATCTGGCAGACGCCGCCTGGGTTGGCGGCGCTTGCCGGGGCTCCTTTTTTTGTGGGCCGCGGTTGGCGGTTTCACTGTCTTGAGAGGCGCCATCTCCTCCATGTCGCTCATCCGTGTCGTCAGCTACAACATCCATAAGGGCCGCTCGGCGCTGGGCCGCCGCGACTCCCTGAATGAACTGCGCCTGGGCCTGTATGGCCTGCGCCCCGACCTGGTCTTCCTGCAGGAAGTGCAGGGTCGCAACGAGCAGAAGTCGTTGCTCGACGCCCAGCACGAATCGCTGGCCGCCGCGCTCAAGCTGGACGTGGCCTACGGCCGCAACGCGATCCGCCACGAGACCGACCACGGCAACGCCCTGTTGTCGCGCTTTCCCATTCTTGACCACGAAAACCAGGACATCTCCGACCACCGGCTGGAGCAGCGCGGCCTGCTGCACGCGACCATCGAGCTCGACGGCCGTTCGGTGCATTGCTTCGTGGTGCACCTGGGGCTGTTCGCCGGCAGCCGCAGCCGCCAGATCCTGGCGCTGACCGAACGCATCCGGCGCATGGTGCCCGACGGCGAGCCCATCCTGATCGCGGGCGATTTCAACGACTGGGGCGATCGCCTGGCGCCGCTGTTCGTGCAGCAGCTGGGCCTGTACGAGGTGTTTTCGCATGCGCCGCGCAGCCATGGCGGCGAACTGCCGCGGCTGCGTGATTCGGTCAAGCGCCTGAGCAATGCCCTGCGCGGCCTGCCCAACAGCGGCGTGTCGGTGCTGGAGCGCAACAACCAGCTGGGCATGGACGGCAGCTCGCGCCTGCTGCTGCCGCCGCCGCGCACCTTCCCGGCCGTGTTCCCCTGGTTCCGCCTGGACCGCATCTACCAACGCGGCTTCGCCGTGCGCAGCGCGCGCGTGCTGCGGGGCCGCGAGTGGGCGCGGCTGTCCGATCATTCCCCCTTGCTGGCCGAGCTGGAACTCCCGTGAAGGCCGAGCAGGTCAGGCTGGAGTGGACCGACGGCAACGACATCCGGCTGCTGCAGAACGGCACCGAATTCTTCCCGGCGCTGTGCCAGGCGATCGACGCGGCGCAGTCCAGCGTGCACCTGGAAACCTATATCTTCATGCTGGACCGCACCGGCCTGAAGGTCCTGGACTGCCTGATGGCGGCGGCCGCGCGCGGCGTCAAGGTGCGCGTGGTGCTCGATGGCTTCGGCGCGGCCGAGACGGTGGACACGCTGCGCGAGCGCCTGACCGGCGCGGGCGCGCAATGCCGCGTCTTCCGCCCGGAACCGCGCTGGTTCGCCAGGTTCATTCCTTCGCGCAGCCGCTTGCGACGGCTGCACCGCAAGGTCACCATCGTCGATGGCAACGTCGCCTTCATCGGCGGCATCAACATCATCGACGACTACGACGACCTCGATCCCACCGATGGCATCTCGGCGCCGCGCTTCGATTTCGCGGTGCAGGTGCGCGGCCCGCTGGTGACCGAGGCGGCCTATGCCCAGGACCTGCTGTGGGTCCGCCTGAACTGGGCGCGCCTGCGGCGCCATCCGCGCGACTGGAACCGCATGCGTCTGACCAAGCCCAGCCACGCGCACGTCGCGCCCTGCGGCGAGCTGCGCGCCGCGCTGGTGCTGCGCGACAACCTGCGCTTTCGCCAGACCTTCGAACGCGCCTATCTCTACGGCATCACCCAGGCGCGGCGCGACATCCTCATCGCCAACGCCTATTTCTTTCCCGGCCGCCAGTTCCGCCGCGCCCTGGCCAAGGCAGCCGCGCGCGGCGTGCGCGTGCGGCTGCTGCTGCAGGGCAAGGTCGAATACCGCATGCAGTACCACGCCACGCGCTCGCTCTACGACCAGCTGCTGCGCGACGGCATCGAGATCTACGAGTACATGCCGAGCTACCTGCATGCCAAGGTGGCCGTGATCGACAACGTCGCCACCGTGGGCTCGTCCAACCTGGACCCCTTCAGCCTGCTGCTGGCGCGCGAGGCCAACGTGGTGGTCGACGACCAGCCGTTCGCCTGGGACCTGCAGGAGCGGCTGGAGGCGGCCATCGAGCAGGGCGGGCGCTTCATCCGGCCGCTGGAGTACCAGCGGCGCGGCTGGGTGCGGCGCTGGGTGGACGCGGCGTCCTATACCTTGCTGCGGATCGGGGTGGCGTTGACGGGGACGTCGGACAAGTATTGACGCGCGCCGCCTCAGGCGCGTTTTTTCAGCAGCCCCAGGGCCAGCGCCGTGCCGACCAGGATGATGGCGGCGCCGGCGCCGATGGATGGCGTGATGGCCTCGTCCAGGAACCAGGCGCCCCAGACGACGCCAAAGATCGGCACCAGGAAGGTGACGCTGACGGCCCCGGTGGGGCCGACATTGGCGATCAGCCGGAAGAACACGATATAGGCCGCGCCGGTGCAGACGATCGCCAGCAGGATGGTAGCGATCCAGGCGGAGCCTGACGCGGGCGTTTCGGGCCAGGCGGAGATCGCCAGCGGCAGCAGGACCAGCGAGGCGGCGATCATGCTGCCCGTGGCATTGGCCAAGGCGTCCACGCCGCTCAGGAAGCGCTTGGTCCAGTTGGCGGCGATGCCGTAGAAGATGGGCGCGGAAATCGCGGCAATCACGGCAGGACCGGTGCCGCCGTCCTGGAAGTGCAGTTTGTCCCAGACCAGCACGACGATACCGACCAGGCCGATCATGAGGCCGAGCGACCGCATCCAGGGCAGACGGTCCTTGAACCACAGCCAGCCCACGACCGCGCCCCAGACCGGGGTGACAGCGTTCGCCACGGACAGGAATCCGGCGCCGAGCGACTGGGCCGCGTAGGCATACAGCAGGAAGGGCACCGCCGCGTTGAGCGTACCGACCACCAGCAGCGATTTCCAGTGCCGACGGATGATCGGAATTTTGCCGCGCCACAAGGCAATCGGCAGCAGGAACAGCGCCGCCAGGCCCACGCGCAGTTCGATCAGCGCGACCGGACCGAAGTCCGCCACCGCCAGGCGCATGAACAAAAAAGAGCCGCCCCAGACGGCGGCCAGTACCAGAAGGTCCAGCAGATCACGTTGACGCATGCGTTCAGTCCCGGGTTACGTTGTCTTCCGGCTCGTGGCCAGATTCTTCATCTTGACCCGGTGCGCCAGCAGCGCACAGGTCAGGGACAGGACGATACAGAGGACCAGGCCGGTGCGCACTCCGTTTAGTACGCTGCTGTGGGAGATCAGGATGCCGACCACCGCGGTGCCGAGGGCGCTGCCGATGGCGCGGGTGGTCTGGACGAGGGCGGAAGCCACGCCCACGTCGCGGCGCTCGCTGAGCATCTGCATGAACAGGGTCAGGTTCGGCAACAGGAAGCCGAGCGCGCAGCCGTTGACGAAGAAGGCCGCCAGGATCCACCAGGCCGAGGTGCCGGGGGAAATCAGCAGCACCATCAGCGAACCTGTCGCCAGCAGCCCGCCGCCGAACACCATCAGGCGCTGCGGTTCGGTCTGCCTGGGGAAGAGGCGGCCATTGATGATGCTGCCGACCGAAATCGCGGCCACCAGCGGCGTCAGCAGCAGGCCCGCTTCGCTCGGGGAGTATCCGAGCACCTGCTGCAACAGCAGGGGGCTGTAGAAGATCAGGACGAACATGACGGCGCCGACCATCATGGCGGCCAGATTCAGAAGCCGTGACTCCCAGCCCGCCAGCACGCGCAGCGGGAATATCGGGGTGGCAACCCTGCGCTCCGTCGGTATCAGGATGGCAATGGCAATGACGCCGGCCAGCGCCAGGCACAGGCCCAGCACGGGATGGGCGTGGTCGCCGCTGGCGAAGGCCAGCTCCAGCGCCGCCAGCGGGGCGCCCACCGCGATGACGAGCAGGACGGCGCCCAGCCAGTCGATCTTGCGGCTTTCATCGTGCAGCGGCCGGATGCGGGGGAAGTACCGGGCCAGCAGGAAGAGCGTGAAGGCCGCCGCGATCGGCGAAATGAAGAACGCGGCCCGCCAACCCAGCGCCTGGGTCACCGCGCCGCCCAGCACCGGCCCGATGCCGCTGGCCATGGCGAACGCGGCGGAGACCAGCGCCATCCAGCGCACGCGTTGCTTGGCGTCAGGGAACAGATCGGCGGGCGCGGCGAAGGCCGTGGCGATCATCATGCCGCCGCCAATGCCCTGCAGCGAGCGGAAGATGATCAGTTGCGTCATCGACTGCGCCAGGCCACAGGCGATGGAACCCAGGGCGATGATCAGCACCGATACGAGCATCAGCGGCTTGCGGCCGAACATGTCGCCCAGGCGGCCGAAGATCAGGATCGATGCGGCGGTGGCCAGCAGATACCCGGTACCGACCCAGGCATAGAGCGCCATGCCGTTCAGGGCCTCGGCCACGCGCGGCAGGGTGGTGCTGATGATGGTGGAATCGAACGCCGCCAGCACCACGGTGGCGGAGACCCCCGCCATGGCCATCAGCAGATCGCGGCGGGAATGTACGGGAGCGGCGGGCTGGGTCGATGGGGGGGGCGGGTTCATGCCGCCAAGCATATCATCGGCCCACTAGGGTTTTCACTTGTAGAAGGCGTGGTAACTCCAGAAAACCGCGATGACCAGCACCACGATGGCCCACGACCAGCGTGAATTCGACAGCCCGCGGCCGGGGGGTTCCGGCGGCGGCGGTGGCGGCGCCAGCCGCGGCTGCGCGGCCATGTAGTCGATGAAGGCAGTGAAAAAGCGTTCGATGATTTTCTCGCCGGCCTTCAACACCAGGCCCTCGCCGCATTCGGCCAGCTTGCCGCCGGTCATGCCGGCGAGGGTGTAGGCGACGCGGGTGCCTTCGTCCTTGGTGCTGAGATTGACCTGGGCGGTGCCGATCGCCAGGCAGGCCGCCAGCCCCTTGCCCTCGAACACCAGCGTGCAGCTATTGGGCGGATCGACGTCGGACAGCAGGATTTCGCCTTCATAGTCGGTATCGATGCCGGCCACCTTGGCCCGCAATGTGACCGCATATTCGGTGGCGGACCGCTGTGTCACGCTGATGCAACCCGGTATGCATCGCTGCAATACCGCGGGATCCGTGAGGGCGTCCCAGGTTTGATGCTGGGTGGAGGGAATCCATTGGGCATCTGCAATGCGCATGGCTGTCTCCTTTTATTTGGCACTTCTTCTTTTTATTGTGAACCCAAATTTGAAAAAAGACCATGCCTAGTAAGGACTTGCCGTTCGAGCTCAAACCGATGCGGGCCTTGCTTCGGACATTCCCGGCAACCGTCTACCTAGTTCCTGCGCTGGCAGTTCGATGTAGCGTCGGGCCAACAGCGCGGCGCCGATACTGACGGCGATCGAGAGCCAGCGCCAGATTTCGATCGGCATGCCTGAGCGATATCCAATGACTGACAATTCCACGAATATGGGGCCATGCACCAGGTAAAGCGAGTAGGATGCATCCCCCAGCTTGAGGAGTGGCATTGGGAACTTCAAGCCGGCCTGTTCCGCGGCGGCCAGAAAGGAAATCAAAGCGCCAAATGCCGTCGCGAATAGTGGATGCCTGAGCCATCCGGGCAATCCGACGATGCCATAGAGCATGAGCAACCCGGCGGCCAGGGACGCCAGGCAAACAACGCCAGTGACTCTCATCGGCGCATGACGCAGCCGATAGGCGAGGATGCCGGCCGCGAAATAGAGCTGAGCGTAAGAGAACAGGTGATAGTCCCAGCCCGTCCACCGTTGGCCGGTTCCCCAAAGGCAGAAGAGGGTCACGGCGAGGCCGGCTGTTCCAAAGAAAGGCACGACCAATGCGGCGAGCAGGTAGAAGAGCACTTCGTGTTCCAGTGACCAGCCCGGCGAAAGGAGCGGGTAAGCCTCCATCGGGAACATCAGGAAACTCTTGATAACTCCGTTCATGCCCAAGGCGCTGATCTCATTGGCGTAGCGGTTGGTGGCTAGCGTCCAGATTAGGATCAGTGCCAGGATCCCCCAGTACAGCGGAGCGATTCGCCAAACGCGCTTGAGCAGAAATCGGATTGGATTGAAACGTGGCGCTGACGATGCCACGTGGCAAATGATGAAGCCCGATATACAGAAAAACAGATCCACCCCGATGTATCCGTAGTCGGAAATGAGAGGCAGTCGCAGGAGCTGGCTGGAGTTCCACGCTGACGCCCAGTGAGAGTGGAACACGACTACAGTCAATGCCGCGATCGCTCGAAGCGCTTGGATGGACTGATATTGCATGAGTGTGTGGTGTGGGAAGGGTGGGCGCAATCATAGCTCGGTCCTGCTACCTGGTTGATGCCTTCCCGCGCGGACGAAAGGCGTTTTGAACGAGGCTCTGCTCTGCTCATTTGTGCGATACAGATCTACAATGCGAGTCATTCCCCCATGAATTTCTCGACAGGTTCCTATGCTGCGGCCGCTTCCCGTTGTTGCCATCCGGGCCGACGCTTCTCTCTTGATCGGAGCGGGGCATGTAATGCGATGCCTCGCCTTGGCGGACGGTATTGCGCGCCAAGGTGGCCAAGTGCATTTTCTTACCCGGCGGCACGTTGCACATCTTGGCGATCTGATCGAGAGCAAGGGACATGTTGTGCATTGGCTGGATGACGCCGAGCCCGCTCTGGAACTCGAGGGTTACGGCAAGTGGCTCGGGGTTACGCAGGCGCAAGACGCACAGGCTGCAGCACGGGTGTTGCGCCAGGTCCGCCCTGATTGGCTCGTTGTCGATCACTACGCGCTCGGTCGGGCGTGGCAGTCGCCGTTGCGTCCCTGGGTGGGTGGGATCCTGGTGATCGATGACCTAGCAGACCGCAACCATGATTGCGATGTATTGCTGGACCAGAATTATTTCCGTGATTCGGACCGCTACCGGGGGCGGGTGCCTCCGCATTGTGTCCAGCTGCTCGGCCCCCGCTATGCGCTATTGCGATCGGAGTTTCAGCGCCTGCGCGATCAGAGCCGTGTCCGTGATGGCTCTGTGCGCAAGATCCTAGTCGCGTTCGGCGGCATGGACCTGGCCAATCATACAGGCCGTTTCTTGGCGGCGCTTCCGCCTCGCAACGACGGTTGTTTCATGGATGTGGTCATTGGAGGGGGCAATCCGCAGCGTGCATTGTTGCAGTCGTTGTGTATGGCGCGGTCGGATGTTCAACTGCACGTCCAGTCGGACCGTATGGCCGAATTGATTGATGCGGCCGACCTTGTTGTCGGTGCAAGCGGTAGCAGCAATTGGGAACGATTTTGCCTGGCCGCGCCCGCTATTGCGGTCGCGGTGGCGGATAACCAGGAGCCAGTGTTGCGCGACCTGGAACAAGATGGGTTGGTACTAGGCGTGTCGCGAGAATCGCCGGATCAAGTCGGCGACTGTGTGAACCTTGTCGAATATGCCCTGCACCAGCCGGCGATGTTGCGCGGCCTGAGCGAACGCGCAGCCAAATTGGTGGATGGCAAGGGTGTCCAGCGCATCATTGACCAATTGGGCCGGTCCACCGCAGTCTGAGGATCGCTCACCGCCAGGAGGCTCACCTCGGTCCTGCCAACGAAGGTGGCCTGAGCATTGAAGGGGCGAGGCCCATTCGACGAGGCGCGTATGCCTCGCCAGGCATCATCTGTGACGTACTGAAGTGCGCAAGACCTGACGTCCCAAGGCATACAGTACACCGATCAGCAGGCCCGCGAGCAAGCCGGCCAACAAGGTGATGCGTACTTTCGGCAGCACAGGTGTTTCTGGTGTGTACCAAGGGGCCAGCAACGAGGTCGGATTGCGAGTGATAAAGCCGATGTCGTTGTCGATCGAGTGCAGTCGATCCTGCTGGACCAAGGTTTCGTCACGAGTGATCAGATAGGCCACGGATTTTTCCTGAGCGGACTCCATCTTCCTGATCATGTCCTGGCCGCTCGCGATCTGGGCTTGCGCGGTTGTCCGTTGTTCTTCAAGCGACTTGATCATCGGCTCGGTCATCGCTATTTGCTGTTGTCGTATCATCTCGAACACCGCCTGGGCACAGGCCTGAGCCACGGCCGGATCCTCTCGCCGTACTCGCAATTCGATGGCTCCCGGACTCATGCGATTGATTGTCGGCTTCACGATGCTCAGCATTGCCTCGCGATTCAGTGGACCGCTGCTCGACGGCTCGCAAAGTTTCACAACAGCATCGGTATAGGAACTCGGTATTTGCAGTCTGGCGATCGTCAGGGCTGAGTCTTCCACAGGAATTTGGGGAGCCGACGAGCCCCTGCGCAGATTGGTCGACGACGTTGTCAACGCACTTTGAATCAGCCCTACGGATTCATATTGCTTGGGTGTAAGCCATATGTGCGCAGCCCCCGCCAGCAAGCCGATCGTGCCACAGATGAAAATAGTGATTACATTAGATCTGAGAAAGACGATAACGTCCCCAAGGTCGAAATTGCTGCCCATCGGGGTTGGGGCGCTATGAGATGTGGTCATAAATTGCGTTTGGCAGCGGAAATAAATATTGTAGACGGGGTGGTCGAAATCAGTTGTATCTTGCTGTAGCTTGGTGGGATTTGTTGCTAGTGCTAACACCCGATGTTTACTATTTTGTTACGGCAAGTGCAATAACTGACGAGCGGGGTAGAGTGCTCCTTGTTGCGCCCGCATGATGTCTCGTGATTGTTACAATTGGGTTGTTGTGCAAGGTAGGGGACGAGATGCATACTCTTGCGCGCTTCCCGGACCGGCCGCCAGCCAACGAGGGGGGCCAGACGCGGATTCGAGTACGGATCGATGGGCATGCCCTGCTGATGCATGGGGGTACGCCCGATTGTGGATTGGCGTGTCTTTTTTGTTCAGAAGCTGAACGATCCCCTGCCGCTACTGGCCGGACGGTTGAACAGTCTGCCGCCCCTCAACTTTGGTTTAATCATCTTGTAAATGATCGATCGTCGACTCAAATCACAGGAAGATACCCATTTCTGGGTGATGAAGCGTCTGGAGGAAAATCCGGACATCACTCAGCGCGAGTTGGCGAAAGAGCTCGGAATCAGTTTGGGCGGGGTTAATTATTGCATTAAAGCCCTGATGGAAAAGGGGCTGGTGAAAATGCAGAATTTCAGCCACAGCAAAAACAAATTCGGCTATGTTTATTTGTTGACACCCGCCGGAATTGCAGAAAAAACGTCGCTAACCGCGCGTTTTCTGAAACGCAAGATGCAGGAATACGAGGCTATACGCGTCGAGATCGAGGCTCTGAAGGAAGAGATGTCGAAAATAAATGAGGCCAATGAATGAAGATTGCGGTCGCCGGCAGTGGCTATGTCGGATTGTCCAACGCAGTGCTGCTGGCACAGCGCCATGAGGTCGTGGCGCTTGATGTCGTGGCGTCGAAAGTGGATATGTTGAATCGGCGTGAAACCCCGATCGTGGACGCCGAGTTGCAGGACTACCTCAAGACCAAGTCTTTGAATTTAAAGGCGACGACGGACAAAGGTGAGGCTTACGAGGGGGCCGATTTCGTTATTGTCGCGACGCCTACGGATTATGATCCGAAAACCAATCACTTCGATACCCGGACCGTCGAGGCGGTTATAAACGATGTGATGGCGATCAATCCCGAGGCAGTAATTGTCATCAAGTCCACCGTGCCGGTTGGTTTTACCATGAAAATGCGCCGGCAGTTGAATTGCGCCAATATTTTTTTCTCACCTGAATTCTTGCGGGAGGGCAGGGCGTTATATGACAATCTTTATCCTTCTCGTATTATCGTTGGTGAGCAGTCAAGTCGTGCCGAGATATTTGCCAATATGCTTCGGGAAGGTGCGCTGAAAGAGGATGTTCCGATCCTTTACACCAGTTCTACCGAGGCCGAAGCAGTAAAGCTGTTTTCAAATACTTATTTGGCGATGCGTGTAGCGTATTTCAACGAACTTGACACGTACGCAGCCACCCACGGTTTGGATTCGCGTCAGATCATCGAAGGGGTCGGCCTGGATCCTCGTATTGGTGCGCACTACAACAATCCATCATTTGGCTACGGCGGCTACTGTCTGCCGAAAGATACCAAGCAGTTGCTCGCTAATTATCGGGATGTGCCTCAGAATTTGATTCATGCCATCGTCGAGTCCAATACGACGCGCAAGGATTTCGTGGCCGATAGCATTCTGGCGCGCAGGCCGAGCGTCGTCGGGGTATATCGTCTGATAATGAAGAGTGGGTCGGATAACTTCCGCGCGTCCAGTATTCAGGGAGTCATGAAGCGTATCAAGGCCAAGGGGGTGGAAATCATCGTATATGAACCGTCGTTGACCGACGATGAGTTTTTCCATTCTAAAGTGATCCGCGATCTGGATGAATTCAAGCGGCGTGCAGATGTCATTGTTGCCAATAGAATGAGTCCAAAATTGGCTGATGTTGAGTCGAAGGTGTATACCCGCGACCTTTTTGGAAATGATTAAAAATCCATAGGATTTAACGACATGTTCGAAAATAAAACCATACTGGTTACTGGCGGCACGGGTTCGTTCGGCAATACCTTCGTTCCGATGACGCTGGCCAAATACAATCCCAAAAAGATAATCGTCTTTTCGCGCGACGAGATGAAGCAATGGGATATGGCCAAGAAGTACCAGAAAGATGATCGCATCCGTTTTTTCATCGGCGATGTGCGCGACAAGGATCGTCTCTACCGCGCGTTAGATGGCGTGGATTACGTCGTTCATGCCGCGGCGACTAAAATCGTCCCGACTGCGGAATACAACCCGTTCGAATGCGTCAAGACCAACGTTATCGGTGCGATGAACCTTATCGATGCCTGCATCGATAAGGGGATCAAGCGGGTTGTCGCGCTGTCTACCGACAAGGCCAGCAGTCCCATCAATCTCTATGGTGCAACCAAGCTCGCATCGGATAAGTTGTTCGTGGCGGGCAACTCGTACTCCGGTGGCCACAACACGCGCTTTGCCGTGGTGCGGTACGGCAACGTTATGGGCTCTCGCGGTTCGGTCATCCCGTTTTTCATGTCCATCAAGGATCAGGGCGTGTTGCCGATCACGGACCCACGTATGACGCGTTTCATGATTTCGCTGGAAGAGGGTGTGGAACTTGTCTGGCATGCCTTCGAGGATATGGAAGGCGGTGAGATCTACGTCAAGAAGATTCCGTCCATGAAGGTTGCTGATCTGGCTCGCGTCATTGCTCCCGAGGCGAAGCAGGAAGTGATTGGCATCCGTCCTGGTGAAAAGCTGCATGAACAGATGATCAGCGCCGAGGATGCCTACTATACCTACGAGTATCCTGAGCATTTCAAGATCCTGCCCACAATCAATGGATGGGCAACCTGCGAAAAGCGCATCAAGACCGGCCAGAAGGTGCCGGAGGGTTTCGTGTATGCCAGCGATAACAACACAGAATGGATGCGGGACGAGGAACTGCAGGCCTGGATCGACGCGAATCGCGAAAAGATCGGAGCCATCTGATGCAATCCATTCCGTATGGCCGGCAGCATATCAACCAGGCGGACATCGATGCCGTCGTGCGTGTGCTGCAATCGGATTATCTGACCCAGGGACCCGCCGTCCCCAAGTTTGAAAAACTCCTGGCGGACTACTGTGGTACGGCGCATGCGCTGGCCGTCAATAGTGCGACGTCGGCGTTGCACGTGGCTTGCATGGCCCTGGGCCTTGGGCCGGGAGACTGGCTCTGGACCTCGCCCATCACATTCGTGGCGTCGGCCAATTGCGGTCTGTATTGCGGTGCAAGGGTCGATTTCGTGGATATCGATCCGAGTACTTACAATATGTGCCCGGTGGCGCTTGAACGCAAGCTGGAGCAGGCTGAGCGGGAAGGCCGGTTGCCGAAGGTGGTGGTGCCAGTGCATCTGACGGGCCAGTCCTGCGATATGCGGGCCATCCATGCGTTGGCGCAGCGCTATGGCTTCAAGATCATTGAAGACGCGTCGCACGGAGTCGGCGGGCGATACGCCGATCAGCCTATCGGTTCCTGCGAGTTCAGCGATATCACGGTATTCAGTTTTCACCCGGTGAAGATCATCACGACAGCCGAGGGTGGCGTCGCGATGACCAACAGCGATGAGCTGGCCGAACGTATGGCGCTGTTGCGCAGCCATGGCATCACGCGCGACGCCACCAAGATGACGCACGCTCCGGATGGGGACTGGTACTACCAGCAGATCATGCTGGGGTACAACTACCGCATGACGGAATTGCAGGCGGCGTTGGGTGTCAGTCAGACCGATCGTCTGGATGAGTTCGTCGCTCGGCGCCATGAACTGGCGCGTCGGTATGACGGGTTGCTCGCGGAATGCCCGGTGACAGTGCCGTGGCAGCATCCCGATACGTATTCCGGTTTGCATCTTTACGTGATTCGCCTGCAATTGGACAAGACGGCGCGCACGCATCGCCAAGTGTTTGACGCGATGCGCCAAAATGGCATAGGCGTGAATCTGCACTACATACCGGTACATCTCCAGCCGTACTACGCCGCCATGGGTTTCAAGGCCGGGGACTTTCCCGAGGCCGAGCGCTATTACTCCGAGGCGATCAGTCTACCGATGTACGCGATTTTGCAAGAAGCCGAGCAAGACCGCGTGGTCGACGTGCTGCGCCAAGCGTTGCGCGGCTAGCCAGGAGAGCATTGGATGAGTCGGCGTTTGGTGTTAGGAACGGCGCAGTTTGGCCTGCCGTACGGTATCGCCAACCAGACGGGGCGGGTGGCGCCGTCTGCAGTCCGCCATATTCTGGCGGATGCCCGGGACTCGGGTGTCGATACGCTCGATACGGCAATTGCCTACGGTGATAGCGAGTCGGCGTTGGGCGATGCGAATGTGGCAGGCTGGCAGATCATCAGCAAATTGCCGGGCATGCCCGACGATTGCGGCGATTGTGCCACCTGGGTGCGCCAGCAACTCGAGGGATCTTTGCGGCGCTTGCGTGTCGATGCGCTGCACGGGCTCCTGCTGCATCGCCCGGAGCAACTTCTTGGGGGCCAGGGGGCCGCGCTGGCGCGTACCCTCCGTGAGTTGAGGCGCGAAGGGCTCGTGGCAAAAGTCGGCGTGTCGATCTATGCGCCGCAGGAGCTGGAAGCGCTCCTGCAGGTTCTGGATATCGACATGGTGCAGGCACCGTTGAGCGTGCTGGATCAGCGCATGATCGTCTCCGGCTGGGCGGATCGTCTCAAGGCGGCAGGTATCGAATTGCATGTGCGGTCCGTGTTCCTGCAAGGCCTGTTGTTGATGGCGCGGGGCGACAGGGCCGAGAAGTTTGATCGTTGGGACGGCCTGTGGCAGGAATGGGAACGCTGGTTGCAGGCAACTGAAATTCCCGCCATAAACGCGTGCCTACGCTTTGCGCTGTCGGTCCCATCAGTGGACAAGGTGGTCGTCGGCGTGGACAGCCTGGAACAATTGCGTGGCATCCTCGCGGTGACGCAGGCGCCCCTGCCAGACCTGCCGGTCTGGCCGTCTCCCATCGATACCGATCTGGTTAATCCCGCACGCTGGAGTGCCCTATGAAAGTGGTAGCGATCGTACAGGCGCGCATGGGTTCTACGCGCCTACCCAACAAGGTCATGAAGCGCATCGGCGGCAAGCCGATGATCGAGCTGTTACTGGCTCGCCTGTCGTGCTCGAACGAGATCGACGAGATTGTCCTGGCGACGTCGGAGGCAGCGCAGAACGCGCCGCTGATCGAACATGTCCGTTCGCTGGGATATCGCTGTCACGCGGGCAGCGAAGACGATGTGCTTGACCGTTATTACCAGGCCGCGCGCATCAGTGACGCCACGGTGGTCGTTCGAATCACGGGTGATTGTCCATTGGTGGATCCTGCTCTGGTCGATGACGTGATCCGTGGCTATAAGGTTGCCGAGGTGGATTACTTCTCGAATACGGATCCGCCGACCTACCCTGATGGTCTGGATATCGAGGTTTTTAGTTTTGCCGCGCTGGAGCGCGCTGCCAAAGAGACGTCCGTGCCGTTCGACCGTGAGCATGTGACCCCTTACCTGAGGGGATCCGATCACTTCAGCCGGGCTGGAACGAGTCACAAGGACGACCTGTCCGGATTGCGATGGACGGTGGATGAGCCGGTCGATCTCGATGTGATTTCTCAGGTGTTTGCGCATTTCGCTCCGGAAATTCACTTCACGTGGCGGCAGGTGCTGGATTTGCAGCAGGCCCAGCCGCAATTGTTTTCTGCCAACAAACAACTTATCCGAAACGAAGGAGCCAGTATGGGCACCGGTCAAAAACTTTGGAAGCGCGCCAAGCAGATCATCCCGGGTGGGAACATGCTTTTGTCCAAGCGTGCCGAAATGATGCTGCCGGATCAATGGCCGGCGTACTTCAGCAAGGCGAAGGGCTGCAGGGTATGGGACTTGGATGGCAACGAGTACTTCGACATGTCCTTAATGGGTGTCGGTACGAACAGCCTGGGTTATGGCAATCCGGAGGTTGACGCGGCAGTGCGTCAGGTGGTGGACCTGGGCAATATGACGACGCTCAACTGCCCCGAGGAGGTCTACCTAGCCGAGAAGCTGATCGAACTGCATCCGTGGGCCGACATGGCGCGGTTCGCACGGTCGGGCGGCGAGGCCAACGCTATTGCCATCCGCATCGCCCGCGCCGCCTCCGGCCGGGACAAGGTCGCCGTCTGCGGCTACCACGGCTGGCATGACTGGTACCTATCGGCCAATCTGGGCGAGAACGAAAACCTGGCCGGCCATTTGTTGCCCGGCCTGGAGCCGAAGGGGGTGCCGCAGAATCTGCGTGGCACGGTGTTCCCTTTCAACTACAACAACTATGCCGAGCTCGAAGCCCTGGTCAAAGCTCACGACATCGGCGTCATCAAGATGGAAGTGGTGCGCAACAAGGGCCCGGAGGATAACTTCCTGCACAAGGTGCGCAAACTGGCCACCGACCATGGCATTGTGCTGATTTTTGACGAGTGCACGTCGGGTTTCCGTCAGACGTTTGGTGGCCTGCACAAAATGTACGACGTTGAGCCCGACATGGCGATGTTCGGCAAGACGCTCGGTAACGGCTACGCCATCACCGCGACCATTGGGCGCCGCGAGATCATGGAGGCCGCTCAGTCCACTTTCATCAGCAGCACTTTCTGGACCGAGCGTATTGGTCCCACCGCGGCGCTCAAGACGCTCGAAGTGATGGAACGTACCCAATCCTGGGAAACCATCACCAAGATCGGATTGGATGTCCGCGCGCGTTGGCAGAAACTGGCTGACAAGCACGGCCTGAAGATCGAACAATGGGGGCTGCCTGCTTTGACGGGGTACACCTTCCAAAGCCCGAACGCGTTGGCCTACAAGACTTTGGTGACGCAAGAAATGCTCACCAAGGGTTATTTGGCGGGCAATAGTGTGTACGCCTGCACCGAGCACACGCCGGAGATCGTCGATGGATATTTCACCGCGCTCGATCCGATCTTCGGGATGGTGAAAGAGTGCGAGGATGGTCGTGATGTGATGGGACTGCTCAAGGGCCCGGTATGCCACGGCGGGTTCAAGCGACTGAACTGATGCCAGGCGCCAGAGTCCGCCGCTGACGCGAACACCAGCCTTGATTCTGTCAAGGCTGGTGCGGATTATTGTGAAGTTCTGAGAGTAAATGCCATGTCCACTACACCGAGCCTGCAAATTGCCGGACGCCGCATCGGCGTCGAAGAGCCTCCCTATGTGATTGCTGAACTGTCGGCCAATCACAACGGCAAACTCAATGTTGCCCTGCGGATCATCGAGGAAGCGTGCAAGGCCGGCGCCGATGCGGTGAAGCTGCAGACCTATCGTCCAGACACAATCACCCTGGACTGCGATACCGACGATTTCCTGATCCACGGTGGCCTGTGGGGTGGGCGCAGCCTGTACGACCTGTACCAGGAAGCGCATATGCCCTGGGAATGGCACGCCCCCTTGTTCGAGCACGCCCGCAAACTGGGCATCAGTATTTTCAGTTCGCCGTTCGACACTACGGCCGTCGATCTGCTCGAAGACCTGAACGCGCCGGCCTACAAGATCGCGTCTTTCGAAGCGATCGATCTGCCGCTCATCAAGTATGTGGCGGGCACGAAAAAGCCCATGATCATCTCGACCGGCATGGCTGACGCCGAAGAGATACAGGAGGCCGTCGATGCCGCCCGCGAGGGCGGTTGCACGGAGCTTGCGATTCTGCACTGTGTCAGTGGCTATCCCGCCCCTGCCGCCGACTACAACCTGCGCACCATTCCGGACATGATGCAGCGCTTCGGGTTGGTGACGGGCTTGTCGGATCACACGCTGGACAATACCACCGCGATTACCAGTGTTGCGCTGGGCGCCGCGATCATCGAGAAACACTTCACGCTCAATCGCAGTGGTGGTGGACCCGACGACAGTTTCTCGCTGGAGCCTGCGGAAATGGCTCAGTTGTGCCAAGGTGCGCGGACCGCTTGGGAGTCGTTGGGCAAGATCGATTATGGCCGGAAATCCAGTGAGCAGGGCAATGCCAAATTCCGTCGTTCACTCTATTTCGTGCGAGACCTGAAGGTTGGCGATCTCGTCTCGGCGGATGCCGTGCGCAGTGTGCGGCCCGGTTTCGGGCTCGCGCCCAAACATCTGGAAGTCCTGATCGGTAGCCGGGTCACTCGGGACGTGCATTACGGAATGCCTGTGGACTGGAACTCGGTCGACGTGGCGCCTCGGGACTGATTGAGCCGCGGATCTATGCGTATTGGTTATGCAAGCATCTACAGCTGGCGCCCGCATGTAGAGCATCTTTACTATCTAGCCGGCATCATGCGCGATGCTGGCCATTCGGCTTCGTTCCTGGCTTGCGACGGCAATTTGAGTGGTTGCTATCCAAAGGCACTGCATCCACAGCGCAGCGCGCTGATGCACTGTCTGCGATGCCGGGCCGGCAATATCCGTTCGTTTACTGGCCAGCATGTCTGTTCTATCGGGTCATTTGCGGACAGCGGCGTGCCGTTTTCCGAGGACGCTCATCATGGCGCGCTTTCCAGCGCCAGCACGCTGGGCCGTTTTGAATCGAAGGCGGATTTCCAGAGCCCGGAATTCCATGCGATCGCTCGCAGTCTGGAGGACGGCACGCAGAAAGCCTATTCTGCTGCACTGCGCTGGATCGAGCGGGAGCGGCTCGAGGCCGTCTGCTTGTTTAACGGGCGCATGGATGCGACTCGTGCTGTCCTCGAGGCGGCGCGTAGCGCCGGCATTCCCTTTGTCAGTCTCGAGCGGACCTGGTTTGGCGACGGCTTGCAGCTTCTGCCGAACGAGAACTGCTTGGGCCTGAGGACTTTGGGAAAAATGATGGCGCAATGGCGCGATCGTCCACTCACACGCAATCAGGCCCTGCGCGCCGTGCGTCATGTGGCTGCGCGATTCTTGCGCCGCAATGACAAGGAGTGGCGTGCCTATAACGTTGCGGCTCGGACCGTGGAATGGCCGCAAGCCGAATCGGCCCGCCGCATTCTGTTGGTGCCGGGCAGCTACAACGAATTTTGGGGGCACCCGGATTGGGTGTCGAAATGGTCAGAGCAGACGGCTGCCTATGATGCCCTGATTGACCGGTTCGATCTGCAGCCCTCTGAGCTGGTGTTGCGCTGCCATCCGAACTGGGGTGAAAGGATTGGCACGGCGGATGGCAGCAAAGCGGAGCGTTACTACACGGATTGGGCAAACCGTAGGGGCGTGCACTGTATCGCCAGCACGGACACGGCCAGTACTCTGGGTCTGATCGAGCGCAGCGATGCCATCGTGGTCGCGGGGGGCTCCGCCGCGCTGGAAGCGGGCATGTTGGGCAAGCAGGTCATTGCGATGGGGCCATCGATCTATCAGCAGGCGGGCTTCCAAAGTGATGCAATGTCGCCTGCTGCGCTGCAGGCCATGAGCCTGCTGCCGGCGTCGAATTTCAGCGAGCGCGCCCATATTGCCCGCCTGACTTTGCGCTTTGCCTACACGATGATCTATCGCGCACCTCAGTACGTGGATTATGTACGCAGTATCACCGCCACCCGCTACGAATATCGGGAGGGTGCGGATGCCGGCCGGTTGGTCGACACGTTCCGTCGTGGCGCTCTTTCCGCCGATGATGCCACCCATGCGGACAATGAAAGCGGCGAAGATGAGGTGCTGGCGATGGTTTCGCGGCGCGAGTGGGAGGAACTCAATGCATTGGGAGACGGCGTTGAGCAACTACCGGCAGTCCCACGCCTGGTTCATCGCCGTTGGATGTTCCGCCCGATAGACATTATTCGCGACGCGTTCCCGCGTGGCGATCGTTGAAGACGAAGATGAAGAGAGTCCTGCACTCCTTGCGTTATGGCGCCCTTGCTCGCATTTGGCCTTGGCTTTCGTCGACGATGGTGCGGCTGGGCGGCCCGAGAGTGGCAGCCTACCTGAGCTACTTGAGTATTGATTGGGGGGCGATGACGCGGGAGCGGACTGTCCTTTGTCTGTCTCGTGAGTCGTTCGTGAAGGACGTGGTGGAATTGCGCAAACGTTCGTCCTTCAACTATCCAATGGTGATGGGGGGGTTCACCCGATTCCAGATGGCATGGACGCCAACTGCCATGCAGATCCAGACGTTCTACCAGCGCCAGATGGCCGACAATCCACGGGCATTGCGGCAGAGCACTGCCTATGCGCGTCATCTGGTCCGTCTTGTCGGTCGTAAACAGCGGGTGGATGCGATCCTGTCCGCCAACTTCGACTATTGGCAGGACAACGGGTTCAAGCAGGTCGCCAAGGAATTATCCATTCCGTTTCTGGTGCTTTCGCGCGAGCATCCTGTCGTACCCAAGGTATGCGCCGAGGTGATTCGCTGGTATCGCGAATCCGGGTACCGCTTCGAGGGGACCGCCATGGCCGTAGCAGGAAAGTCCACTCGTGATGTCACGTTGGCTGTTGGCACGGTCTGTCGGCCCGACCAGATCACCATCACAGGCCTTCCTCGCTATGACGCGTGGCAGGATGTGGACACGTCGCTGCCGGTGGCCGAGCGGCCCTTGGTCACGCTGCTGACCTTCACCGAAGGCTATTATGCCGACCAGACCTTCAAGGAAGTGTTGAAGCTGTTTTGCGAGGCAGCCGTCCTATATGGCCGGGGCGGCCTGGATTTTCTGGTCAAGACGAAAGATGTCAATGATTCGGTGGCGGTGCGCAGGATCATGACTGAGATGGGGCTGGGGGGGGTGCGCTGCGGTCACGAGCTGAATCTCTTCGACGTACTTCCCAAGTCACGCCTGGTGATCAACTACAACTCGCTGTCACTGGTGGAAGCGGTGATGGCGCGTGCGAGTTCGGTAATCCCCGCTTGGGGTGAATGCATGGACCGTGGCGACGAGGTCATGTATCCGGCTGACCGGGAAGTCATCTCCCGGGTCGTGGGGTTCGCGCGCTCGCCGGCTGAGCTGTTGGCGATGATCGAGGCCAGCGTACGTGGCCAGACGCCGCCGATTCCGGCTACCTACGTCCGGGAGTTTCTCGACGAGTACATCCATGTGCCGGACAACGGCAGCTACAGCGCCGAGTTTGAACGCTTCCTGACCGCTTACATCGGTCTAGCCAAGCCAGATAAGGTCCTGAAGGCAAACGCGTGAATTTCAGAAGCGTATCGATCTATCTGGTGTTCAATGTCCTGTCGGCAGTCGTGCCGATCATGGCGTTGCCGATCCTTACTCGCTACCTGACGCCGGAAGATTACGGGCTGTTCACGATCTTCACCATCGTCAGCATGTTCGCGGGCAATGCATTTCGGCTCGAACTGAACATGGCCTTGAAGCGTGAATACGTCGAGGCACCGCAGAAGTTCTCGCCCTACGTGAGCAGTGCGACGGTGTTCTCGACCTTCATGATGGTGCCGTATGCGCTGGTGGTTCTGCTGCTTTGGCCATTCTTTGACAGGTTCTATGGCATTCCCTGGCATTGGCTGTTCCTGATCGTGTTGCTGGTGTATTTTCGGTTCAACAGTATGGTGCTGCACCACTTGTGGCAGATCACCAATCGGGCTCTGCCGTTCGGCATCTGGGCGTTGACTTCCAATATCCTGTCTTATGGGCTGGCGATATTGTTTATCTTTGCAGTGGGCGCAGATTGGCGCGCCCGGGCGTGGGGCGAATGGATTGCAGCGATGGTTGCGTTCCCCGTGGCTATTTACTACCTGCGGAAGCAATACCAATTGCGCTGGTCGTTCGACCCGGCGTTGATGAAGAAAATGCTGCGGTTCAGTCTGCCGTTGCTACCCAGTGGCTTGATGAGCTATGTATTCATGGTTTCCGATCGCATGTTCATCGCGGAGTTCAGCGGCGCTCATGAGCTGGGCCTGTACAGCGTGGCACTGCAACTGGCTGCAGCTGCGGGTCTGGTGTTCAGCGCGGTGTTGCCGGCCTGGGAATCATGGGTTTTCACTAGCCTGGGCCCGATTGATGGCAGGGCAATTAGGCGAATTGGCCTGCGCCTGTTGGGGATATTTGCTGGCATGTGCGTGCTGGTCCTCATCCTGCCCGGGATCCTCGGATTCATGATGCCCTATTTGACGTCCAAAGATTTTGCCCCGGCACAAGTGTTCCTGTTTCCCTGTCTGCTCGCGACGGCTTGCACCGGTATGTTCAATATGATTTCCGCGGTCTTGATTTTCATGCGGAAGACGGTGGCAATTGCGTATATAAATGCCGGTATGGTCATATTCAACTTCGTATGCCTGTATATTTTCGTGTCCAAGTGGGGAGCGGCGGGGGCTGCCTATGGCTTGGCGTTGACATTCACGATCGGGAGCGCGGTGTTGTTGTGCTGCATAATCAGATTCAGAAAGCGGCAGGCTTTGCAAGCGGAATCACTCACATGAGCGCGACGATGCCTGCTGGCGTGTGGGACTCATGCGCATGAATGTGAACATGCAGAGCATCTCTCCGAGGGTGTTCGTCATGCGCGCGTCGATTCTGTACGCGCTTATGGGGATCATCCAGCTGCTGCACATTACCTTTGTTGCCGAATTCGATATCCGCAGCCTGTTGGTTCTGGAAGGAACGGTGACGCTGGGCATGATTCTGCTGTTGCTCAGCTATTTGAGAATGAGTCAGAGCATGGAGTGGCCCGCATTTAATCAGCGGGTCTTCAAGTGGCTGTTCCTGAGCACTTTCGTTATCACGTTTGTATGTAGCCGGTTGCCTTACATTTTTGTTTTCCTTGAAAAAGGGTTGTACCTGACTCGGCTGGACACGTCGGTCGGCGGCGGTGGATGGTATTCCGCATTTTCGATCCTTTTTTATCCGCTGTGCATCCTGCTCGCATTCATCGATATACCCAGGAGAAAATACTACGGATATGCGGTGTTGATGTTTGCTGTCATCTCGGTGGACTTCATCATCCTAGGTACTCGCAACGCGCCATTTTTCGTATTGCTGTTTCACCTTCTGATGCTCCGGGTGAGATTCTTCCGAGTCAGGTCGATCTGCTGCCTGGTGGCTCTGGCGATCTTCATGGTGGTGCTGGTCGACTACCAGACTCGTGGTCGTTCCGCCGACGTGCTGACCGTGGGCTGGGATTGGGTGGCGACCATCCGGTATTCCTGGATTTTCGACAACATGCCGATTCCATCGGACGTGGTGTCGTCGACGAACGAGGTGTTTCCAGTGCTGATGCCCTTGATTTACCTGGTGCAGTACGTCACGCACTCGATGGCTGAGTTCGGTGTCGTACTGGAGCATGGCGCGATCGGTATCTTCGGATCGGGGTTGTATTTTGAAGATCAGGTTTGTCTGCTGTTGGCGTGCGATCGTCAGGCGATTCAGGATGCGATCTTGCAGATAAATCCTCGCGCGGGAACGTATCAGACACTGTACGCGTCGCTGTTGCTGGATTTCGGATTTATTGGAACTCTGATCCTGATTCTGTTGCTTGTCATCTACCTGTTGAGCGGGAGGAAGAACGGCCACGTATCAGGATTCGTGGTGTATATCGTGATGGTGGTGTTGGTTTCGGGTATCGACAATTACATCTATAACGGACTGGGTGTGTGGCGCTTCGGCGTCTTTGTAGCGCTTTGGTATGCACTGTCTCGGCGCGGCGGCGGGTTGACGACGTGGCCGGTACGATCTGGCAACGAGCTGTCAGGTCATTGAATATGTGGAGCTGATGTGAAAAAAATATTGGTTACTGGTGGTTCTGGGTTTCTCGGGTCACACCTATGTGAGCGTCTCCTGGCGCAGGGCAACGAGGTGTTGTGCGTCGACAATTTCTTCACGGGTTCGAAGCAGAATATCGTTCATTTGTTCGCCAATCCGTATTTCGAATTGCTGCGCCACGACGTGACGATTCCTCTCTACGTGGAGGTGGATGAAATCTACAATCTGGCATGCCCCGCTTCGCCGGTGCATTACCAGTTCGATCCGGTCCAGACGCTGAAGACCAGCGTGCATGGTGCCATTAATATGCTGGGTCTGGCCAAACGTCTCAAGGCGAAGATCTTCCAAGCATCGACTAGCGAAGTCTATGGTGATCCGGAAGTCCACCCGCAGAGTGAGAGCTATTGGGGTAGGGTCAATCCCATCGGAATTCGCTCGTGCTACGACGAAGGAAAGCGTTGCGCGGAGACGCTATTCTTCGATTATCACCGTCAGCATGCGCTCGATATCAAGGTGGCGCGGATTTTCAACACGTATGGTCCCCGGATGCACCCGAACGATGGTCGGGTGGTTAGCAACTTCATCGTGCAGGCGTTGAAAGGCCAGGACATCACAATCTATGGCGAGGGCCAGCAGACACGCAGCTTCTGCTATGTTGACGATCTGGTGGAAGGTTTCATCAGTTTGATGAACTCGCCTGACACGTTGACGGGCCCCGTCAATCTTGGGAATCCGGGCGAATTCACCATTCGCCAATTGGCCGAAAAGGTACTGGAATTGACCGGTTCCGCTTCCAAATTGGTGTTCAGACCATTGCCGCAGGACGATCCGCAACAGCGCCAGCCGGATATCTCGCTAGCGCGTGAAAAATTGGGCTGGACGCCTACGGTCGAACTGGAATCGGGCCTAGTCAAGACGATCGAATACTTCGACAAGCTGCTGGTGGCCGAAGCGGGCGGGGCGGTTTGAATCCATGCCTATCGTGAATGCCAACCGGGTCTCCATCATTACGCCAGCCTACAAGGCGGCGTTGATCATCGGAGAGACGATCGAATCTGTATTGGCCCAGACATATACGGATTGGGAATTGCTGATCGCGGAGGACTGTTCGCCCGATAATACGCGGGACGTCATCCGGGAATGGGAGAAAAGAGACTCACGAATTAAGCTGGTGTCCATGCCTGCCAATGGCGGGCCAGCTATGGCGCGAAATGCGGCGCTGGCCCAGGCAACAGGCGGTTGGATTGCTTTTCTCGACAGCGATGATCTCTGGCTACCCGAAAAGCTGGAGCGCACGTTGGCGCACGCCAAGGCGAATGGTTCGGTGTTGACCTATACCGGCTTCCGCCGCATTTCAGCTGACGGCGCTCAGACCGGTAAGCAGGTTCATGTGCCTCGCACGCTGTCTTACCGCTCATTGCTGGGCAACACAGCGATTGCGACTTCGACGGTCTTGCTTGACCGTGTCGAGCTGGGTGATGTGCGCATGAGGAAAACCTACTATGACGACTTCGATTGCTGGCTGCAGATACTGAAGCCTGGGCGTCTCGCCCACGGCTTGGACGAGGATCTGATGCGCTATCGCGTCATGAGCCAATCGGTGTCACGCAACAAGCGGCGTTCGGCAATGCATGTCTGGCGAGCCTACCGGGACCTTGAAAAACTCGGTGTGGTGGCATCGGTCTGGCATTTCAGCCAATATGCGCTGAGGGGTTTGCTGAAATACCGTCAATTCTGAGTCGCCATGGATACGAGCAGGATACTGGTTACGGGTGGGACCGGCTTCGTGGGTCGGCGGGTGGTACGCGATCTGTACGAAAGCGGGATACCGCTGCGATTGTTGACCCGCAGGGCCGTGACTGATCCACGTGTCGAGGTTTGCAACATCCCTGACATGGCGGACGATGCCGCGCTGGCACGGGCAATGGTTGGCGTGGATGTGGTCTGTCACTTGGCCGGGCGGGCTCACGTTCTTGGTAAAGCGCCGGCGGATCATGAAGCCCAGTTCGAAAGCGTGAATGTCGATTGGACACGTCGCCTGGCACAAGCCGCGTTCGAGGCAGGGGTTCGTCGGTTCGTGTTCGTCAGCTCCATCGGCGCGGTGGCGACCTATAGCGTTCCGGGTGAGCCATTACACGAGGGCAGCCCCTGTCAGCCCACGACACCGTACGGCAGGTCGAAGCTCAAGGCCGAGGGCGAGTTGGCAGATATCGCGCAGCGTCATGGCGCCGAACTCGTAGTGGTGCGTCCGCCGCTGGTTTACGGCCAGGGCGCGCCGGGCAACATGGCTCGCCTGGCTCGTTGGGTGAATGCCGGCATTCCGTTGCCACTAAGCAACATTTCGAATCAGCGCAGCCTGATTCATGTGGATAACCTATCTGCCGTATTGTGCGCATGCCTCACTAAGCCGCAAGCTGCGGGTCATGTGTTTCATGTACGGGATGCGCAGGACTACTCCACGCCGGATCTGTTGAGACGCGTGGCGCAAGCGCTGCACCGTCCGGCGCGCCTGTTTCCAGCACCACAGTCGCTATTGCGCGCCGTGGCCAGGGCGGCAGGCCAGGGAGGCTCGTATGAACAGTTGTCAGGATGGTTGCAGGTAGACGATTCGCAGGCTCGAAAGATCCTGGGCTATCAGCCCGCCATCCTGCCATTCGAACTGCTTGATGCCGTTAGTAAATAATAACTTCGCCAATTCCCCGTGAAACGCCTATTCGACTTCTGCTTTGCCGTGTTGCTGTCGCTGTTGCTCGTGCTGCCGGCTCTGGTGGTTTTTCTCGCCGTTCGATTGACATCGCCGGGGCCCGCTCTGTATTGGTCTGACAGGGTCGGTCGCGGTAATCGGATCTTTCGCATGCCGAAATTCCGTACCATGCGGGTGGGCGCACCGACTGTGGCGACGCATTTGTTGCCGGACCCGAAGACACTATTGACACCGATCGGCTCATTCTTGCGGCGCAGCAGTCTGGACGAGTTGCCTCAATTGTGGAGCATCCTGGCCGGAGAAATGAGTTTTGTCGGGCCACGTCCCGCATTGTTCAACCAGGAGGATCTGATCCAATTGCGCACCGAGTACGGCGTGCACGAATTGTTGCCAGGCTTGACCGGTTGGGCCCAGGTTAACGGGCGCGATGAGCTTCCTATCCCTGAGAAGGTCAAACTGGATGCGGAGTATCTGCGCCGGAAGTCAGCCTGGTTCGATTTGAAAATCATCTGGATGACGGCCGCCAGGGTGCTTCGGCAAGATGGCGTCTCACACTAAGCAGGATAGGGACAAGAGATGTTGACTAGCTTGGCCAAACCCATGCTTGGTATGCCGCGTACGGCCAAGCGATTGCTCGCCCTGTCGGTTGATGCCAGCCTCTGTGTGCTTACCACGTGGCTAGCGTTCTATCTCCGCCTCGATGATTGGGTATTGCTGTCCGGGCGGCCGCTCTGGGCCGCGGTTGCATCGATGGCTATCGCCTTGCCCATTTTCATCGTCTCCGGCCTTTACCGCGCCATTTTCCGGTATTCGGGGTTGCCGGCGATGATCGCGGTGCTCAAAGCCATCGTGATCTATGGGTTGGTGTACTCCGCCATTTTCACCGCAGTCGGCGTGAATGGCATCCCCCGCACCGTCGGTCTGATTCAGCCGATCCTGCTGCTGCTGACCGTGGGTAGTTCTCGGGTTATCGCACGATATTGGCTGGGGGGGCTGTACCGTGGCCAGCTGCAACGCAATGCTCTGCGCAAGGCGCTTATCTACGGCGCGGGTTCGGCCGGCCGCCAGCTCGCAGCCGCCATGGCCAATGGTCCTGAAATGCGGGTGGTGGGTTTCCTGGACGATGACGAACGTCTTCATGGCCGGATCTTGAATGGCCTGGCTGTCTATTCGCCGACCGATCTGCCCATGCTGGTCGCGTCACTGGAAGTCGATGATGTTCTGTTGGCGCTGCCTTCCGCGGGACGGCATCGCCGCAACGAAATTCTGCAACGCGTACTGCCGGCCAAGGTTTCGGTGCGTACGTTGCCGAGCGTGACCGATCTGGCCCAGGGGCGGGTCAGCATTGCTGACGTACGGGAACTGGATATCGACGATCTACTAGGTCGGGAGCCGGTGGAGCCTCATCCTGAGCTGCTCGCCCGGAATATCGCGGGCAAGACGGTCCTGGTGACAGGCGCGGGGGGGTCGATTGGTAGTGAATTGTGTCGCCAGATCGTGAATCTTGCGCCGTCTGCGCTATTGCTCGTGGAACAGAACGAATACGCGTTGTATGAGTTGCACCAGGAACTGACCGCCTTGCTGGCAGATACCGGCGGTCCGACATTCAGGCTGGTGCCGTTGCTGGCTTCGGTGCGTGACGAGATCCGCTTGGGCGAAATCATGGCGGCCTGGCGGCCGGATACGGTCTATCACACCGCAGCATACAAGCATGTGCCACTGGTGGAGCACAATCCTGCCGAGGGGGTACGCAACAATGTACTGGGAACGCTGATCGTCGCCAAAGCCGCAATCACCCAGAAAGTCGCTGACTTTGTTCTGATCAGTACCGACAAGGCGGTGCGTCCCACCAACGTCATGGGAGCGACCAAACGGCTGGCGGAAATGGTGCTGCAGGCGCTGGCGGCGGAAGATACGTCGACCAAGTTCTCGATGGTACGTTTTGGCAATGTACTGGGCTCTTCAGGCTCAGTGGTTCCCAAGTTTCGTCAGCAGATCAAGGCGGGCGGCCCGGTTACATTGACGCATCCCGAAATCACGCGCTATTTCATGACCATTCCCGAGGCCGCGCAACTGGTGATCCAGGCCGGCGCCATGGCCAATGGCGGCGACGTTTTCGTACTGGACATGGGCGAGCCAGTGAAGATTGTCGATCTGGCACGACGGATGGTGGAACTGTCCGGCTTGACCATCAGGACGGCGCAGGAGCCTGATGGCGATATCGCGCTTGAAGTCACCGGGCTGCGGCCAGGTGAAAAACTCTATGAGGAATTGCTGATCGGAGATAATCCCGAGCCGACCCAGCATTCGCGCATCATGAAGGCTCATGAAGATTGTCTGCCCTGGCACGTGTTGCAGGGCAAGCTCGAGGAACTGCAGTGCGCCTTGAGAGTGAACGACATTCCTGCGGTGCGTGCATTCCTGCTGGCGCTGGTGTCGGGTTACCGGCCGAATGGCGGTATTGTCGATTGGATACATCTGGAGCGTGGCGCGGAAGGGGACGTTCGCGTGCATTGATACCGTGGCCTGGGGGGTATTACACCGCCCGACAGGGTTGCGCCGATGCCGCATCACGGGTTTGTTGTAAATTCCGAGATTACGCTTTTGGTTCGTCTTCGGATTGATCGGCGCCAGGCCAGTTTCCCGGGGGGGGCCAGCCCGGATCTCTTTAGCTCTTATCGATGCCAACACGCATTCTTCTCGTTCGTACCTCGTCATTGGGCGATCTCGTCCATATGCTGCCAGCAATTTCCGATATTGCGAGGCATGTTCCCGACGCCGAGATAGATTGGATCGTCGAAGAGGCGTTTGCCGAGATTCCGCTGTGGCATCCGGCGGTGAAAGAGGTCATCAAGGTTGCTCATCGCCGTTGGCGCAAGGCTTGGTGGTCAGGGCAGGTGCGGTCCGAGCGCAGGGCGTTGCGGGATCGGTTGCGCGCCAAGCAGTACGACATTGTTCTGGATATGCAGGCCCTGCTGAAGTCGGCCTGGCTGGTACGCCAGGCGCGCGGTGTGCGCCACGGCTTGGACTGGCGATCCGCCCGGGAGCCGTTGGCTTCCTTGTTTTACAACGTGCGGCACCGGGTGGAGTTCTGGCAGCCTGCGGTCATTCGGCAACGCAAGCTGGCGGCATTGACCTTCGGGTATCAACACGGCGGCCTGCCGGATTTCGGGTTGCAGTCTTTTGCACGCCAGGCGGGACAGCCCACCGATCTCGCCCACGTAGTTGGCAGCGAAGGCCTGAATGCCACTGATTTGCCACGACTACACCATCTGGACAATGATCGTGGCTACGCAGTGATCATGCCGTCGGCCAGCCGCGACGATAAACTATGGCCGGAAGAAGACTGGCGGGCGGTATTCCGGCGGTTGCGTGATGCCGGTTGTACGTTGAAATTGTTGGCCGGCAACGAACAGGAAGCCGAGCGTGCCAGATTGCTGGTCGCTGGCATGGACGGTACCGAGGTCATGCCACGTATGGATCTGACCTCCGTTGCTCGCCTGTTGGCGGGAGCGCGCTTGATGGTAGGCCTGGACAGCGGGTTGACCCACCTCTCGGCCGCCCTTGGCCGACCGACCATAGGTATCTATCGTGCGTCCACGCCTGTTCGTACCCCGTTGGTTGGCTCCAACTATACGGCCAGCCTCGGCGATCGCGGCGCTTCGCCTTCACGCGAGGCCGTGATGGCTTCGTTGGAGCAGGCGCTGGCGGCACAGTGATATGAATCGCGCCGTCTACACCCTGGGGTTGCGGGCGCTGGCCCCCCTGATCTGGCTGTGGATGGCCCGCCGCGCCAAGCGCGCCGGCGGCGAATGGCAGATCTTCTCGCCGGAGCGGTTTGGTCGGGCCGCGTCAGGCCGGGCCGCGCTAGGCCGGGCCGCGTCAGGTCGGGCCGAGGCCGGTGGCGCGACAGCGGCCGCCGAAACCGCGCAAGCCCCGGTCTGGGTCCACGCCGTCAGCCTGGGCGAGACCCGCGCCGCGCAGCCACTGCTGCAGGCCCTGCTGGATCGCGGCCTGCCGGTGCTGCTGACTCACATCACCGCCACCGGCCGGGCCGAGGGCGCGCGCCTGTTCGCGGACGCCATCGCCCGCGGCCAATTGCGCCAGGCCTGGCTGCCCTACGATTTTCCCGGCGCCACGCGGCGTTTCCTGGCCGCCGCCGCGCCCCGTTGCGGCATCCTGATCGAGCGTGAGATCTGGCCCAACCTGCTGGCCGCGGCGCGGCGCGCGAAGCTGCCGATGGCGCTGGTGAGCGCGCGGTTCTCGGAATCGTCGCTGCGGCAGGCTGGCCGTATGGGCGGGGTGATGCGCGAGGCGCTGGCGGGGCTGGACCTGGTGCTGGCGCAGACGGCGCCGGATGCCGGGCGGCTGGCCCGGGCCGGCGCGCCGCGTCCCTCCGTGTCCGGCAATCTGAAGTTCGATCTGTCACTGCCCGCGGCCCAGGTCGAGGCGGGACAGGCCTGGCGCGCCCGACTGGGTCGTCCGGTGATCGCCGTGGCGAGCACGCGCGAGGGCGAGGATGCGCCGTTCATCGACGCCCTCAAGCGCCACGCCACGCCCGGCGGGCCGCTGTTCCTGCTGATTCCGCGCCATCCACAGCGTTTCGACGAGGCCGCCGCGCTGCTGGCGCAGGCCGGCCTGGCCCACGTGCGACGGTCATCGGGACAGGAACCCGGCCCGGAGACGGTGGTGCTGCTGGGCGATACCCTGGGTGAAATGGCGTTCTATTACGCCGCCGCGGACGTGGCGGTGGTGGCGGGGAGTTTCGCGCCGCTGGGCGGCCAGAACCTGATCGAGGCCTGCGCCGCCGGGGTGCCGGTCATCGTCGGGCCGCACACGTTCAACTTCCAGCAGGCCGCCAGCGATGCCATCGAGGCCGGCGCGGCGCAGCGCCAGCCGGATCCGGAGCAGGCCGTGACGGCCGCGCTGGCGCTGGTGGCGGATCCCGCCGCCAGGCAGGCGGCCGGCGACGCGGCGCGCGCCTGGTTCGCCAGCCATGCCGGCGCCACGGCGCGGACGATGGAAGCGCTGGCGCCCTGGCTGCGCTGAGGCTGGCGGCCTGTCAGGCCGTCAGGCAGGCTTGCGCGGCACCAGCGTGACCGCGCCGGGGTTCAGTTCCTGGCTGAAACGGCGCGGATCGCGCCCCTCGTCTTCCGGGCGCACGCCCAGCCAGCCCTGGCCGAGCGCGTAGACGCCCAGGTTGGCCAGCAGGATCAGGATGAAGAGCACTCGCATGCCGCGGCCCCGTCAGGCGTTCGCTGCCAGGTTGGCGCGCGCAACGGCGGCCAGCCCGTCCAGAACCGGGTGGTTCAGGTAGATCGGCACCGGCGCGGCGCCGAATGCGCCGCCGGCATCGGCCAGCAGGCGTTCGATTTCCGAGTGCACCTCGGGCCAGCCGCCGCCGGCGGCGAAGATCTGCGGCGTCTGCCCGTAGCGCTGGCGGCCGGCGAGCCACTGGCGCACCACCGCGCCGGCCTGCGCGGCGGCGATGCCGGAGGCGATGGCCTCGTGCGTGTCGGTGGGGTAGGGCACCACCTGGCCGTCCGCGATCGGCAGGTTGGCCGTGCCGTGGGCCAGCGCGTTGCGCATCATCGCCGGGCCCGGCAGGATCAGGCCGCCGGCGAAGACGTTGTCCGGTCCCACGGTGTCGATGGTGGTGGCGGTGCCGAAGCTGGCCAGCAGGAAGGGCGGATGGGCGCCGGGCAGGCGCGACAGCACGCCCAGCAGCGAGGCCCAGCGGTCCGCGCCCAGCTGCGACGGCGTCTTGTAGTGGTTGACCAGCCCCAGGGAGGTGGCCTGCGAGGTGGCCCAGGTCACCGCGCAGCCATGGCGCTGCAGGATGGCCGAGATCGCGGCGCCGCGCTCGGCGCCGGCCACGTTCACGCCCAGCGCGCGCGATGGCCGTTGCGGCAGGGCGGCGAGCCAGCGGTCCAGGGCGTCCAGGTCCAGGCCGTCGAAGGCGACGGCGGCCGGCTCGCGCGGCATGTCCGGGCTGCTGGGGTCCAGCCAGCCCACTTTGAGGCGGCTGTTGCCGGAATCGATGAGGATGATCATGCTTGGCGTCGAATCGAGATTTCACCGACCGAGATCGGCATGGCGCCCTGGGGCGTTTGCACCAGCAGGCGGCCCTGGCCGTCGACGCCGCAGGCGGTGCCGCTGAGGACCACGTCGCCTTTGTCCAGCACGTTGACCGGGCGGCCGGCCAGCGCGTCGACCTGGTCGAAGCGCCTGGAAAAGGCGGCGAAACCTTCGCGCTCCAGCGTCCGCACGGCCTCGTGCCAGGCGGTCGCCGCGGCGCAGACCAGGTCCGCGGCGGTGGCGGCATGGCCCGGCGCGTGTTCGGTGACACAGGCCCAGTCGGCGACCTGGCGGCCCAGCGCCTGCGACAGCGCGCCGGCATCGACCAGATTGACGCCCATGCCGATGACGACGGTGTAGCCGGTCTCGCGGCCGCCCGGGTTGCGGGTGGTTTCGACCAGCACGCCGGCCAGCTTGGCGTCGTGCCATTGCACGTCGTTGGGCCATTTCATGCAGAGGCCTTCTGCGCCGGGGCCGGCCACGGCGCGCAGCGCCTCGCAGGCGGCCAGGCCGGCCAGCGGCGACAGCGCCGGCAGCTGGGCGGCCGGCAGGTGCACGTCGAAGGCGCACGAGAACATCAGCGCTGCGCCCACCCGGTTCTGCCAGGGGCGGCCGGCGCGGCCGCGGCCCGTTTCCTGCAGATGGGTGCCCAGCAGCCAGGGCTTGCCGGGGCCGCCGCCAGCGCGGGCGCGGGCCAGCAGGTCGGCGTTGGTGGAGCCGGTGCTGGAGATCCAGGCGACATCTTGGAAAGCGGGCAGGCGTGAACCCAGCATCCGCGCGAGATCGTCGGGCGCGGGCAGGTCGGTGGGGCGGACTTGAGCGGACATGGCGCCGATTGTAGGGCACGCGCGGGCCGCGTTCGCGCCGCGTCGTGCGCAGCGTATATGATGGGCGATACATTTTGCATTGCGACCCTGCATTCATGCCGCATTCCGCCCCGTCCGCGTCCACCGCCGCCGCGCCCTTCCGCCAGGAAGCGGGCGTGTGTCACGTCGGGGGCGACTGGAGCGTGCTGGCGCTGGCCGAGCCGGGCGAGGTCGAGCGTCGCCGCGCGGCCATGGCCAAGGCCGCCGCCGCCGGCGTGCGCTGGGACCTGCAGGGCATCAGCCGCCTCGACACCATCGGCGCACTGCTGATCTGGCAGGCCTGGGATGAAAAGCTGCCCGAGCGCGTGCGCTGGTCGGCCGGCCAGCAGGATGTGTTCACCGCCCTGGCGACGAACAAGGGCGGCAAGCAGGCGCCGCCGCGTCCCGAGCCCTCGTGGGGCTGGCTGCGCGCCGTGGGCGATGCCGTGCTGCAGGCGGCCGAGAACGGCCGCGCGCTGCTGATCATGCTGGGGCAGCTCGTCCTGGACCTGTTCGGCATGCTGCGGCGGCCGTCGCGGGGCCCGTGGCGCGAGATTTCGGCCCAGGTCTACCGCACGGGGGCGCAGGCGCTGGGCATTACCGCGCTGGTGGGCTTCCTGATCGGCGTGGTGCTGTCGTACCTGTCCGCCCAGCAGTTGCAGATGATCGGCGCCGACCGCTTCATCGTCCGGCTGCTGGGCGTGTCGATCGTGCGCGAGCTGGGGCCGGTGCTGGCCGCCATCCTGGTGGCGGGCCGCTCCGGGTCGGCCATCACCGCGCAGATCGGCGTCATGCGGGTCACGCAGGAGCTGGACGCGATGCTGGTGATGGGCATTTCGCATGGCCAGCGGCTGATCCTGCCGCGGGTGGTGGCGCTGGCCGTGACCATGCCGCTGCTGGTGCTGTGGACCGACGCCATGGCGATCCTGGGCGGGATGCTGGCCGCGCAGGTGCAGCTGGGGGTGTCGGCGCAATGGTTCCTGCAGTCGCTGCCCGACGCCATTTCCCTGACCAATTACTGGATCGGCATCCTGAAGGGCGTGACCTTCGGCATCCTGATCGCGCTGATCGCCTGCCATTTCGGCCTGCGCATCCAGCCCAATACGGAAAGCCTGGGGCGCGGCACCACCACCTCCGTGGTCACCTCGATCACCGGGGTGATCCTGCTGGACGCGCTGTACGCGGTCATTTTCAGTTCGGTGGGCATCTGATGGCCGGCGCCGAGCAACAACGCCTGTTCACCGAAGAGCACGTCACGGTCGCCCCGGTCATCACCGTGCGCGGCCTGCGGACCGCCTTCGGCGACCACGTGGTGCACGACAATCTGGACTTGACCGTCTTTCCGGGCGAGATCCTGGTGCTGGTGGGCGGATCGGGCACGGGCAAGACGGTGCTGCTGCGGCAGATCATCGGGCTGGACCGGCCGGCGGCCGGCACCATCCGGGTGCTGGGCAGCACGTTGTCGGAACTGACGCCGAGCGAACGCCGGCGCCTGTCGTATCGCTGGGGCATGCTGTTCCAGGCGGGCGCGCTGTTCTCGGCGCTGTCGGTGTACGACAACGTCGCGCTGCCGCTGCGCGAGCTGCGCACGGTGCCGGAGGACCTGGTGCACGATGTGGTGATGTGCCGCCTGGCGATGGTCGGCCTGTCGGCGCAGGATGCCGACAAGCGGCCGTCCGACCTGTCCGGCGGCATGATCAAGCGCGTGGCGCTGGCGCGCGCGCTGTCGCTGGACCCGGAACTGGTGTTCCTGGACGAACCCACGGCGGGCCTGGATCCGCTGCGTTCGGACGAATTCGTGGACCTGGTGCGCAGCCTGCACCGGCAGTTGGGCTTTACCGTCGTCATGGTGACGCACGATCTGGACACGCTGCTCGCGCTGGCCACTCGTGTCGCCGTGCTGGCGGACAAGCGGGTGATCGTTTGCGACACGGTGCCGGAAGTGCTGAAGGTCGACCACCCGTTCATACATACATTCTTCCTGGGCGAGCGCGGCTTGCGCGCGCTCGGGGACATGGCGCCGAAGGGAACGCATCATGGAAAACCGTAGTCACGCGCTCATGGCCGGCATCTTCACGCTGGTCCTGCTGGCCGCCGCTGCGCTGGTGGCCGTCTGGATCGGCCGCGACCGGACCAAACTGCAAACCTATGAAATCATCTCGGCGACCGCCGTCAGCGGGCTCAATCCGCAGTCGACCGTGCGCTACCAGGGGGTGCCGGTGGGCAAGGTGCAGTCGCTGGCGCTCAACCCCGACAAGCCGGGCCAGGTGCGCATCCGCATCGGCGTGGCGCCGAACACGCCGATCACCGAGTCGACCTGGGCCGAACTGGGCGTGCAGGGCGTGACCGGCATGGCCAACGTCGAACTGCGCGACGACGGCAGTTCGTTCAAGCGGCTGGCGTCGACCGAGGCCAATCCCGCGGCGATTCCGCTGCGCCCGGGTTTCCTGGACCGCATCGAGCAGCGCGGCGGACGGCTGATTTCCAACGTCGAGGACGCCACCGAGCAGCTGCGCCGCCTGCTGAGCGAGCAGAACGTGCAGGCGCTGACCGCCAGCCTGCAGAACGCCACCGACATCACCCAGTCGTTGAAAGAGGCCAGCCGCGACCTGGCGCCGACCCTGGCCAAGCTGGGGCCGCTGGTCGAGTCGCTGGGCAGCACCTCGCGCCAGGCGGACCGCGCCGCGCGCGAAGTGGCGGATCTGGCGCAACAGGCGCGGCAGTCGCTGGCGCGCCTGAACGCGCCCGACGGCGCGCTGGCCATGGCCACGCGCAGCCTCAGCGACATCGCCTATGCCGCCTCGCGCCTGGACAACGAGACGCTGCCGGCCATCACCGGCATGGCGGCCAGCGTCACCGAGGCCGCGCGCGGCGCCACCTACACCCTGCGCCGCGTGGACAACACGCCGCAATCGTTATTGTTCGGGCCGGCGCCGGCGGCGCCCGGGCCGGGCGAGGCCGGCTTCGCCGGTTTTGGGAGACAGCCGAAATGAAGATGCGTAGCGCGATCCTGATCCTGACCCTGGCGCTGGCCGGTTGCGGCGTGGGCCGCGTCGGCGCGCCGCCGGCCGTATTCGACCTGGGCCTGGACGCCCGGCCGGCGCCGCAGCTGCCGGCGCGCGAGCCCATCGCGCTGACGTTCTCGGCGGTGCCGGCGCTGTCCGGCACCGGCGTGATCTGGCGCGTCGGCGACAGCGCCGCGCCGCAATCCTATGCCACCTACCGCTGGGCCTCGTCGCCGTCCGACCTGGTGCGCCAGCGCCTGCTCGAGCGTCTGTCGCGCCAGGGGCCGGTGCTGGCCGACCGCGCCAACGGCCAGACGCCGCAGGTGCAGGTCTACCTGTCGCAGTTCGAGCAGGTGTTCACGCCCGACGGGTCGGCCAGCGAGGGCCGTGTGCTGCTGCAGGCGGTGCTGCTGAACGGCCGCGCCGTGGTCGGCCAGCTGCGCATCGCGACGCGGGCGCCCGCGCCCACGCAGGACGCCGCGGGCGGCGTGGCGGCCCTGCGCCAGGCCACCGACGACGCCGCCGACCAGCTGGCGCAATGGCTGGCGACGCAACCAAAGGCCGCGGCCCGACCCGCCGGTTAACATCTTCCTTTTCCACGCAGCACGAGTTTTCCTATGCCCGCAAGCACCCAAACCCACGCCTTTACCGGCGCCGCCGGCCGCATCGACTGCGCGCTGGACTGGCCTGACGGCACGCCGCGGGGCTGGGCCCTGGTGCTGCATCCGCATCCGCTGCAGGGCGGCGCGCGCGAGAACAAGGTGGTGACCACGCTGTCGCGCGCCTGTGTCCAGCACGGCCTGGTGGCGGTGCGGCCCAATTTCCGCGGCGTCGGCCTGTCGGAAGGCGCGTTCGACAAGTCGGTCGGCGAAACCCAGGACATGCTGGCCGTGGTGGCGCAGATGCGCGAGCTGCACCCGGAACTGGCGCAGGCGTCCTGGGTGCTGGCCGGTTTTTCGTTCGGCACGGCCGTGGCCGCGCAAACCTATGCCGCACTGGCCGACCAGGGCGATGCGGTGCTGCCGAGCGCGCTGATGCTGATGGGCCCCGCCGTCAACCGTTTCCAGTCGCACGAGGTCCAGGTGCCCGGCGACACGCTGATGGTGCATGGCGAGGAAGACGAGGTCGTGCCCTTGTCGGAAGCCATGGACTGGGCCCGCCCGCGTTCGATCCCGGTGGTGGTGATCCCCGGCGCGTCGCACTTTTTCCACGGCAAGCTGTTGGTGTTGCGCCAGCTGGTGCAGGCGCACCTGAAGGTCAAGCTTGATTGAGCGGCGCGCCGCGCAATGCGGCGCGTTGCATCAAGTTGCATGTTTTAAATGCCCAAGGAACCCATCTCGGGCCGGACGGGTCTCATCGACTGCCTATAATTGTCAGCCACTTGCCCCGCGCCAGCGGGCGTCTTTCCTGGACCCACGTTGCCGATGAAGAATTTGCCTCACTCCGCTCACTTCCCCGTTGTTTTTGCCCGTCGCGCCTTGGCTGGCGCGGTGTTGTCGGCGATGTTCGCGACGTCGCTGCCGGCCTGGTCCCAGCAGGCGCCCGCCGCGACGCCGGCGGCCGCGGGCGCCACGGCCCCCGCGCCGACGGCAACGGGCGTGGTGCCGGTGGGCGATGTGTCGGCGGTGCCGGCGCCCACCATCGCGGCCAAGGCCTGGATCGTGATCGACGTGAACAGCGGCCAGACCCTGGCGGCGTCGAATCCCGACATGAAGGTCGAGCCGGCCTCGCTCACCAAGATCATGACGGCCTACGTCGTGTTCAACGCGCTCGAAGAGAAGCGCCTGACGCTGGAGCAGACCGTGCCGGTGTCCGAACACGCCTGGCGCACTGGCGGTTCGCGCATGTTCATCGAACCGCGCAAGCCGGTCACTGTCGATGAGTTGAACCAGGGCATGATCGTGCAGTCGGGCAACGACGCCTCGGTCGCGCTGGCCGAAGCGGTCGGCGGCAGCGAAACCGCATTCGCCTCGCTCATGAACCAGGAAGCCGAGCGCCTGGGCATGCGCAACACCCATTTCATGAACGCCACCGGGCTGCCCGATCCGCAGCACATGACGTCCACGCGCGACCTGGCCACGCTGTCGGCGCACCTGATCACCGATCACCCGCAGTTCTTCCACTACTACAAGCAGAAGAGCTACACCTACAACAAGATCACCCAGCCCAACCGCAACCGCCTGCTGTGGGCCGATCCGTCGGTCGACGGCATGAAGACCGGCCACACCGATTCGGCCGGCTACTGCCTGGTGTCGACCGCGGTGCGCGGCGACCGCCGCATCCTGGTGGTGGTGGTGGGCACCGACAGCGAAGCCACGCGCGCCGAGGAAAGCCTGAAGCTGCTGAACTGGAGCTTCCAGAACTTCGACACGGTCAAGCTGTTCGACAAGAGCCAGCCCGGCATCGACGCCCGCGTCTGGGAAGGCACCGCCGAGAACGTCAAGCTCGGCCCGCCCAACCCGGTCTCGATCGCGGTGCCGCGCGGCAAGGCCGGCGACCTCAAGCCCGTGGCGCAGCGCACCGATCCCCTGATCGCGCCGCTGACCAAGGGCCAGCAGGTCGGCACGCTGCAGTTCACGCTGGACGGCAAGGTGCTGCGCACCGAGCCGCTGGTGGTGCAGGACGCCGTCGAACGCGCGGGCTTCTTCGGCCGCATGGTCGACACCGTCAAGCGCTGGTTCCAGTAAGCGGACGCGCCACGGGCGCGGTCGCGGGTGTAAGCTTTACCAAGAAGGGGCGGGCCGGGTGGCCCGTCCCTATCCATTTGATTCTCAGGAGCGGCTCATGATTCCGGGCGTGCCGGGCGAAAGCCAGGTGTTTCTCAATGGCGAGTTTTTGCGTATCGACGAGGCCAAGATCTCGGTGCTCGATCGCGGCTTCATTTTCGGCGACGGCATCTATGAAGTGGTGCCCGTCTACCGCGGCAATGCCTTCCGCATGGCCGAACACCTGGACCGCCTGGACCGCAGCCTCGCGGCCCTGCGCATCGCCCAGCCGTTCGACCGCGCGGGCTGGATCGACCTGATCGAGCAGTTGCTGTCGCGCTCGAACCTGGACACCTGCATCGTCTACCTGCAGGTCACGCGCGGCGTGGCCAAGCGCGACCACCAGTTCCCGGCCGAGCCGGTCAAGCCGACGGTGTTCGGCATGATCTCGGCCTGGGCGCCGCCGTCGGCCGCGTCCCGCGCGCAGGGGCTGTCGGCCATCACCATTCCCGATGAGCGCTGGCTGCATTGCGAGATCAAGTCGGTGTCGCTGCTGGGCAACGTGCTGGCCAAGCAGCAGGCGGTCGACGCCCACGTCGACGAGGTGCTGCAGTTCCGCGATGGTTTCCTCACCGAGGGCTCGTCCACCAACATCTGGGTGGTCTCCGGCGGCAAGCTGCTGGCCCCGCCCAAGAACAACCTGATCCTGGAAGGCATCCGCTACGGCCTGATGGGCGAGCTGGCGGCCGAAGCCGGCATCCCGTTCGAGGCGCGCCGCATCACCCAGGACGAGGTCGCGCGGGCCGACGAACTGATGCTGTCCTCGGCCACCAAGGAAGTGCTGGCGATCGTGTCGCTGGACGGCCGGCCGGTGGGTTCGGGTAAGCCTGGCCCCGTTTTTGAGCAATTGCGCGCGGGTTATGATGCCCGCATCACCGCACTCTAGAACGGCCACGCGGGGCGGCCCTGGCGGCCCCCCGCGCCGGCGGCGGGCCTTGCCTGCACGATGCCTGCCCCCATATAGATAGTTTGACGTTCCAGGCCATCCATCATGCATATTCCGCCCGAAGAATCCCTCATCGAGTACCCCAGTGACTTTCCCATCAAGGTCATGGGCAAGCATCATCCGGAGTTCGCGCAGACGCTGACCGAGGTCGTGCTGCGCTTCGACCCGGGCTTCGATGCCGCCACGGTCGAGATGCGGCCCAGCAAGGGCGGCAACTACATGGGCCTGACCTTCACGGTGCGCGCCACCTCGCGCGAGCAGCTCGACAGCCTGTACCAGGCCTTGCACGGCCACCCGATGGTGTCGATCGTCCTGTAAAGGCAAGTGGCTGTGATCAAGTGGCTGGCGCGGCCCGCGGACTACCTGTCCGTGTGGCGGGACATGCAGGCGTACACCGACCAGCGGTCGGCCGAGACGCCCGATGAAATCTGGCTGTGCGAGCATGCCCCGGTCTACACGCTGGGCCAGGCGGGCCTGCCCGAGCACGTGCTCAATCCGGGCGCCATCCCCATCGTCCATTGCGACCGCGGCGGCCAGGTCACGTACCACGGCCCCGGCCAGGTGATGGCCTACGCGCTGTTCGACCTGCGCCGGGTCGACATGTACGTGAAGGAGTACGTGGCCCTGCTGGAATCGGCGGTGATCGACACGCTGGACGAGATGGGCCTGCCCGGCGCCTGCCGCAAGCCGGGCGCGCCAGGTGTGTACGTGGCGCATCCCGAGGGCGGCGACCTGGCCAAGATCGCCGCGCTGGGCATCAAGATCCGCAACGGCCGCGCCTATCACGGCGTGTCGCTGAACGTGGCGATGGACCTGGCGCCGTTCCTGGGCATCAATCCCTGCGGGTACGCCGGCCTGCGCACGGTCGACATGGTGTCCTGTAGCGTGCGGCGCGAGCCCACCGAGGTGGGCGACGCGCTGGCTCGCAACCTGACCCGCTTGTGGCGCCAGGCAAGGACACCCGCATGAAGACAAGCTATACCCCGGCCGACGTGGCCGCGACCACCCCCGAGCAATTGGCCAGGCTGCGCGCCGGGCCGGCGCCGCAATATGCCGCCTGGATCCGCACGGCGGCCGAAATGGGCCTGGTCGAGGCGCAGACCATCTTCGGCCAGATGCTGCTCGACGGCGTCGGCGTGCCTCAGGATCAGGCCGAAGGGCTGGCCTGGTTCAAGCGCGCCGCCAATGCCGACCATCTCATGGCCATCAACATGATCGGCCGCTGCTACGAAAACGGCTGGGGCATCGCGCCGGACGATGCCGTGGCGGCCTACTGGTTCCGGCTGGCCGCGGATCGCGGACTGGACTGGGGCATGTACAACTACGCCCACATGCTCAAGAGCGGCCGCGGCGGCGTGGTGCAGAACCGCGCGGCGGCGCTGGCGCTGTACCAGCAGGCCGCGCAGGCCGGACACGTCAAATCCATCGGCGTGGTCGGCCGCTTCTACGAAACGGGCGACGTGGTCGAGCAGGACCTGGAGCGCGCGTTCGACTGCTACCAGCGCTGCGCCGAGGGAGGCGACTTCCGCGGCATGTTTCACCTGGGCCGCATGCTGCTGCTGCGCGGCGATAAGCGGGAGGCGGCTCAATGGCTGGCGCGTGTTCCAGAGACGGCCACGAGTGCTTTTCTGGTTGAGGCGCACGCGATGTTGCTGGATGCGGGGCAGGACTCCGCGGCGGCCTTTTTCGAGCCTTATCTGAGCGCCGGGGGCGCTCGGCCTTGATGGCCGCGGCCGAAAGCCCCGCGTCAGGGTGACTGCTGTCGGCGCACGTCTTCAGCTACGCGCTGTAGATATGCCCGGTATTCGCATTCCGGCATGGTTTGCAGCAGGGCCTCGAATTGCGAGATCGACAAGAATCCGCGCATGAGCGCGGCTTCTTCTGGGCAGCCTATTTTGACATCCTGCCGTTTTTCGATGGTCTGGATGTAGGATGACGCTTCTTGCAAGGCGGTACTGGTACCCGCGTCGAGCCATGCGAATCCGCGGCTCAGCCGATGGACTCGTAGCTGGTCGAGCTCGAGATAGGCGCGGTTCACATCGGTGATCTCAAGCTCGTGCCTCGCGGAAGGCCGCAAGGCGCGCGCAATGCCGACGACCTGATTGTCGTAGATGTAGACGCCTGGTACCGCATAATTGCTGCGAGGTTTGGCCGGCTTCTCCTCGATTGACAGTGCTTTTCCCTGCACATCGAACTCTATGACACCGTAGCGCTGGGGATCTTTGACGCGGTAGGCGAAGATACTGGCGCCTGATTCGAAGTCTGCCAGGGCGCGGGGAAAGGCATCTCCACCCGAGAAGATGTTGTCTCCCAGCATCAACACGACCTTGTCGTCGCCGATGAATGATTCCGCGATCAGGAATGCCTGCGCGATGCCTTCGGGCCGGGGCTGCTCGCGATATTCGATGGAAATGCCCCACTGGGAACCGTCGCCAAGCAGCGCCTCGAAGCGTGGCAGGTCATATGGGGTAGTGATGAGGCAGAACTCGCGGATCCCGCTCGCCACCAGGACGGTGAGGGAATAGTAGATCATCGGCTTGTCATAGACCGCCTGCAACTGCTTGCTGGCCACCAGATTCAACGGATAGAGCCGCGTGCCTTTGCCGCCCGCCAGGATGATGGCTTTCATATGCTGCCTCCGCTGCTTAGCTGCTGATGCCTGCGGTCAGCTCGGGGGGGACCAGATCTCGTTGCCCTGCCTCACGCCTGCCCGCCATGCGGTCCAGCAGCAACCGGCCAGCCAGCCCGCCGAGACGTTCCGCATCGACGCCGACCGTAGACAGGCCGGGAACCCACTGGGCTGCGTCACCATTGTCGGAGAAACCCAGGATAGCGAGATCTTGTGGGACAACAAGTTCACGGTTGTGGGCTTCTGAAACGGTGGCGGCTGTGCTGTGGTCTCCGCAGCAGAATACCGCGTCAAACAATGTGTAAGTCGTGAGCAGCCGCAGGAAGGCCTGGCGCCCATCCTGCAGCGTGTTCAACCCGCTCTGGACGACGTCGGCCGCCACTTCCATGCCGAGTGTGCTGGCTTCGGCGAGGAAGCCGGTCCGGCGTTCGGCTTCCCAGACGCTATCGCCGCTGATGCAAGCGACTTTCGAGTACTTCCGGGCGGCCAGATGCCTGGCCGCCATGCGTCCGCCGAGAACATTGTCCGGAGTTATGGCGCTATCGGCAACATCCACCGCCGACCAGGTCTGCACGCATGGGATCTGCAGGCCACGCAATGTCGTTTGTTGGTCCGGCAGGCCTGGGAGCGCCAGCAGGAGGATGCCGGCAGGATCCATGCTGGCCAACGCGGGGCCATCCAACGGCCGGGACGCCGATACCGGGATCAGGGTTGAAAATAGGCCGGCGAACCCGAGTTCGCGGGATGCTCCTAGCAATGCGTCGAAGACGAAATGGGCTGGAGCATCGTCCGCGATGAGTATGAGAACTGGCCGCCGGTCGGGCGTTCCAGCGAGTAAGGCAGCAGGGGCGCGCGCATGGGTATTCATACGATCGAACGATACCTCAAACGCACCCTTTCCCTTCGGACGGAGGAGGGATCCACTTGTGGGGAGTAAAATACTGGTTTTTCCCCTGGTCGGACGCCCTGAGCGCCGGCCCAGAAGGTGTCTTATGTCTACACAGGTCGATTCTCAGGTCTCTCCCGGCGAGCCGGCGCCCGCGCCCGCGGCGGCTAGCTATGACGCGACGCAAAAGCAGAAGTCTCAGGCCAAGACGGCCCGCATTCCAATCAAGATCATCCCGGCCGAACGCCTCAAGAAGCCCGAGTGGATCCGCGTGAAGGCCGCCGCTCCGGGGTCGCGCTTCTATGACATCAAGCGCATCCTGCGGGAACACAATCTGCATACCGTTTGTGAAGAAGCCTCGTGTCCGAACATCGGCGAGTGCTTCGGCAAGGGCACTGCCACGTTCATGATCATGGGCGACAAGTGCACACGCCGCTGCCCCTTCTGTGATGTCGGGCATGGTCGTCCGGATCCACTCGATACCGAAGAGCCTGTCAACCTGGCGCGCACGATCGCGGCGTTGAAGCTGTCGTATGTAGTGATCACGTCGGTTGATCGCGATGACCTGCGCGATGGTGGTGCGGGCCATTTCGTCGAATGCATCACCAAGATTCGCGAATTGTCTCCCTCCACGCGTATCGAAGTTCTGGTGCCAGATTTCCGTGGACGCCTGGATCGCGCTCTGACCATCCTGAATGCGGGCCCGCCCGACGTAATGAACCATAACCTGGAGACCGTGCCGCGCCTGTACAAGCAAGCACGCCCTGGCTCCGACTATGCGCACTCGCTCAAGCTGCTGGCCGAGTTCAAGACGCTGCACCCGGAAGTCCCCACCAAGTCCGGCCTGATGCTGGGCCTGGGAGAGACTGATGAAGAAATCCTACAGGTCATGCGCGACATGCGTGCGCACAACGTGGACATGATCACGATCGGTCAATACCTGCAGCCCTCCGAGCATCACCTGCCGGTGTTGCGGTATGTGCATCCCGATACGTTCGCGATGTTCGAGCACGAAGCCTATGCCATGGGTTTCTCGCATGCGGCGGTCGGCGCAATGGTACGCTCTTCGTATCATGCGGATGAGCAGGCTCACGCTGCTGGCGTGAACTGATCCACGCTTTGTCTTTCAGGGGTAGACGCTTGCCAAGTGCAGGTGTTTGCCCCTCTTGTCCTTTTCCGACAGCAGTGGTGTGCGCGTCAGCGGCCACCTGATGTCCAAGGATGGGTCGTCCCAGATGATGCACCGCTCATGTTCAGGCGCATAATGCGACGTGGCTTTGTATAGCACGGTTGCCTGGGTGCTCAGGGTCAAGAAACCGTGGGCAAAGCCCGGAGGAACCCAGAGTTGGCGCCGATCCCGGCTTGAAAGCTCCACGGCCACCCATTGGCCGAAATGAGGAGAAGACCTGCGCAGATCGACTGCAACGTCATAGATCCGGCCTTGCATGACACGGACCAATTTTCCCTGCGGTTGCTGGATTTGATAGTGTAGGCCTCGCAGCGTCTCACGGATCGACAGTGATTCGTTGTCTTGTACGAAATCAGCGTGCACGCCGGTTGCTGCGGAAAAAGTCACGCTGTTGAAGCTCTCGAAGAAATACCCGCGGTCATCCGCATGGACCACAGGTTCGAGCAGGATGACGTCGGGGATCGAGAGTGGCGTGGCTTTCATTTAGGCTATTCGAGGGAAGGGGTGGGGTCCGTTGGCTCGCCGCTCAGCCAGCGGGGCGGCGTAGCCAGATCGGCATGGGTGCCCCAAGCCGGATGGTCGAGATACCACTGCACCGTCTTGAGCAGGCCTGTTTCGAAGGTTTCTCGAGCATGCCAGTGAAATTCTCGCTCGGTCTTCGAGGGATTGATCGCGTACCTGCGGTCATGTCCGGGACGGTCGTCCACAAATCGGATCTGGTGTTGGTAGGTGGCACCGCCCGTCAGTGGTCGCAAGCGGTCCAGGAGTGCGCAAACGGATAGCACGACGTCGAGATTGCTTTTCTCTGTCCGGCTGCCGATGGCGTAGGTCCGCCCGGGTTGCCCGTGTTCCAGCACGCGTTGCAGTGCCCGACAATGGTCGCTCACATACAGCCAGTCCCTGATCTGGCGACCATCGCCATAGATGGGGATGGTCTTGCCCGCGAGCGCGTTGCGTATCGTCAGCGGGATCAATTTTTCCGGAAACTGACGGGGCCCATAATTGTTCGAGCAGTTCGTCGTCAGTACGGGGAGGCCGTGGGTCTGATGATAGCCGCGCACAAAGTGATCGCTGGCAGCTTTGCTCGCAGCGTATAGGCCGTTGGGCGCGTAGCGGGTATTTTCGCTAAATGGTGCTTCGTCGGGCAGCAGTGTGCCGTAGACCTCATCTGTCGATACATGGAGAAAGCGAAACGCGTCTCGTGCTTCGCCTGCCAAGGTCTTCCAGTATTGATGCGCAGCTTCGAGCAGGCGAAAGGTGCCGACCACATTGGTCTGGATGAAATCCTCGGGACTATCGATCGACCTGTCGACGTGTGATTCTGCAGCGAAATTCAGGAGAGCGCGGGGCTGATGTTGCAGGAGTAGCTGGCGCATCAGCGCGGCATCTGCGATGTCTCCCTGCACGAAACTATGGCGAGGGTCGCCCGCCAACGCATCAAGATTCTCTGGGTTTCCGGCATAGGTCAGCTTGTCGAGCGTGACCACATGCTCGTCTTGCCCATCCAGCCAGTCAATGACGAAATTGGAGCCGATGAATCCGGCGCCTCCAGTGACGATGATGGTCATGATAGGTCAAGCCCCCTTTCGGGCGAATGCAATGCCGCGACCGATGGTGTCGCATAGTCGTTCATCATTCGGGGCGAGCGTGCCTACTACTCCAGAATACATCCGGGACATTCTGAGATTGATTGATGTAGCGTGCCAGCACGAACAGCAAATCGGAAAGGCGGTTCAAATACTGGCGGACCGGTGCGCCAACAGATTCCGTGTCGCTGAGGGTGATGACGGTACGCTCGGCACGGCGACACAGGGTGCGCGCCACATGGGCGCAGGCCGCGGAACGGCTGCCTCCTGGCAGGATAAATTCGCGCAGCGCGGGCAAGGCACCGTTATAGCGTTGCAGGCACGTATCCAGGTGCGCCACTTGGGTCTCAGTGATGGCGACGTGGCCGGGGATGCACAGTTCAGCTCCCATATCGAACAGATCGTTCTGGATCGTAACCAGATCCGTCGCGACATCAGGGGGTAAGGCCTCTGTCAACAGCAGGCCGATCATGCTGTTCAGTTCATCGACATCCCCGAGCGCAGCGACGCGCGGGGCGTTCTTGCGTGCGCGTGAACCGTCTCCCAGCCCAGTGGTGCCGTCATCGCCCGTGCGAGTTGCAATTACGGATAAACGATTGGCCATGCATGGCTCCGAAGGGTTGCACGAAAGGGCGGTATCCTAGCACTGTGAGCGTCGGCCGTCCCGTGGGCAGGTCGGTGCGGTGTATGGAGAATAGCGCAATGTCATTTAACCGCAGATTGGTGTTTCCCGTGGCCATTACTGCCGCGACGGCGGTGCTGGCGGGACCGTTCGCGTTCGCCCAGCAGGCTGAAGCCAGCGGAGAAGTGCGGCGGGTAGATCCCGCCGCTGGGAAAGTCACGATCAAGCACGAGGCGATCGCCGCGTTGGACTTGCCCGCGATGACTTTGGTGTATCAGGCGGATCCCTCGCTATTGGCGAAGATCAAGGCTGGTGACAAAGTGCGTTTCACAGCCGAACGCAAAGACGGCAAGTATGTCGTGACGGCTATTTCCAACTAGGGCTCGGGAATGTGGCGCCAAGCCGCGAACGGCTGGCGCCAACGCATTCCTCAGAGTTTTTGATAGCCTTCTTTGAGGCTCTTGCGGATGATGCTGGCGGACACGCGTTCCTGGGGGTCGGCGTGATAAGCCTCCGTGCCATGACTGAACGTGCGGCACTCGATCAGTTGGAATTGGGGGAAAGCCGTGAACAGCTTTTCGTATGGGAATTTGTACGATATCAGGCCGTCAAGATGCTTATAGGGGCGTGCGGTCGGCACATCGGGGCGAAAATCGGTAATTGCGATATGGCCGCCATCCTTGAGGCAGCGATCCGCTTCCGCTATGGTCTTCGTCAGGAGCGCCCTGTCTACCAGGTAGAGGCAGAAGCCGAAAACGATGAAATCAAAATGGCCGTCGGGAAATGCAAGTTCATCAGCGGTTCCCACGCTCAAATGTAGCTGAGGAAACTCGCTACGCCCCTTGGCTACCGCTGCTTCGGAGGGATCGATGCCATAGGCTTCCACATCGATATCGCGGGTTAGAAGCGACAGGTTGGTGCCTGAAGAACTGCCAATTTCAAGAATTCGGTTGCCCGCTTTCAGATACGGAAAATACAGACGATTGGCAGGCCCGAGTTCGGACGAGAGGACCATTTTCTGAAACTCGCTTCGATTTCGTTCGAAGAATCTGTCGCCTTCTCCACCGCTAGTGAAAGCGCTCTTTTGATTATCTGTCAATTTATTCCTCAATTGGATGCCGTAGCGTTGCTTTGACTATGTCGCATTGGACTGCGTTAGACAGGATGCCCGTTGTGCCGCAGCAGCACAATTGAGGTTTTTACCATGCGGAAATTTCAAGGTAGTAGGTGCGAAAGTACAATTTCGCACCTACTCCGTTACAGCACGTAGCGGGCCAGGTCCTGGCTGCTGGCGGCTTCGGCCAGTTGCGCGTTGACGTAGGCGGCGTCGATCTTCACCGTCTTGTTGCCGGAGGCGGTGGCGTCGAACGACAGTTCGTCCAGCAGCTTTTCCATCACGGTGTAGAGGCGGCGGGCGCCGATGTTTTCGGTGGTCTCGTTGACGTCGTAGGCCAGTTCGGCCAGGCGGCGCACGCCTTCGTCGGTGAATTCCAGCTGCACGTCTTCCGTGGCCAGCAGCGCCGTGTATTGCTTGGTCAGCGAG